>Ga0316194_10002074_pt1 | contig 13997 bp, 9 predicted proteins | sample CroRivsedime1_MG_FD_204936 | JGI IMG/M metagenome (GOLD analysis project Ga0316194, IMG submission 204936) | Coastal sediment microbial communities from Maine, United States - Cross River sediment 1 | ecosystem: Environmental > Aquatic > Marine > Coastal > Sediment | place: USA: Maine...
ACATGAAACCCTACCTGGAGCTTGCGGACCTTGCTTCGGTGAACCTGGAAACCCAGGTCATGGGCTCTGAACCGGAGCAAAAAGCACCGAAGTCCTATGTTTTTTTCACGCCACCGGAAGCACTGGCGGCGCTTCGTGATGCCGGCGTGGACTACGTGACACTGGGCAACAATCATACCTACGACTACCTGTCGGCCGGGCTGGAGTCCACGATCGCGGCTTTGAACGCATCCGGCCTGGGTTGGTCCGGTGCCGGAATGACCGAAAGCGAGGCGCTGAAGCCCTTCCGTAAGGAGTTGGCGGGTCACCCTTTCAGCTTCCTTGGCTACCTGGGTTGGGCCGGCAACTTCAGCCCCAACCAGGTCGCGCAGGGAGACCAGAAAGGCGGCGCTGCATTCGGCACCACCGGGAACATCCGGCGCATGGTCCAGGATGAATCAGAACAGGGTTACCTGCCGGTGGTGCAATACCACGGCAGCCGGGAATATACCGACGAACCCACGATGGTCACCGAAACCCGGCTCAAACAGTCTATCGATGACGGGGCGGTGCTGGCCATTGGCCATCACCCCCATATCGTCCAGGGATTCGAGATTTACAAGGACCGGCTCATTGCCTACTCGATGGGGAATTTCATTTTTGACCAGTTCCACTACGCCACCAAGCGTTCCTACCTGTTGTATGTCTGGATGGACGGCGACCGCCTGCACCGGGCCGAGGTCACGCCGGTCCGGCTCAAGGGTTACCGTCCGGTTCCCGCGACAGATACGTTTCGCAACACCATTCTTAAACGGGTCGACAACCTTTCGAGCCGCCGCGGGATAACCCTTGCCGCTTCCGGCGGGAACGCGGTGATTCTTCCCGGACCGAACCAGAACCGTGAGATTCCCGACCAGCCGATGGTTTTACCTCGTGCGGTGTTCCCGGAAGGAGCCACGATCATTGCCGTACCGTCCCGCACCTGGCAGAAGCGCTTTAACGTCATTGAAACGCAACCTGAAAACTCGGCGCGGGTAAGATTAGGAAAGAACCTGTTGCCGATGGGGCACCTGGAATCGCATTTTCTGTTTGACGCCCCGGATCGCAGTTGGATCGAAGACGGCATGCAGACCATCCTGCCCAGGGACGATGCGCCCGCGGGCCCGAACGTCATGCAACTGCAGATTCCGGCTGGTCATAACACCGGCAGAATGGGAATGCGAACCTTTGAATACACTTTCGAGCCCGGCACTCCGACCACCTTCGCGATTTCCGCGCGCACCGAAGCGCCGGCGACAGTGACCGCCTACCAGCAATGGCGGAAAAGGGACGAAAACCGGAAGGAAGCCCTGGTCACGGCAAAACTTCGGCCGATGGGTAGCCGGAAACTGAAAGCCGAGGGCTGGCAGGAACTGCGGTTCGACTTCGACTCGCCGCGAGTAACGGCTATCTCCTACCGCGTCATACTCGAAGTTAAACCGGTCGATCCATCAACAGGGCACCTCACCTGGTTTGATGACATCAGGCTGATCGAATGGCTGAGTCCGCCGCTGGATGATGGGGCAGTGCCCGGCAATGTGCCATACCGGCTGACCACTCACGCAGAGGTCATCACCCGCTAAGGCACTGGCTCCGGGTCGGGAATAATGGTGGCCTGCCAGGCCACCGCGCGCCACTGCTGATCGCGCTTTACAAACGTTCCAGTGTTGAAATACTGCATCAGTTGTCCACCACCGCCCCGGGGAGAACCCATCAGCCTGAAGGCCACCACCGCGGTATCGCCATACAAGCGAATCTGTACATCTTCTGCGCTGTACACCGTTTCGGGCTCGCCGCTGCCCGCTTCCGCTTTCATCCCTTCCACGATATCCGCCTTGCCGAACCGGAGGCCACTCGATGATGTATATACCAGGTCTTCCGCCCAGAACCTCTCGTGGGCCGCTACATCGTTGGCCGATGCCCCGGCCATGAAGTCATGCAGCAGAGCCGTCAGCAGCTCCTTATCCGACTCGGCCCAACAGGGATTTGCCATGCCCAGCAGCAACAAGGCTGCAGTGATGACTGCTATTTTCATTTTCGGTTCTCCTTCTGGTTTCTCGGTCTAAGGGATACCCGCCAGGTAAGCTGAAATGCCTTCCAGCAGCATTTGCACGGCCAGCGCGATCAGCAGCATGCCCATCAATCGCTCCATCGCGATCAGTCCACGCTTGCCCAGGAAGCGTTTCAATCCCGTGGCGGAAAGCAGGATGATCGAACTCAGCAACCAGGCGGCAAACAGGGCGATCAGCCATTCGGGCATGCGGGTCGGATCGTTCGAGGCCATCAACATGACAATGGCCATGGCCGAGGGTCCCGCCACCATTGGAATGGCCAGCGGCACCAGCAAGGGCTCGCCCTGGATTTCCTCCGCGGCATGGGCCGAGCGACTCATGGGAAACACCATCTTCAGGGCGATCAGGAACAGGATGATCCCGCCGGCGATTCGAATGGAATGCTCGCTCAATTGCAGGAAACCAAGCAGGTATTGCCCAAAAAAAAGGAACAACACCAGTACCATGAACGCCAGCACCAGTTCCCGCAGCAGCACGCGGGTTCGCCTTTCCGGCGCAACATCCTCCAGCACGGACAGGAAAATCGGAATATTTCCCAGCGGGTCCATCACCAGGAACAGCAGGGTTGCAGCAGAAACAATTTCCATGATCGGATCGCTATGAAAATCTCAGGTTTTGAGAACGCACACAGTATGATAACCGCATGACAGATTCCACTCTTGAAATTACCGCCCTGTTTTCTGAACTGGCGGGCAATTTCACCCTGGTGACCGGCAACAGCCGTCTGGCCCGGGTGCTGGGAATCCAATACGGGCAGTGGCGCGTTCAGCAGGGGGAAAGCCAGTGGCAGACCCCGAACATTCTTCCCTGGGAGGGCTGGCTTGACCGTTTGTGGCAGTCAGCCGGTCTCGCCGGTATCGAGGGCGCCGACCAGGCCGTTCCAGGCAATCACCAGTTGATCAGCCTGTGGGAACGCACCTTGCGGGATGATGCTCGCGCGCGGCAACTCTTGAGTCCGGAGTCTCTGGCGGCCCGGCTCCGGGATACCCACAAACTGTGCATCGACTGGCAACTGGATATGAACCACCCGGCGTGGCAAGGCGAAGAGAACGAAAACCATGCCGCATTCAGTCACTGGAACAGGGCATTCGAGGCCTTGTGCCGCCGTGAACAATGGCTTGCGCCCGAGGACCGCCTCGCGCTGCTAACCGCGGCAGTACGAAGTGGCGTGCTGCCCCGACCGGCAAAGCTGGGGCTGATCGGTTTCGACGAATACTACCCCGCACAGAAAGCGCTTTTGGATGCCTTGCAGGATGCCGGCGTTGAGATTGAGCATGTTTCGCTTCAACCCGCCAACGGTGGCGTAACACTCTGGCAAAGCCAGGACAGCCGTTACGAGTTGCACGACATGGCCCGCTGGGTCAGGCACTGGTCGGAACAGGAGCCTGGCACCAGCATTGCGGTAGTCGTGCCGGATCTGCAAAACCGGCGCCGGCAAGTGGAACGCCAGCTGGCAGAAATCCTCACGCCGGCAGTAGCTGACGACAGAACAAAGGCAAAACCCTGGAATACCTCGATGGGCACACCCCTGATACAGGTGCCGATGATTGAATCTGCCTTCGACCTGTTGCGCTGGCTTGAACAACGAATTGACATACAGGACATCGGTCGGGTGCTTCGCTCACCGTGGTTCAACGGCCACGATGAAGAACGCGGCAACCGCGCGCTGCTTGAAAAGTGTCTGCGCGAAAACTATCCGCGCCAGCTGAAACTGAACGAAGTCCGCTACCGGGCCGGCGAGGTCAGGAAATACGACAGCGAACAACGGGAACTGCCACCGGAGCAGCAGCAGCCTCAGCCATGGAATAGCCCGGTCATGGTCTCGCTGGTCAGTCAACTGGACCGCTTCAGGCGGAAACACACAAGCAGGCTCCAGCCTTCCGCCTGGGCGGAAGCCATTGACGGGCTGTTGGCGGCAACCGGCTGGCACGCCAGCGCCGAATCCGCAGGCGATGAAGGCTGGCAGATCATCCAGGCATGGAAGGACGCTCTGCGTGGACTTGCATCGCTGAATGCAACCAGCCGGCAGTTGGGCCGCAATGCGGCCATTGCCAAGCTGCAGCAAATCTGTCGAGAGCAGGTATTCCAGGCACGCACGCCACCGGCCCATATCCAGGTGCTCGGCCTCTACGAAGTCAACGGATTACGGTTCGATCACCTGTGGGTAATGGGTCTGCATAACGACAACTGGCCACCCGCTGCAAAACCGAATCCCTTCATACCCGGTCAGTTACAAATCAAGGCTCTGTTGCCACAATCCAGTCCGCAACGTGAGCTCAATGTGGCGCGCGCCATCACCGGGCGCCTGCTGCAAACCTCGCCCGACTGCGTGTTCAGCTACCCGGGCCAGATTGACGGTGAACAGGTTCTGCCCAGTCCCCTGCTGTCGGGCGAATCCGTTAAGCCGTCGAGGCAGCTGCCAGGCTGGGCAGGCGATGACTGGCAGGCCCGGATACACTCCGCCGGTCCGCCGGGGCAGGACCCCTTGCTGATGCCCGGTCCGCCGGCAGTTGGAACGGCCAGGGGCGGCAGTTCCATCCTGAAGCACCAGGCGCTGTGTCCTTTCCGGGCATTCGCCGTAAACCGCCTGGGTGCAAAGGGACTGGAAACGCCAGTGGATGGTATCAGTCCTGCGCTGCACGGCAGCCTGGTCCATCGTGTGCTGGAAAACTTCTGGCGGCAAACCCGCACGCAGCAGGCGCTTATCTCCCTGGACCGCGAGGAATTGCAGCGCCGCATCCGCTCACATGTCACCAGGGTGGTGGAGGAAGAGCGCAGCCTGATGGACCGGCCGGAGTTCCGAGAGGTGGAAAGCAATCGCCTGCAACGACTGGTCGGGGTCCAGCTGGAGCTGGAGAAAGAACGGCAGCCTTACGAAGTTATAGGCTTCGAACGCGAACTGCTGCAGGAGATCGAGGGGCAGCAGATTCGTCTGATCATTGACCGGATCGATCAACTGTCGTCCGGAGAGGAAGTCATCATCGACTACAAGACCGGCAAGGTGCAGCCCGGCAAATGGTTCGGCGACCGCCCGGATGATCCGCAGCTACCCCTGTATGCCATCGCCAGTGACAGGGAGCCGGCCGCCGTCGTTTTTTCAGTCATCAGGGACGATGAATGCGTCTATAAAGGCGTTACGGCCGCCGCCGGCATTTTACCGGGACTGCCGCCTCGCCAGGGGTCGAACGCCTCGTTACTGAGAGCAGCGGGAGAAAATATGCCGGAGACCATCGGGCATTGGCGGGAAGTCCTGCACCGGCTGATGGCGGATTTCCTGCAGGGTGACGCCCGTATCGACCCGAAAGACGGCAGCAGGACCTGCGCAAGCAGCTATTGCGATCTGCAGGCATTTTGCCGTATCCACGAACTGGAGTCTTCGCTGTGATGGATTCCCGCGATGACAGCATGCAACGTCGACAAGCCCTGGACGCCGGACACTCCTTTATCGTCCAGGCACCCGCAGGCTCGGGCAAAACCGAACTCCTGACGCAAAGAATGCTGGGGCTACTGTCCCGCGTGCAACAGCCGGAAGAAATCATCGCCATTACGTTCACGCGTAAGGCCGCGGCTGAAATGAACCACCGCCTGGTGACACGGTTGAAAGCAGCCGCCACCGAACCGGAAAAGGAACTTCAACCCCACCAGCAGATCAGCCGCGAACTCGCACTGGCCGCCCTCGAAAACGACCGAAAACTTGGCTGGAATCTTCTCGACCAACCCAGCCGCCTGAGAATTCGGACCATCGACAGTCTTTGCAACGACCTGGCCCGGCAGTTGCCAATCCTTTCAGGCCTGGGTGGCGGACAGCAGGTCGCGGAAAATGCAGAACCGCTGTACCGCCTGGCGGCCTCCAGGACCATGGCGCTGATAGAAGAACAGCAGGAAAACCTGCAGGCTGACATCACCCGGGTTCTTGACCGATACGACAATCAGTACGACCGGCTGGTCGACCTGCTCACCAGCATGCTGTCACACCGTGAGCAGTGGCTGGGCCACCTGCTCTCAATCAAGTCCGGTGACGCTTTCAACCGTGAAGCGCTGGAGGGCGCACTGTCCCTGTTGGTGGAAGCCGAGCTGCGGTCCTTGCTGATGCTGGCGCAAAACCAGGACCTCTTCGCCGAACTGCCGGCGTTCATCGAGTATGCGGCGAGGAACCTGGCGGACAGCGACGCGCAGCCCCTGAGACAACTGCTCGCTGCCTGCATGGACCCCGGTCAGAGCATCACCAGCCTACCGGCAACGGGCGAGTCGCTGCCGCACTGGGTCACCCTGGCCAATTTTCTGCTGACACGGAGCGGCACCTGGAGAAAGAGCGTCACAAAAAGGGAAGGTTTCCCGGCGCTGGAAAAAACCACCGGGGAAGAACGGGAACTGCGTCAGCAAATGAAGGCCGATTTCGTGGAGTTGCTGAATGCCCTGGGCGATAACGAGGAACTGCTCGACCGTTTAAACATCGTACGGTTGCTGCCGCGCCCCGATTACGATGATGAGTCCTGGGAATCACTGCAATCGCTGATTCGCATCCTGATCCGGGCAGTCCAGGAATGGCAACTGGTGGTACAGGAGAACGGTTCCGCCGACTTCAGTGAAATCGCGATGCGCGCGATCCAGGCGCTGGGCACCGAGGATCAGCCCAGCGATCTCGCCTTGCGCCTGGATTATCGCATCGAGCATTTACTGGTGGACGAATTCCAGGACACCTCCATGAACCAGATTCGACTGCTGGAACGACTGACAGCGGGCTGGACACCCGGAGACGGCCGAACCCTGTTCCTGGTGGGTGATCCCATGCAGTCGATTTACCGTTTCCGCAAGGCCGAAGTCAGCCTGTTCATCCAGGCTTTCGAGGGAGACCTGTTTCAGCATATTGCACTTGAACCCCTGCAACTGCGGGTCAATTTTCGCTCGACCAGGCCCATCCTGGATTGGGTCAATCAAATATTTCCCGCGGTCATGCCCAGGACCAGCGATCCGCTGGAAGATGCCGTTCACTACAGCACGTCATATCCGGGGCCGGATGCCGGCTTCAATGGCGGCGTTGATCTGCATATCACGGCACAGCGCGATGATGAAGAAGAGGCCCGGCGCATCACCGGCATCATCCGTCAGAGCGATCCGGAGGACACGGTGGCCATCCTGGTGCGGTCGAGAAATCATGCCTCCGCCATCCTTTCCCGGCTGGACCGGTTAAAAACCAGCGATACCCGCTTTCGCTACCAGGCGATAGATTTCAATTCCCTGGCCGAAACGCCCGCCATTCTTGACCTGTTCGCACTGACCCTCGCTCTGACCCAGGTCGCTGACCGGCTGGCGTGGCTGGCCGTGTTGCGCGCCCCGTTCGTGGGCCTGGACCTTGTTGATCTGGATGCCCTGGCCAGCACGGACCAGCAACGCATCATTGCAGATGTCCTGCAGGAATTGCAGGAATCGGAAGGACCATCCGTATTGACTGCCGCGGGCATTCAGCGGGTGCACCGGGTAACGCCGGTGCTGCTCGCAGCACTGCGCAACCGGGGCCGGGTTTCCATTCGCACCCTGGTGCAGTCTGCCTGGACACGGCTGGGCGGCCCGGCCTGCGTGACGAATGAAAGCGAACTGGAAGACGCGGCGACTTTTTTCGATTTGCTGGATGACCTGGAAGTCGAAAACCTGCCCATAGACAGGGACACGCTGGAACCGCGCCTCGAAAAATTGTTTGCACAACCGGATTCAATGGCCAGCGGCAAGCTCCAGGTCATGACCATATACGCTGCCAAGGGTCTGCAGTTCGATACCGTTATCCTGCCGGGACTGAACCGCTCCACGGGAAACGACAAGGGCCAGTTACTGCACTGGTTTGAGCTGGCCGGAAAAGACCAGATCGTACTGTCGCCCATGCGCAATGCACTGGAGAAACAGCGGCAGAAACATGAAGGCGACCTGATCCAGTTCATCGCCAACGTCGAAAAGCGACGCCAGGGCCTGGAAAACGGCCGGCTTTTATACGTGGCGGCTACCCGGGCCAGGCACAGCCTGTTCCTGCTTGGCGCCATCGCACCTACCAGCAAAGGTGAAATCAATCCCGGCAGCGGAACCCTGCTGGCCGAACTCTGGCCGGCTGTCAGGCAGGACCAGCTTCCACTGCTCGAGGCTACATTATGTGTACCGGAGCAGACCCCTGAACCACCGTCTGCCGGGGATCATCCTGCAAAGAAATCAGCGACACAGCCTGTTCAGTTCTATCGGCGCCTGGCGTCAGACTGGAAACTCCCGGCTCCTCCGGAAGCGATCGGGCAACCCGTTGCTGAGGCTTTTGACCTGCATGACGAGATTGAATTCAGCTGGGCCGGAGAAGATGCCCGCCTGACCGGTAACCTGGTCCACCGCTTGCTGCAGCTCATTGCAGACCTGGGTGAATCAAGTTGGCTGGCAAGTGGCGGTATGGCGAGCCGGCGGAAATGGTGCCGTCAGCAACTGGCCAGCAATGGCGTAATGGGCGAGAAGGCTGAGCAGATCCTGGAGCGTACCGGCAAGGCCGTCGAAAACTGCCTGGCATCCGAACGGGGGGCATGGATACTGAAACCACGCGATGAGTCGGCCTGCGAATATGGGATTACAGCCCTGTTGGACGGACAGGCCCGCAACATGGTACTGGACCGCACCTTCGTCGAAGACGGTGAGCGCTGGATCATCGACTACAAAACGTCCAGTCACTCAGGCGGTGACCTTGAAGGATTTTTACAGAACGAAAGCGACCGCTATGCCGGGCAACTGCAGCGCTACCGCCAGGCCATGGCGATGACGGAAACCTTGCCGATCAGGGTCGCGCTCTATTTCCCCCTGCTTGACTGTTTCGTGGAACTTTGAACTACAGAGTATGGCCCTCCGGGCCCAGGTGGAGGTGTTCATAGGCTGACTGGCAGGGAGTGCAGCGCCGGGCTGTAGGGTACGCATTAAGCCGCTCCGGCACGATTGCAGCCGAGCAATCCACACAAACGCCATAGCTGCCCTTGGCGATGCGAATCAGCGAGGCATCGATTTCCCTGATTTCTTCGATGTGGAGGTCGAGGATTGCCAGGTTCAGATCAACCAGCAAATCAGCGACTGATTCCTCTTCCAGGTCATGAACCTGGCCAGCCAGGTCAATATAGTGCTGTTCGTCAGACCTGAGCAGCTCCTGGCGGATTTCCTCCCTGAGGTCGCTGAACCGCTCTTTCAAAAGCGTTTTGAATTCGTGCAGTTGCCGGTCGCTTAACATCGCTCGCCCCTGTTGGACTTCGGACGTCTTAACCATAATCACTCAAGGGGTCACCCCACTTGATTTGGCTCAAGATCAGCGACGATTCTAAAACGTCGAAGCGCAGACTCAATGGCCGAGCCTACCGCAACTGGCTGTCTTTGCTGCCCCGGCGATTGTAGGCGGACACCGCCGCCTTCTCAGAATCCTCCGCCTCCTGGCAAACGACGCACAGGCGAACACCCGGCACGGCCTGGCGGCGCGCCTCGGGAATGACGGCGCCACACTCTTCACACTCAGCCAGGCTTTCACCGCTGGGTAACTGGCTACGAGCGCGCTGCACGGCATCTTCGATGGTCGCATCGATCTGGTCCTGCACCGCTCCGTCTTTGGCAAACCCGCCGGCCATTGCGATCTCCACTGCACAATATGGGTGTGTGAAGCCCTATAATCGCTGTTTGTTCTTCACGGGTCAAAACAGCCCCACGGGAAGCAGACATGGCCAACAAACACTTTTATCCGCCCATCGAGCCCTATCAGACCGGCACACTCGAAGTCGACCAGCCCCACTTCCTGTACTGGGAGCAGTGCGGTAATCCTAACGGCGAACCTGTCCTTTTTCTGCATGGTGGCCCCGGTGCCGGCTGCACGGAGCTTGATCGCTGCTTTTTTGACCCTGAACATTTCCGCATTATCCTGTTCGACCAACGCGGCTGCGGACGTTCCAGCCCGATTGGCGAGCTGAGTAATAACACGATGTCAGATTCTGCCCGCGACATCGAGCTGCTGCGGGAAACCCTTGGTATCGAACGGTGGCATGTTTTTGGAGGTTCCTATGGCAGCACCCTGTCGCTATTTTATTCCCAGCGGTTCCCCGAACGTTGCAAAAGCCTCGTTCTGCGCGGCATCTGGCTGCTTCGCCGGGAAGAAATCGACTGGTGGCTGCACCGGGCGGGAATGGTTCAGCCGGAACTGTGGGACGCCTTTGCGGAGTTCATTCCTGAGAACGAGCGTGACGACCTGCTCGAAGCCTACTGGAAACGCCTGACCGGCGACGACCGTGAATTGGCGCTGGAAGCCGCAAAACATTGGGCGATATACGAAACGGCCTGCTGCACGCTGTTGCCCAACGAGGAATTCCTTGGCCACTTTGCGGCTGATGATACCGCCTGGGCCGTCGCCCGGCTGGAAGCCCACTACTTCCGCAACGTCAATCCCGACCCGGACACCTTGTTACTGGACCAAGTGGACACTATCCGGGGCATCCCCGCCTTCGCGGTGCATGGCCGTTACGACATCGTCTGTCCGATCAAGAGCCTGCTGGACCTGGCAAAAGCATGGCCCGAACTCGACTACGAAGTGGCGCCCGCATCGGGCCATTCATCCCACGAACCGGGCATTACCCGGGAGCTGATCGCAGCCACCAGGCGAATAGTAAAAACCGGCAGCCCGGTCCGGCAAGGCTAGTTGCGCCCACCACCCGGAGGCCTCAGCGTGGCGGTTTCATAGGGAACCGCGATGGGCCGCTCCGGCCGCGGCGGGCGTGGGCGGTAATACGGTGGATTATAGAACAGCGGCGAGCCGTAGCGGTCCTGGTAACGCACGACCGGCTGGCGGGCAGCAGCATCGCGTTGCCGCTTGGCCTCGGCCTCGCGTTTTTCCTCCATTTCTGCACGCATGGCGGCCATGCGCTCCTGTTGCTGAGCAACGCCGTAGCGATCCTCTTCAGGGTCATAATCGGGCGGAGGGCTGTCTTCAACCATCATCTGTTTCACCCCGGCGACGTCCGAGGGAGGGGCGCTTTGGGTAAAGTGGGAAACCCCATTTTCATCAACCCAGTGGAAAATCTCGGTAGCGCCCACGCCGCTGCCGACCCCCAAAGACAGAACCATTAATGTCAGTATTTGCCACCTCATACACTGATTATAGGATGTTTTTTTGATGGGCTATACTTCCGGTCATGCTAATAAGATTCTCGATAGCGGCTGTGCTCATGGTCTGGGTGGGCCAGGCCAATGCCTCACCCGTCCTGGATAGACAAAAACTCGCACGGGAAGTGGGTGGCCTGTTCGCGGCGAAGGCCGTTGATAACACGATGCCCGGTTGCGCGGTCGGCGTTATCGAGCACGGCCAGTGGGCAATGCGAAGCAGCTTCGGCATGGCCAACCTGGAACACGACATTCCGATTACCAGCCAGTCGATTTTTCGCACCGGTTCGCTGGGCAAGCAGTTCACGGCGACGGCCATAGCCCTGCTGGCTGAGGGGGGAAAAATCGACCTGGACGCGGATGTCCACGAATACCTGCCGGATCTGCCTGACTACGGCCACAAGGTAACCATCCGCCAGATGATCCATCATGTCAGCGGCATTCCTGACTATGAGAAAGGACTGCCGGCGCTGAAGACCGCCAGCGGTGAAGACCTGGACCTTGAAAACAAGGATTACCTGAGTATTCGCGAGTTTTACGATCGAGTGAAAACCATCCCCCTGTTTGCGCCGCCGGAAACCGAGTTCGCCTACTCGAACACCGCCTATTTCCTGCTCTCGCAGATCGTTGAAGCCGTAACAGGGCAGTCGCTGCGCGCCTACGCCCAAGAAAATATATTCGGACCACTGGGTATGAACCGGAGCTTCTTCAATGACGAAGTGAACGACGTTGTCCGAAACCGTGTTGACGGTTATCACCGAAATAAAGACGGCGGTTATTCCATCTTCATGACCAACCTGAGCTGGGTCGGCGATGGCGGTGTTTATACGAACCTGGACGACTGGTTCAAGTGGGACCAGAACTTCTACCACAACATTCTTGGCTCAACCGGGGATGCGCTGGTCAGCCGGATGGAACAGACCTACAGCGTCAGTGGAAATTACGCCTGGGGGCAGGGCGTCGATACCTACCGCGGGCTGAAGCAGGTAGCCCATACGGGATCATGGGTTGGTTTTACGACTTATTATGTGCGATATCCGGACCGCCGAACATCGGTTGTCATCTTCTGCAATTCAAACGTGGTTACTGCATACGAGCTGATGGAGGTGCGCGACCTGGTGCTCGATCAGATCACGGACACCCCTCGCCCGAAAAAGGATGAAGATGACTAAACCGCGGTCAGGATGACATGCTGCACACGTGGGCTGAATCCCGATCCGGGGCGCTGAACGATAGTTAAAGTGGTCACCGGCCCTTTGTCCGCCGTTTTCCTGTGGGCTTGACCAGCGAGATATTCATGCGCTGACCACGCACCCGCAGATTCCTCAGGTCCTGGAAAACATCGTCCGGCATGTCCTTGGGCAAATCTACAAACGAATGGGTGGCGTGTATGTCGATATGCCCGATGTACTTACCTGCCAGCCCTGCCTCGTTGGCGATCGCGCCGACGATATTGCCAGGCTTTATGTTGTGCTGGTGACCCACTTCAACCCGGAACCGCTCCATCCCTTTACCCGGACTGGTCTGCGGCTTTTTCTTACGCGATTCACCGCGTTTTCCACGGGGCTCGTTTTCCTGCCGGTGACGCCCGGGCTTTTCAGGTTCGAGTAACAGCGGCTGTTCGCCCATGGCCATTTGAGCCAGTGCGGCGGCAATGTCCATTGCCGGAACATCATGTTCAAGCCGGTATTGCTCGAGCAAACCATGGATGAACACCAGGTCGCCGGCCGCCAGTGTATCGGTGATGCTTTGCTTGAAGTTGGATATGCGTTTGTTGTTGACCATCTCGGTCGACGGCAACTGCAGGGGCTCGATTTTCTGGCGCGTCGCCCTTTCAATCGCGCTCAGCATACGCCGTTCGCGGGGTGCGACGAACAGGATCGCCTCCCCTTTGCGCCCGGCGCGGCCGGTCCGTCCGATGCGGTGGATATAGGCTTCGGTGTCGTTCGGGATATCGTAATTGACCACGTGGCTGATTCGCTCGACGTCCAGCCCGCGCGCAGCCACATCCGTGGCGACCAGGATATCCAGATCCCCCTTCTTCAGGCGGTCAACGGTCCGTTCGCGGTCTTTCTGCGCCATGTCTCCATTGAGAGGCGCCGACGAGTACCCCCGTGCCTCGAGCCGCTCGCTCAACATCGCCGTGGCGGTCTTGGTGCGCACGAACATGATCATGGCGTCAAACGGCTCGACTTCCAGGATGCGGGTCAGCGCGTCCAGCTTATGGGTGCGGTCGACGGACCAGTAGCGCTGCCGGATCGTATCGGGGTTGGCGGTTTTGGTCTTGATGGCGATTTCCCGCGGATCGCGCAGGTGGCGCCTGGCGATGCTCTGGATTTCTTTAGGCATCGTGGCTGAGAAAAGGGCCATTTGCCGATCTTTTGGCGTTTTCTCCAGAATCCAGTCCACATCATCGATAAAGCCCATGCGCAGCATCTCGTCGGCTTCATCCAGCACCAGGGCCTGCAGCCCATCCAGCTTCAACGTGCCCTTGCGCATATGATCCATGACCCGTCCCGGTGTGCCCACCACAGCATGGACACCCCGCCGCAACTGGCGAAGCTGGCCGGAATAGCCGGACCCGCCATAAATCGGCAGAACATGAAACCCCTTGATACCCGACGCATAGCGCTGGAACGCTTCGGCTACCTGGATGGCCAGCTCACGCGTGGGTGTCAACACCATGATCTGCACGTGTTGCCGATCCATCTCCAGGCGTGCGAGCAATGGCAATGCAAACGCTGCCGTTTTACCGGTGCCGGT
>Ga0316194_10002076_pt1 | contig 13988 bp, 10 predicted proteins | sample CroRivsedime1_MG_FD_204936 | JGI IMG/M metagenome (GOLD analysis project Ga0316194, IMG submission 204936) | Coastal sediment microbial communities from Maine, United States - Cross River sediment 1 | ecosystem: Environmental > Aquatic > Marine > Coastal > Sediment | place: USA: Maine...
CAGTCATTCAAGGCGAGATGGATGCCTGGCGCGACCGGGCGGTCCGGGGCCATTTTACAGGGCCACTGCCCTGGATGGACTACAGCCGGCTGCTGTGCGAGTCACTTTCCGGACTGGTTGGAAGCCGCCCTGATGAAATCGCCGTGATGAACACGCTGACCGTCAATCTGCACCTGTTGATGGTCAGTTTTTTCAGGCCGCAGGGAACACGCCGCAAGATCCTGATCGAGAAACACGCCTTTCCGTCCGACCGCTACGCGGTGCAATCCCAACTGCATTTCCACGGCCTCGACCCGCAGCAGGACCTGGTTGAACTGGCGCCGCGCCAAGGCGAGTACCTGGTCGAGGAGAGCGCAGTGGAAGACTACCTGTCGGCGCATGGTGAGGAAATCGCGCTGGTGTTGTGGCCTGGCGTGCAGTACATCACGGGGCAGGCCTTTGATTTGCCACGGATTGCTGCGGCAGCTCGCCTTGCCGGCTCCAACATCGGATTCGACCTGGCGCACTCTGTGGGTAATCTGCCGCTGGCGCTGCATGAAAGCGGCTGTGATTTCGCCGCCTGGTGCCATTACAAGTACCTCAATGCCGGTCCGGGAGCGGTAGCCGGTTGCTTCGTGCACGAGAGGCATCACGCAGCCAAGGACCTGCCGCGGTTCAACGGCTGGTGGGGCAACGCAGAGCAGAGCCGTTTCAGGATGGCGCATGATTTTGAGGCGGCACGCGGTGCGGACGGTTGGCAGGTTTCCACACCGCTGTTGCTGTCGATGGCCCCGTTACGGGCGTCGCTGGAACTGTTCAACGACGCCGGGTCCGGCAGGCTTCGGGCCAAGTCGCTTGCGATGACGAGCTACCTGATCCGGGGCCTTCATGAATTGCCGGGCGAATTGCTGGAAATTTTGACGCCCATCGAGCCGCAACGCAGAGGTTCGCAACTGTCACTACGCGTGCGATCGGGTCGCGAAGACGGCAGGGCGCTGTTTGAGTTCCTCGAACATAACGGCGTCCTGTGCGACTGGCGCGAACCGGATGTGATTCGGGTCGCTCCCGTGCCGCTCTACAACCGCTTCATCGACTGCTACGAGTTGTTGCGCCTGCTGGCCGAGTGGTCCGCGGTCAGAGACAATCCATCTCGTCAGTCAGCTTCCTGATCGAATCGGTCCGCTCAACAGAGCCGCTCAGCGGCGCTTTCAACAGATAATCCAGGGTCCAGTTCCCTTCGGTTTCGGATGAAAAGTTTCGTTCGAGTACGCCCACCGTTTGGGAGTTGACCTCGGTGGCTTCACAGACCGCGCAATAACCATTGAATTGCAGTATCGGTAATTCAGTAGCGGCGGGTGAAATTTCCAGCTCCGCCGCAGCCAGCCAACGGGGGGTACCTGTGTCGTCGAACAGGTAATGAATCTGGGATTGTGTCTCTTCGTTCACCAGGACACTGGCGCCTCCAAGACCATCAAAGCCCGGATACCAGAGACCACTGTAGCTCTGTTCCAATCCGCCAGCCCGGGGGCAGGTCATCGCCGAAATCGGCAGCATCCGCTCTGTTCCCGACTTGCCGAACAGCGTATAGGAGAACATCTGCTCTTTTTCACCCAGGTTCGTTACCGACACATATCCCGCCTTGACGGGTTGTTGCTGCGCGCCGTCATTGGTGAACCGCAGCAACTCGGCAGTCCAGATATTTGTCGCGCTTGCCGGCGCTCCGGCAATGTACCAGGCAGGACTGCCCAATTCATCGTAGGTGTACCAGAGTAACGCCTGGGCAGCGCTGCCCGCGCCGCTGCCAACGTTGAATTCGTATCCCTGCCGGAGGTCGGGCCGGGAACCGGGGTACCACAGGCCCGGTTGAGCAACCAGCTGTGGCCCCTGGAATTCAGCAGTTGCCCTGACCTGGATACTGCTGTCTGAATCGTTGGCATTGGTCAGAACCGCATACCAGCGGCCGGGCTCAACGCCGATGACCGAAATGGAAGGCCCTGTGCCTGCCGTACCCTGTGCTGACACCAGCACAGGAGCATTCGCCGGAGAGGCTGCAAAAGGCGCCGGATCCAGCGCGGCAGAGAAATCGAGTCGTTTCAACTCCAGGAGCAGGCCGTTGTTCTGAGCCTCATCGCCCCCCCCGGCTTCCACCGTCAACTGGCTGGTGCCAGGCGGGATGTCGATGAATACCCGGTCATGGGTGCTGTTGGCTGCCAGCGCCAGTTGATGCACTGAACCGTTCATCAGCGGAAAGGTTTCCGGCGCCGCAATCCCCGTGCGATTGAATCGAACCGGAATGATGCCGATGTTGGTCGGGGTTTCACGGTTGGTGCCGACGCCCACCGCGCCGAAAAACTGATCGCCCGGCAGGGCATTTACATTGTTCCAGCTCAGCCTGAGAGGGATGCTTTGCCCGGCAGCGGTAATGCCCGGCCCGGTTGCCGCGAAACTGCCATCTGGCGTGGGAAGCACGGCCGCGTGGTAAAGCCTCGCTTCATCACCTGCTGGCTGGCCGGCCTCCCAATTCTGGACAACAATCCAGTAGTCACCGGGCGGCAGGTCGAAGAGTTCGCACAATTCCAGGTCGTCCGGATCGGTACTGGAGCAAATCTCCTCGAATGCCTGGGGAAATCCGTCACCATTGTCGTCACGCCCGACATACAGGTCCAGGTCGTTGGAAGTTGACATCAGTGTTTCCGCATAAAGCCACAAAATGCCATCGGGCGCAGGATGCCAGACCGTGAAGGTTCCTTCGCTACCGTCATAAGGATCGTCGTCAGTGGGATCCTGCACCAGGGTCTCCACTGTCGTCGTCGGACGAATTAAGCCACCACTCGAATAAGTCGCGTCCGGCAGCGCCACCAGGTCAGTGAGCAGAATTTCCTGCCACCCTCCGTTCAGGTCCGTGCTGATGGGTATTTCCGGCGGAAGTTCGCCGCCGTCTGCAAATACGTTTACGGTGAGATACTGATCAGGCAAATTGCTGGAACTCAGCTTGATGCTTCCCGACACCCATTCCCCAATAATTCCGGATTCAGAGAGATCAATTGAAATGTCCAATGCCTGGCTTTGACCGCCAGAAAGCGTAAAAATTGCCGGACTGACTTCGACATCGACTCCATCAGGAAAGCCCGTGGAAGTCATCACCCACCTGCCACCACCAATTTGGTCGGTCACAGTCCGGACAAAACTGCATCTGAGTTGGCAGTTCGCGTCTGCCAGGCCTGGCAGGTTTAAATCACGCGGTTGTCCCCCACCGGCTGGATTAGCTTCGGCGAATTGGGCTGTTGTGACGTCAAGAAATAATCCAGTGGAAACCGCCTGGTCCAGTTGCGGTCGGCCCGCTCCTCTCACATTTGGATCGGCCGGCTCGCCGGTCCACCAGTCGATGGCCAGTTCGCTGGTGGCTGTAGTTTCAATCGCGGAAGACAACTGGCTTACTGTCCAGTCCGGATGGGCTGATTTGAGCAAAGCGGCGGAACCAGTGACCGCAGGTGCGGACATGGATGTACCGTCAAGCGTCTGAAAAGCCTGGCCTTCACCTGATGCTGACAGGATTGAAACGCCGGGTGCGATCAGGTTCGGCTTGAGAATATCGTCGACAGGATATTCGGTTGGACCGCGTGAGCTACGGCCATCAACTTTATCCCCATAAGCATCGATTTCCACCATTTTGGAGTCGGAAATGCTGCCCTGGTGGTTATCTCCACTCGCCAACCAGTCTCTCAATGCGTCAGCATCCGATTCACCAATATGCGTTGCAGGTAAACAGTGATCATCAGCATCGACAGTTTCACCAAAGTCGGCGGTATTGGCCAGGATATAACCACCGGCTCCAGCGAGCAGAAGATTCTTGCCTTTTTCAATTCGGCCATAAGTCCCACGATCGCAAACCACTATTTCACCATTAAAGGGAGTTTCCCCCTCCCAGGGATTACTCTGGCCGGTATTGTCTGCACACTGTCGACCGGATTCGGCCTGGCCGGTACCGCAAAGCGGAAAACCAAAGTCTCTTGCATGTACGATTTTGCGTTGACCCACACCTGCGGTTTCGCTCGCACCAACCATATCCCCCGGGGGTTCCGTGGCGCCGCCCGTGAGATCTTTCAAAACGGATCCGAAGGTTGTGCCGTGCGTCGACATACCCACGCTGACAATCCAGGGAGCGTGGGCCGGGCTGCTGATTGTGCCTTCATCCGGGCCGGAATTTCCGGCTGAAGTGGCCACAAAAATTCCTGCATCACGGGCATTCAGGAAGGCCCTGGGAATACTGTCCAGCCGCCAGGGATCCCCGGCACGGCCGCTGGAACCTATGGAGTAGTTGATGGCATCAACGCCATCGGCAACTGCCTGGTCGATAGCCGCCAGAATGGCCGACGTTGCGCAACCACCGCTGTCCGGATCGGCAGGATCTCCAATAAAGCAAACGCGATAGGTGATGAGGTTGGCGCGTGGCGCTACGCCCGATGGCGTGACATTGTAGCCATTGTAAAACGTACTGACCGGATTACCGACGGCGATACCTGCTGTATGGCTGCCATGACCATCGTCATCCTTGCCGTTGTTAAATTCAACGATACTCTCCGTTGCCGGATCGTCCTCGACAAAATCGTAGATGCCAATCAGCTTGTTGTTGCATTGCGCGCCGGATTCAAAATCGTTGCACAGCCCCAGGTAATTACCCAGTGGATTAGTGAACGTATAGCCATCGATGGACGGACTGGCGAACGAGGGATGGTCCCAGTTGATACCGGAATCAATGACACCCACGATAATGCCCTCACCCCGCGCATCGGCCAGGCCCGTACTGCCCGTCCAGAGTTGATCCGCTCCAATCCACTGCGGTCCGGCAAAGGTATCCAGGCGGTTGATCGTATCGGGGCTCAGCGATTTCACCAGCGGGGAGTCCGCAAGCATTTCCGCTTCAAGCGGACTGAGGTCTAACGCCATGCCGTTGCTGGCGATGCGGTACTGGTGAACGAATGCCAGGGAGCGTCCCAGTATGACAGAGGCTTCCGCCCTGAATTCCTGGTGCCGTTTTCCAATATACTCGAGGTAGGCCAGGGCTGCCTGAGAACCCTTCCTCAGTTTTGCGTCGCCCGTTGCGTCTCGCGCAGTCGCCGCCAATGCGCCCCGTAAATCGTTCGCAGGCACCGAAAGCGCCTTGCCCCTGTAAGCAGCCAGCGGAGGATCCTGCAACGTGATGATGTAACGCTGGCGTTCATTGTCTGAAGATCCGTCATCGCGCGCCAGTGCCGGCGTCGACACCAGCAAGATCCCGGCAAGCACCACCCAGGGCATAACAAATTTTCGATACATCTCAAGTGTCATCCATGGCTCCTGGCAGGGCTCCGCATCGTGACCAGTTCTTCTGCAGCAGTCGGGTGAATCCCGATGGTGCAGTCAAACCGTTCCTTGGTCAGGCCCGATTTTACAGCGACCGCAAAGCCCTGGACAATCTCCGGGGCATCCAGTCCGACGATGTGAATTCCGACCACTTTCTGACTCTCGCGTTCAACGATGAGTTTCATCATTGTTTTTTCGTCCCGCCCGCTCAAGGTGTGCTTCATCGGACGAAATTCCGACAGGTAAACGTCGATTGGCCCAATATGGGTGATCGCTTCCTCTTCGCTGTAGCCGACTGTGCCAACCGGCGGCTGCGAAAAGACGGCCGAAGGTACGTATTCATGGTTAACCGGCCGTGTTTTACCACCGAACACGGTGTCGGCAAAAGAATGGCCTTCATACAGGGCGACCGGGGTCAGGTTGACTCGGCTGGTCACGTCGCCCACGGCATAGATATGTTCAATGCTGGTCTGGGAAAAATCGTCCACGACCACCCTGCCGTCTGCCCTGACTTCCAGGCCGATGTCGCGCAGGCCGAGATCCCTCACCAGTGGCACCCGGCCCGTCGCGTACATAACCTGGTCTACATCCAGAGTTTCGCCGTCTTTAAAGGTCAGCGTCAGGCCGGATTCCTGTTTGTCGATGCGGGCTATATCTGACTCCAATTTGAGGTCGATGCCTTTTTTGACCAATTCTTCGCTAACCACCCGGCGCACATCCTGGTCGAAACCCCTTAGCACCGCATCACCGCGATACACCTGGGTCACATCGGCTCCCAGGCCATTGAAAATGCCCGCAAACTCACAGGCGATAAATCCGCCCCCGACAATCGCCACGCGGCCAGGCAGTTCAGCCAGGTCAAAGGCTTCGTTGGAGGTGATGGCATGCTCGATTCCCGGAATTTCGGGAACCCACGGCGTGCCGCCGGTTGCAATCAGAATGGACTCGGCCGTCACCGTCCTTTCACCTATCTGCACGGTATGCGGGTCGATAAAAGCGCCGCGGCCATTGATCAACTCAACGCCCGAACCCGACAACAGGCCCAGGTAAACACGATTCAGGCGATCAATTTCGCGATCCTTGGCGCGAATCAGGTCAGGCCAGCTGAAGCGGGGCTCACCGGTTTCCCAACCAAACCCGCGCGCATCTTCAAAATCCTCGGCAAAATGTGAAGCGTAAACGAGCAACTTCTTGGGTACGCAGCCCCGGATCACGCAGGTACCGCCTACCCGGCTTTCCTCGCAAATACCCACACGCGCGCCGTGAGATGCGGCGATCCGGGCTGCGCGAACACCACCGGAACCGGCACCGATTATGAATAGGTCAAAATCATACTCGCTCATACGTCGTTTCACTCTTTTACAGGCACGCGCACTATACCTTTTCTCCTCAAAAAACGCTTGACCCAAACAGACCGGGAATTGACCAAAAACATTTCGGAAAAGATGTATTGATCTGAATCATTTAGATACCTACAATCTCTTGGACTTGGTCCCATGGTTTACGTAGCATGGCGCCACAAGTAAAGAATCTGACCTGGAGCTTCATGCTATCTGCCTCGCAAATCGTTTTCGAACGCTATTTTGAGCCGGTGTTCGAGCCCGTCAATTTCGACCTGGAAAGTGGCCAACTGCTGCTGGTGACCGGCGCTAACGGTTGCGGTAAAACCACGTTGATCCGAGTCCTCGCAGGCATCCTTCACCCCACTTCCGGCCGCTTTGAAAGCCAGGCTGCCGGCATGGCCTACGTGGGCCATTACCTGGGCATCAAAGACGACCTCAGCGTCCTGGAAAACCTGCGTTTCATGCGTGACTTCCTGGGCACATCCGGAACCAGCTGCGAGGAATTGATCAGCCAGGTGGGACTGACCCGCGTCGCGGAACAGCAGGCGCGAACGCTTTCGGCCGGTCAGCGCAAGCGCTGCGCACTGGCCCGCTTGCTGGTCAGCCAGGCCCAACTATGGCTGCTGGACGAGCCCTATTCCAACCTGGACCAGGAAGGCGTCGAACTGGTGGACCGCCTGCTCGACAATCACCTGGGTGGTGGCGGAGCCTGCGTGCTGGCCACGCATGGCTCACACCGGCCCGGCTGGGCCGGTACGGTCGACTACCACCTGGTTTCCGGGGCTGCGGCATGAATACCGAAGCAGCGAGCGGCAGCCTCTCCCGGGCCTTTCTTGCCTTATTGCGCAGGGACCTGCTGCTGGCGTTCAGGCGGCGTACGGAACTCCTGTTCCCGGTGATTTTCCTGTTGGTGGTGGTCAGCCTGTTCCCGCTGGGCATTGGCCCAGGACCGCAGCTACTGGCGCGCATCGCGCCGGGGGTAATCTGGATTGCCGCTTTGCTGGCTACTGTGATATCGCTCGACGCGCTGTTCCGCTCCGATTTCGAAGACGGAACACTGGAACAGTTCGTCATCAGCGGGCACCCCCTGACCCTGATCGCACTGGCGAAAATCGTTGCGCACTGGCTGGTGGCCGGTCTGCCGATCGTGCTGCTCTCACCGCTGCTTGCCCTGTGGATGAACCTGCCGACCGAATCGCTGGGCGTCATGATCCTGACACTGGCAATCGGCACGCCTATTTTGAGCCTGATCGGATCGATCGGCGTGGGCCTGACCATCAGCCTTAAACGGGGCGGACAGTTGCTTTCGCTACTGGTTTTTCCGCTATATGTCCCCATCTTGATCATCGCAACCGCGGCGGTTATGGCGGCTTCGGACAGCCTGCCTTACAGCCAGTTTCTGGGCCTGCTGACAGCGGGCCTGATAACATCGGTAACCCTCGCACCATTTGCTGCCGCGGCGGCCTTAAAAATCAGTCTGTCATGAATGTAAAAACTGAAAAAATCAGCAAACCCAGGAAAAACGCCCTGGTCATGTTCATCCACAAGATGGGCTCGCCGCCGTGGTTCTACAATTTCACCGGCAAATTCATTCCCTGGTTCTGGGCGATTTTCATCGTTCTGACGATCTGGGGCCTGTATCTTGGCCTGGTCAAGGCACCGGCCGACTACCTGCAGGGTGAAAGCTTTCGCATTCTGTACCTGCACGTACCTGCCGCCTGGATGTCGCTGCTGATCTATTCGACGATGGCCGTCCTGAGTTTCATTGCCCTGGTCTGGCGTATCCGGATCGTGGAGATACTCGCGATGACCAGCGCGCCGATAGGCGCAGCGTTCACAATCGTGACGCTGACCGCCGGCTCCCTGTGGGGCCGTCCCACCTGGGGGACCTACTGGGTCTGGGATGCGCGACTGACCAGCGAACTGGTCCTGCTGTTCCTGTACCTTGGCGTGATCGGGCTTTATAACTCGATTGATGAGCCACGCAAAGCCGCCCGGGCCGCCTGCCTTTTGGCGATGGTCGGTGCGGTCAACCTGCCCATCATTCACTATTCCGTAAAATGGTGGAACACGTTGCACCAGGGCAGCAGTATCAGCCTGACCGGCGGCAGCAGCATCGACCCCAGCATGCTGTGGCCCCTGCTGATCATGGCCATCGCCACCAAATTCTATTACGGTGCAAACCTGCTGACCCGCGCACGCGTCAAGCTGCTTGAGCAGGACATTCGAAAAGCCTGGGTGCGCGAAGTTCTCAAGGAGAAGAAAGGATGAGCCATACCCCATTCATCATTGGCGCCTATTCGATTGGCGCAGTTGTTCTCCTCTGGTGCGCCATAGCGCCCCTGTTGCGTAAAAAATCCATTACCAGGGACATCAGACGCCTGGTTCAAATAGAGGAACGTTCCCGTGACACCAACACGTAAAAGAAGACTCATTGCAGTATTGCTGATCCTGGCCGGTGTTGGCGTCGCCAGCACAATCGCTTTCTACTCGCTGCAGGAAAATCTGCTTTATTTCCAGAGTCCCAGCGAGCTGGCTCAGCAACCGATGCCGGCGGGCCGGCAGTTTCGGCTGGGTGGACTGGTCAAACCAGGCAGCGTGGAGCGGCAGGGTGAAGGTCTGACCACCCAGTTTGTCGTCACAGATGGGCCGGAAGAAGTCACCGTGGAGTATGTCGGCACACTGCCTGACCTGTTCCGCGAAGGCCAGGGCGTAATCGCCCGAGGTGCACTGGATGATTCCGGGCTGTTCGCCGCGTCGGAAGTGCTGGCCAAGCACGATGAGAATTACATGCCTCCGGAAGTCGCCGACGCACTGGAAGAATCGGGGCACCTGATGCCAAGTAAGGATGAGGGATAGTCGATGATCCCTGAGCTCGGACAAGTCGCATTGATCGGCGCGTTGCTGATCTCGTTGACCATGGGAACTCTGCCCCTGATCGGCGCCTCCAATGGCAATCAGAAACTGATGCGAGTCGGGCAGACTGGCGCGGTTGCACAGTTCTTCCTGATCGCCGTGTCTTTCATCATCCTGACCTGGGCTTTCATTGTTCAGGATTTTTCCGTTGAATATGTCGCCCGGAACAGCAACCTCCAGTTGCCCCTGGAATACCGGTTTTCAGCAGTCTGGGGCTCTCATGAAGGCTCATTACTGCTGTGGGAACTTATCCTGTGCCTGTGGACATTCGCCGTCGCAATATTCAGTAAAAAACTGCCGGATGATTTTCGCGCCCGCACGCTGGCCGTGCTCGGCTGGATCTCCGCCGGCTTCCTGCTGTTCGTGATTTTCACCTCCAACCCATTTGGCCGCCTGATTCCACAGGCTGTGGACGGGCTGGACCTCAATCCACTATTGCAGGATCCCGGGCTGATCATTCATCCGCCGATGCTGTACATGGGTTATGTGGGCTTTTCCGTCTCATTTGCATTTGCTGTCGCCGCGTTGTTGGGACAACAGGTCACGCGGGAGTGGGTGCGCTGGTCACGGCCCTGGACGCATGTTGCCTGGGCTTTCCTGACACTCGGTATCGCGCTGGGCAGCTGGTGGGCTTACTACGAACTGGGTTGGGGCGGCTGGTGGTTCTGGGATCCGGTAGAAAACGCCTCCTTCATGCCCTGGATTGTCGGCACAGCCCTGATTCATTCACAGGCGGTCACCGAGAAGCGCGGCACGTTCCGAAACTGGACGCTGATTCTCGCCATCACGGCATTCTCATTGTGCCTGCTCGGCACCTTCCTGGTCCGCTCCGGCGTTCTGACTTCCGTGCATGCGTTTGCCTCTGACCCAACCCGCGGTGTGTTCATTCTGGCTTACCTGGTGGTGGTTGTTGGCGGCTCCCTGCTGCTGTTCGCGATCCGCGCCCCTGGCATGGTTCAGGGCAGCAATTTCGCAGGCCTGTCCCGTGAAACCCTGTTGTTGATCAACAACCTGGTACTGGTGGTAATGGCAGCCATGGTGCTGACCGGAACCTTGTACCCGCTGCTGCTGGATGCATTGGACGCCGGCAAAATTTCAGTGGGTCCGCCCTACTTCGGAACCCTGTTCGCCCTGCTGCTGGTGCCGCTGGCGGTGCTATTGCCGTTCGGCTTTTATTCCCGCTGGCAGGAAGACAGTCTTAAGCGGCTGATGGGTGAATTATATGTGCCCGCTTTCGTTGCCCTGGTTGGCGGTGTGGCAACTTACTTCCTGCTGCCCACGGCGGGCGGCTGGGGCATCGCAGGCGTCGCAGGCGGTTTCTGGATCATGGCCAGTTGCCTGCGGTACTACCGCGAACGGATGAGCTCGATGCCGGGCCGTCGGCCCGGACGCAGTGAAACCGGCATGATCATTGCCCACTTTGGTGTCGGCCTGTTCCTGATTGGCGCCTCGCTGACCAACCCGGTGAGCCAGGAAAAACACCTGCGCATGGTTGCCGGAGATTCATTTGAACTGGCCGGTTACACCTTTGTCTTTGAGGGCACACGCGGGGTTCGCGGGCCCAACTATGTGGCGGATGAAGGCGAGTTCATCGTCTACAAGGGCGGAGAGCGCGTGACCAGCCTGTATCCACAGAAAAGACGCTATTCCAGTGGCCAGGTGATGACCGAAGCCGCACTCGATCCGGGCCTGACCCGGGATCTGTATGTCGGGCTGGGCGAACCACTGGACGAACGCGGCACGGCCTGGGCGGTCAGGCTGTACCACAAACCATTCATCCGCTTCATCTGGATTGGCGCATTGTTGATGATGGCCGGAGGATTCCTGGCCGCCAGTGACCGCCGTTATCGCAGGCCGGTCAGTGAAACCGTCAAACACGGCGCGGCCGATGCGAATCTCGCGGAGGCGCCGGCATGATTGGCAGGCTGGTCCCGGTCATTCTGTTCCTGGCGCTCGGTATACTGCTTGCCGTGGGCCTTAAGATTGCCGACCACAAGACCGAAATTCCCTCACCGTTGATCGGCAAGAAAATGCCTGAATTCACGTTGCCGGTGCTTGGGCAGCCCGAAGTCATGGTGTCCCATGACGAGCTTATCGGCACGCCCTTCCTGCTGAATGTGTGGGCAAGCTGGTGTGTGACCTGCCGGGTGGAACACCCGGTCATCGAGGAATTGGCTCGTTCGGGTCTGATCCGGGTGGTGGGCCTTAACTACCGCGATGAAGAGGCAGATGCGCAGGCCTGGCTGGCTCGTTTCGGCAACCCGTATGCATTGAACATCGCCGACATCACCGGGCGAACCGCGATTGATTTTGGCGTTTACGCCGCCCCTGAGTCGTTCCTGGTCGACCCCAAAGGAAACATCGTTTTCAAACAGATCGGTGCCGTCACACCTGAGGTCATCCAGCAGGAAATCGTGCCGAGAGTCGCGCAATGGAGTAAGGCGCCATGAGTATCAAACATCTCTTACTGACCCTGACACTGGTGCTGATTACAGCTGTTGCCCAGGCAGCCGACCCGCTGGTCTTCGACGACCCCACCCAGGAAGAACGTTACAACGAACTGACACTCGAACTTCGCTGCCTGGTCTGTCAGAACCAGAACCTGGCGGATTCCGACGCACCGTTGGCACAGGACCTGCGCAAGGAAATCTACGACATGATGATGGCCGGGCAGGACAACGAACAGATAAAGACCTTCCTGGTCGATCGTTACGGCGACTTCGTGCTGTATCGCCCAAAGATGGAAGGCAATACGCTCCTGCTCTGGCTGATGCCCGGTATTCTCATGGTCATCGGTGCCATTGCCGTATTTTTCACCGTACGTAACCGCAACCGCAGGCTCGCCGCCGATCGGCAGCAAGGATAACTCTGGTGTTTTGGACTTTTGCCGCAGCGCTGCTTTTTGCAGCCGCAATGATGACTTTCTTTCCGCTGCTTCGGTCCCGGTCGCTGTGGAAGCCTTTCGCCCTGGCCCTGGTGTTCCTGGTGCCAGCTATAGCCGCCTGGATGTATACCGAAATCGGGACACCGGAAGGGATCAAGCTGATACGCCAATCACCACCGGCGAGAACCGCGCAATCCGAACCGGTTGAGCAAACCCATTCGCCCGAATCAGCCGAAATGGATACCATGATCGCTGGCCTGCAGGCCCGCCTCGAGCAGAATCCGGATGATCTGGATGGCTGGATGCTGCTGGCCCGCTCGTTCAAGGCCACGCAGCGTTTTGCCGAGGCCGCAGCGGCCCTTGAGAAAGCCTACCAGATAGATCCGGGTAATCCCCGGATCATGGTGGAACTGGTGGAAACCCGGATATTCCTGACCCCTGACGGCCGGATCAGCGATGATGCGGTCGCCACCCTGCAGCAAGTACTGGAACTGGACCCCGGAATGCAAAAAGCGCTCTGGCTGATGGGCATCGCCTCGTCACAAAGGGCTGACGTGGACGGCGCTGTTGACTACTGGGAGACCCTGCTTTCGCAGCTCGAACCCGGCAGCACCGTGGCGCAATCCGTGCAATCACAGCTTGACCAGCTCAAGGCGGAAGCCGGCAGGGCTGCGGTAGCGCCGCCGATTGCGCCCGCAGCATCCGCGCCAGCTGAACCCGCCGCGCAAACCGCGCAGGCCAATGTGGCCGAAACCACGATCGATGCAGACGCCGGGGACGACGGCAGCTGGCCCGGGGTCAAAGTAACGGTCCGGGCGGGCGATGATGCCCAATCAAGAGTACCCACAGGAGGCGTGCTGTACGTCATGATCCGTTCTGCCGGACCGGCAATGGGCCCGCCCCTGGGGGTGCGGCGAATCATCGATCCCGCCCTGCCGCTTGACATCACCCTCAGCGATGGGGACAGCATGATGCAGGAGCGGATGATTTCATCTGAAAGCTCGGTGCAACTGCAAGCGAGGATTTCCCGGACCGGTTCACCAGCCGCCAGCACGGGTGACTGGCAAAGCCAGCCGCTGTCCATTTCACTGGATTCCAAAGAACCTGTGGAGTTGGTCATCGATCAGCGGGTAGAATGACCGCCTCGATTTTTGGAGGTCATTCATGCAAGTATTTCGATTTCCCTTAGCGGCAACTGTCGCGAGCCTTGTTGTCTCAGCCGTCTCGGCGCAAGCGCAACAGCAAGCCGTCGAGTACGTTCCCACGACCCTGTCCCCTACCGTGACGATGGTCCAGGGCCGCGGCGGCAATATTGCTGTTTCTGCGGGTGAGGATGGCGTATTCATCATCGACGACCAGCTCGAACCATTGACAGATCAACTGGTGGCCAGCATTCGCACCATCAGCGACCGGCCGATCCGTTTCGTGATCAACACCCACTACCATGGCGATCATGTCGGTGGGAACGAAAAAATCGGCAAGGCCGGCGCCGTCATCATTGCGCATGACAATATTCGCGAGCG
>Ga0316194_10002078_pt1 | contig 13982 bp, 11 predicted proteins | sample CroRivsedime1_MG_FD_204936 | JGI IMG/M metagenome (GOLD analysis project Ga0316194, IMG submission 204936) | Coastal sediment microbial communities from Maine, United States - Cross River sediment 1 | ecosystem: Environmental > Aquatic > Marine > Coastal > Sediment | place: USA: Maine...
GGTCTCGCCATTATCCGCGTTAACCCATTCACCATTGATGTAGGCACTGCCCTGCAGCAGTTCCTTGTCATTAAGTTGCATATCCCAGGTTCTCCAATTTCAATGCGCCCTGCCGGCAGGACGCCGGGGGGAGCCTATTATAGTGGCTGGGATGCTCTGTCGGCTACCTATGGATCCGGCACGCCCGGGTCCGCTTCAATCGAAGCCAGGTGATCTTCAATTGCTTGCCACAGTGGCGCGCCCACCCAGGTGTCATCCAGGTAGAAGGTCTCCGGTTCTTATGCCTCTGAACATAGCAGGACTTATGGAGTGACGATTCGCATCGTGCAGGCACAAAAAAACGGCGGCGCATTTGCGCCGCCGTTCATTCTCACAGAGTCAGCAAGAATCAATCACTTGCGACTAAGATCTTCTGGCCGATCAGAAGCGGTCGAGCGTCATTACCTTCGTCCAAGCTGCAACGAAGTCATTCACGAATTGCTCCTCGCCACCGGCTTCCGCGTAGGCTTCCGCAACGGCACGCAGCTCAGAGTTTGAACCAAGAATGAGATCAACGGGCGTGGCCGTCCACTTCAGTTCACCAGAAGCGCGGTCGTGTCCCTCGTAAACGCCCTCGGTCGTCTCCGACTTCGTCCACTTTGTGGCCATGTCGAGCAGGTTCACGAAGAAGTCGTTACTCAGCGTTCCGGGCGCGTCGGTGAAGACACCGTGTGCTGCTTGACCGGTATTCGCGTTGAGTACTCGCATACCGCCTACCAGCGCCGTCAGCTCCGGCACGGTGAGCGTCAGCAAGTCCGCCTTTTCAACCATCATTCTTGCCGGCGAAAGGTAACTCTCTTCGCTGTAGAAATTGCGGAATGCGTCAGCGGTCGGCTCGAGCACCGCAAAGGACTGGACATCAGTCATTTCCTGCGATGCGTCCGTACGCCCCGGCGTGAAGGCAACCTTGACCTTGTGCCCGGCGTTCTTGGCGGCTTGCTCAATAGCTGCTGCACCACCCAATACGATCACGTCAGCCAGGGACACCTGCTTGCCCTTCGACAGCGACTTGTTGAAGTCCTGCTGAATCTCGGTAAGCGTGTCGAGCACTCGGGTCAGCTCTTCTGGGTTATTTACGTCCCAGCCATTTTGGGGTGCCAGGCGAACACGAGCACCATTTGCCCCACCGCGCATGTCCGATCCGCGGAACGTCGAAGCCGACGCCCAGGCAGTACGGACCAGCTCGGAAACGGTTAGGCCGGACTTCAGGATTTTCGCTTTCAGCTTGTCTGCATCTTTCGCGTCGATGAGCTTGTAATCGGCGGCTGGTACCGGGTCCTGCCAGATGAATACATCCTCAGGCACGTCACTGCCAACGTAGCGAGTGCGCGGGCCGAGATCACGGTGCGTCAGTTTGAACCAGGCTCTCGCAAACGCCTGGTCGAACTCTCTCGGGTTTTTCAGGAAGCGCTCGGAAATGGCGCGGAACCCGGGGTCCATCTTCAACGACATGTCCGTCGTCAGCATGATCGGCGGATTCCGTTTGCCCTCGACGTGAGCATCGGGCACTGCCGAATGCAGATCCTTGTTCGTTGGGACCCACAGAGTGGCGCCTGCGGGGGTCGTGGTCTTCTCCCACTCGAAGTTGAGCAGATTGCTCAGGAACAACATGGACCAGGCGGTAGGCGTCTGTGTCCACGCGCCTTCCAGGCCGCTGGTCATCGTGTCTTCGGCGTTGCCCTTGCCACACTTGTTAGTCCAGCCAAAGCCCTGCTCTTCAATGTCTGCGCCAGCAGGCGCCGGGCCGACACAATCACCTTTCTTCGCACCATGGGTCTTGCCCATCGTGTGCCCACCTGCGATTAGCGCGACGATCTCTTCATCATTCATCGCCATGCGGCCAAACGATTCACGAATGTCCGCAGCGGCTGCGAGCGGATCACCATTGGCGTTAGGGCCTTCCGGGTTGACGTAGATCAGACCCATCTGCACGGCGCCCAGCGGTTTCTCCAACTTGCCTTCTTCGTCGTAACGCTCGTTGTTCTCGAGCCATTCGGTCTCAGCGCCCCAGTAAACGAGGTCCGCTTCCCAGTCATCGACACGCCCACCGGCGAAGCCCAGCGTCTCGAAGCCCATCGATTCCAGCGAGACGTTGCCCGCCAGGATCATGAGGTCGGCCCAGGAAACGCTGCGGCCGTATTTTTGTTTAACCGGCCACAGCAGTCGGCGCGCCTTATCCAGGTTGGCGTTATCCGGCCAACTGTTGAGCGGCTCGAAACGTTGCTGGCCACCGTCGGCACCGCCGCGGCCGTCATGGACGCGGTACGTACCTGCGCTGTGCCAGGCCATCCGAATCATCAGGCCGCCGTAATGACCCCAGTCTGCCGGCCACCAGTCCTGCGACGTCGTCAGCACGACTTCAATATCCTTCTTGAGAGCCTCCAGATCGACGTTGCTGAAAGCCTCGGCGTAATCGAAATCGTCACCGTAGGGATTCGACCTGGCATCATGTGCACGAAGTTGCTCGAGGTTCAGGAGTCCGGGCCACCAGAACTGGTTGGTCCGAGTTTCGTCCTGCGCGAGAGCAGGACCGGATGCCACCAGTGGCGACACCGCTACCGCAAGAGCGGCAATCAAAGTCAGTTTATTTCTAATCATTGTGTGTATCCCCTTCGGGTATGAAACAAGAGCGCAGAGTCGAGTAGATCGCAAGCCGATCAAGAAATAAAATGGAATATTTCGATCATACTATTCGATAAAATAGATCAGACGCGACTCACAGAAGACTGCGAGGCTCAACCTCGTATTTTGCGCCTAAATGATGGTACTCGCGACTGGGTCTACTACTTATTGGAGGACCTTGTTTCGCCGATGTTCTTGATGCCGAATCGGTCACGTCCCCCCTCTTGGGAGGGCAACGACCCTACCCGGGTAAGGTAAACGCCAGCCATACCGTCTTCTTCCTCCTCGCCGCCCACGACGCCCATCGCGGCGGTGATGGCAAGCCAGTTACCCCGGAACCCTTCGCGCTCGAGCCCGAGTTCGAGCACCGTTGTACCTGGCGGCGCCTCAGGATCGAGTACCTGTCCATCCATAGTGGTATCGAGCAGGGTCATAATTCTCGCACGCCCGGGCCCCTTGGCCAGATATATGCCGTCAACCGGATCGAGATAGACGCCATCGATCAGGTCAGCACTGCGAGCCTTGAACGCAATCCGATATTTCATGCCTTTCTTTCCGGAGATCGCGAGGAACGCCGATGAGCGCCATTTCACTGAGTGGGACGCCGAAACGTCACCTTCTTCTTCATGACCGTGGCTTGAACAGGGCGGCTTGCCCGAGTAATTCCAGAACAGGAAGTCGTCGAAACGACCCGAGTTCCGTGCCACGATTTTTGTATCGCCCGTCCTGGTGTCATGCACGAATATTCCCTGGTTTGCCGGCACCTGCTTCTCGGTGTAACACCGCTCCCCATACCAGGGGTCGCTTTCGTCGTCGCAGATACTGCGCGGGTCGCCCATCAGTTCATCCGTTGCCTCGCAGAATAACGCCTGGTTGCAATAGGCAATACGGTCTTTGTTGCCTTCTTGCTGGCAATACAACCGGACCGTACGTGTCTCCTCGCCCCATGCGCCCCAGAACCCGACGTGGCGGCCGTCAAACGAAACGGCCTCGCCGAAATCGGCAAAAGTAGCTGTGCCCGAGACGCCGGGGACGCGCTGGCCAATACTTGCCAAGGGCTTCAGCGGCGGCTGAAACTCGAGCGGAGCCAGGTAAATCCCGCCCAGGCTTGGCGCGTCTTCATCGTCGAAGCCCGCAAATACGACGCGACCGTCAGCAGCATTCGGAGGGGCAGTAGACCCGAAAGTCGTTAAGGTGCCGGGGATCAGCGTATCGGTGTTGTTCGCAATCAATATGGCCGGCGATGTGCCTCCTGTAGGCCCCGGAACGAGGGTGCGGAAGTACACGCCAGTCTTGCCGTTGCCAGCCACCGTGTAATTACCCTTGAATACGATCGTATCCCCATTGGTAATTGACGGTGCGCCCGGGAAGACTTCATAGCGCTGGCCGCTGAACTCGGGCACGCCGAACTGCGCGTATCCGGGAGCGTGGCCGAAGTTCGCCTCGCCCATCATGAGTTCGCCGTAAGGGTTCGTGTATATCCCGGTTGTTCCGGCTCGCGTCTCGCTGCCGTCATCCAGTTCGTAGCGATGAACGGGCGGATGATTGCCGCGCGTCGCGATCGAGTTGGATCGCATGTCGATACGCGGGAATGACGGAGTTTCGGTGAAAGTGGTCTCGAGGTTGTTCGGCTGTGGAACGCGTGTCGTCCTGTCCAGGATACGAATAACCTCGCTATCCGATGCCGACATGTCACGCACGTAAATGCCATGGGTCGCAGGCCCCAGCGGCGGACCGCCGCGACTGCGGGCACGCATGACGACGACGCCGTGCGTGTTTACTGACGGCTGGTTGTAGCTGTTGAAGTTTCTCACCAGCAAGGGCGGCATCAGGTCATTGTTGTTGACGACCGTGCGCCATTTGGCGTGCTTGCCAGCATTGGTATCGGCCATAGCCGGTAGCACCAGAAGGGCAATCGCAGAAAAACCTGCGATCTGCAGGAATCGGTTATTCATTACTCTCCTCCCTGGGATTGATTGTTTCGACGAACCGAAGAGGATCTTGCAACCCTCTTCGGTCATCGGTGTTGTGGCTAATGAGCAGCCGCAGGTCTAGGGTTTGCCACCTCCTTTGCCGCCGCCGCTGCCTTTACCGCCGCCGTCGCCACCGCCTCGGCCGCCACCACCCTGACCACCATTACCGCCTCCGCCGCCTTGCGACTTAGCTACGATGCAGATGTCGAGGTAGGTCAGGTTGTTGTCAGGGTCAATGACCGGCCTGTAAAGGCGGTCGTCGGCATCCGGATCTTCGTCGTCGGACTCGGCTGCAACGACAGGATCAGGTGCCGGTGCCAAAACGGTGTTGAACACCGTGCGTGGCAGAGTGCGCACTTCTGACGGTACCGACGGAGGTGCGACGTTGGGTATAGGGGTCGCCTCGCTGTGGCCGGTGAAATCGACGTCATCCGGTGCGTAGAACGTGAGCCGGTAGAAACCGGTCTTGATCCATTCGCCACCGCATTCCAGGCTCGGCAGGATCTCCTTCATCCGCAGGTTGTACCCATAAACGTATTTTCCGCCGACGCTGGTCTCGACCGTGTACGGCTGGTCATACACCGTGCAGGTGCCTAACCACTCGGAGCCGGTCCAGTCGCCAACTGCCGGGGGATCATCGCCCGGATTGCCGCCAGGCTGTGAACACGTTGCATCGCCTTCGACCATCTTGGTGACGTTGAGTCGAGCGTTTGTCGTCTTGATGATCTGAAACGGCGAGTCGAAGTTAAACGAAATTGTCGGGTCAACATCGGTAGGCTCTGTAGCCTTGACGCCCCAGTGCTCGGTGATGCCCTGCCCCGAGACGTGCCACATCTGGAGGCCGACCTTGCAGTCGATCGCCGGGTCGCCAATTGCCGCGTCCGCGCAGGCCGCCAGTGCCGGGTTGTACCCCGGAATCGTGCTGCTCCACGGCTGCGTCTCGACGCGAACGACCGAGCGCTCGGTCCAGGATACGGCTTCGAGCGCGTCACCCCAGTCAACGTACGCTACGGGGATGAAATCGGGGAATCTACCGTCATCGGTGGCCCACCACTCGTTGAGCGGCTCCTTCTGCCAGTAAATACGAGACAGCTCCGATACATCCATGCCTTCGCATGGCATGCCGACCGCTACACACTGTTCTGGCGTGTAGTAGACCGTCGGCTCCATCAGGTGATCGACGCAGGAGGTATTCGGATACTTGAATTCCTCCCAGAACTCCTCGCCTGGGCACGCGTAAGAGAACTGTTCGCCGAGAACCGGTGCGTCGGTGACGGACCAGTACGCCTCTACGGAAACATCAGGCGACGACTCCGTCAGAATCCCCGGTACCGATAGGTTATTGGATGTTTCGCCACCCGCAGGTGGTCCGGGAATGCCGCCCTTGGCCGCGAAGCCTGGGCCGCTTAATGCAAGCAATGCAGCTGCAAGCGCGACCAGCGCAATCGACCGGCGCCAGGGGAAGGCGTCCCTCAATGTATTTGTCCTTTTCATTTCTTTCCTCCTTCTGTCCCCCTGGTTCAGTTACATGCTGTCACTGGGTTTCTCTCACCTCCTTTCCTTTCTCATGCCGACTCACCGGCAGTTATCTGCGCATTCGCGCAGAAACATCTTCTCTGCAAGAATCGCCGCGCCGTCATAGGTGCCTTCCGTCTTCACGATGTCTCCTATTTCGACGAGGCCGAAGAAAGTGTCGGCATCAATCACTTCGTAAGCGGTGTTCTGGAAGATTGTGTCCTGATCAGACATTGCTACGGTACCGAGCAGGGTTACGCTCGGCCGGTCAATAACTTCGACCGGTGCTTTGAGCGTGACGCTATCGTCAGCATCATCGCGTTCGACTCGCGTGGCGACGACGTTGTCGCCATCGAGATAGGCGCGAATTTCGAGCCAGTCACCGACGGCAAAGTCGTCAAAACCGAATGCAGGCATGCCAGCCGCACCGTGATCGCGGAACAGTGTGAACTCATTCGTCGTTACCGTAATGCCAAGCACCGTAAGGGTTCCAGCATCAACATCGAACGCCTGGAGGTCGGCTTCAATCTCAACAAGCGACGGCAGACGGAATACAATCCGGTCTGCAACGAGCACACCGTTATCGTCGAGCGTGCCATCCACAGCGACCTTCACGTCGAGCGCAAGCGTGTCGGCAGTGCCGTTAACGTACTCGGTCGTGGCTGTCGCGGTAACGGGTTGGCCGTCGACTGCGAACTCCGTGGCCGAGACAAATGCCGTAACGTAGCCTTCGAGTTTAAAATCGCAATCCGAACTGCACAGTTGATCTCTGTCGCGATCCCGATCCTTGGCCTGAACGCGGTCGAGTATCATGTCGCCGCCACCCATTGGCGTCGTGCTCGTTACCTCGACGTACATCCCATTAGCCATATCGGCGCCGCCGAGTTCGATCATTGCACCGGAGTAATCACAGACCTGGCCGCCAAGGCTGAAGTGCTGATTGCCGATGTCGAGATTCTCGATCTCGCCTTTGGCGTGCATGTGCATGCCGGCCTGGAATTCATTGGCAATGCGGTTTATGTGCGTTGCCTGGATGCGCTCCTGACTGCGAAACTGGCCGCTGACACGGACGACATTGCCGGCCGCGAGCGTCTCGAACGTGGCGTTATCGATGACCGTCAGTTCATCGACGAAGACCATCCTGCCGAGAACAACAAAGCTGCCGTTGGCGAGATTCACGTTTGAGATCGGTCCCTCGAGATCAACGCCGAACCGGATTTCACGAGCTAGCGCGGTACCTGCAGAATCATCGATCTCGCCCCAAATCGACACGATCATGCCAACCTGAAGGTCACCAAGGGTTCCTGGCTCACCATCAACCAGCACGGTTGTCGCACCCGTATCGAAAAGGATGCCATTGGAAATTACGCTCCCGAACCCCGTGATCGGCCCGACCGTGACAACGTCAGTTGTCTGGGCATCCGGCGGTATCGGCGTCGTCAACGGATCGCTGTCGCCACAGGCAGCTATAAACAACGCAAGTAGCGACGCAATAATTACTTTGCTTCTCATTTGAGCATCTCCTCGCAATTCACCGTGCAGCGGTATTGCAGGTCATAGAACCTCTAGTCTGAAAGGGTCCGGCAATTACGTTTCCTACGTATTTCCAAGTCGCTCCAATTTGTTACAAACTATTTCTTATGGCCGCTCAATCGCCAGGTGCGCGTGCGGGCAAGACGCACTTACTAGTCGTCGATGACGACAGGGAGACGCGTGACCTTCTGTCGATGTACTTCATGGAACAGGGGTTCGACATCTCCACTGTCCAGGACGGTCCGGACATGGATGCCTGGCTGGCCGCGAACTCCACGGATCTCGTCATTCTCGACCTCATGCTTCCCGGTGAAGACGGGCTGTCGCTTGCGCGGCGCCTGCGCGGCGACTACAAGCTTCCGATCGTCATGATCTCGGCGCGCGGCGAAGAAATCGATCGTATCGTCGGGCTGGAAGTAGGCGCCGACGACTATGTGCCGAAACCCTTCAATCCGCGCGAGCTTCTGGCCCGGGTACGCGCCGTGCTGCGGCGCAGTGCGCCAGAAGACGCAGCATCACAGGCCAGCGAAACGAGCGAGTTCGGCGAATTTCGCCTCAATTTGGACAAGCGCATTCTCGCGAAGGGGGGAGCTGAGATTGACCTGTCGCGAGCCGAGTTCGACCTGCTTCATGTTTTTGTAGAGCACCCCAACCGCGTGCTCAGCAGAGACTCCATCATGGACTTGCTGAGTGGGCGCGAGCGAGATCCGTTTGATCGCAGCATCGACGTACGCGTGACTCGTCTGCGGCACAAGATCGAAGACGATCCGGCACGGCCACGATTTATTCGGACCGTCTGGGGAGTCGGGTACCAGTTCACACCGCAGGGACCCGCGCCATGAGGACCCGTTCGACCTCGTTATTCGGACGCATGGCCTTGACCGTCGGTCTGACGCTGGCGTTATTTGCAGTTGTTTCGATGGTTGCGGTCGTCTATTTCGTCATGCTGCCGATGGCAAAACGTTCGGCGCATGATTTTGCCGCCGAGTTTGTCGATGCCGCGCATGCACTACAGGAACTTCCTGAGGAAGAGCACCCGGCCCTCAAATTGGAACTCCTGAACGATCATGGCCTGATCGTGACAGACCACGTCCCGGGATTCGCAGAGTCGTCAACGGATTCGCCTTACCTGATGTTCTTTCGCGAGTCACTGACGCGGCAGGCAGGCGAGGAACTTCCGATCTTCGCCGACGAGTCGGGACCGATGGTCTGGGTGGACGTACCGGCCCATGGCAAGGAGTATCGAATCGGCTTTGACCGGAAACGCCTGGGCACAAACCCGCCGCTCGCATTTGCAGCGATCCTGATCGGCGGCGCTGCGTTGACCCTGTTCGTCAGCTTGTCGTCAGTGCGGCGCATCGTCAATCCATTGGAGCGCCTGTCGAATGCAGTGCGCGAAGTTGGGCGAGGACAGAAACCACCACCGATTGCCATCGATGGTCCCGAGGAAATTGCAGAACTTGCCCGAACCATCAATCGGCTATCGGCGGACATCAATGAAATGGCTGAAAACCGCACGGTAATGATCGCCGGAATCTCACACGACCTGCGGACGCCATTGACGCGACTCTCGATCGCGGTCGAGATGCTCGACGAAACAAGCAGACCAGACCTGGTTGCTGCCATCCGGCGTGATCTTGAGGCGATGAACAAACTAATCTCGCAGTTCCTGGAATTCTCGAAGGACGCTGCAGACAGCTGTCCGGTGCAGGTTGATTTGTGGAAGATCGTCGAATCACTTGCCAGCGATCTCGAGCGCGAGGGCGCGACATTGCAGCTGCATCGACACAATTCGCCCTGCGTGTTTTTTGCCGATCCGATCGCGCTGGAACGCGTCCTGTCGAACCTGCTCAAGAATGCGGCTCACTACGGCAAAGGCAAGCCCATCGACGTAGAGTTGCACTGCAGTGACAATGACGTATCCATCGAGGTTTGCGATCGGGGACCTGGTATTCCCACTGACAAAGTCGAGTCTGTACTCAGACCGTTCGAAAGACTACAGCCGGCTCGCGGCGCGGCCACGGGCGGCAGTGGCCTTGGGCTGGCTATCGTTCGGGAACTCGCGACGAAGCACGGCTGGACGATCGAATTGCTCCCCCGGGACGGCGGTGGAACCGTGGCCAGGCTCGGCCTGCCGACGACCTGTCGGTTTGCCCTCGAACGAATCCCGCAGGTTTCTGCAAAAGGGGCCGGAAATATTCCGGCCCCAGCTTGAGGATGCTTTTTCCAGGGGGAAAGATTTAATCAGCGTCCTCTAACTCTATCTGCAGCGCCTTTGCCCTGGTCTGCATCTCTTCGCGATGCTGCGCCTCAAATCTGTTGCGTTCTTCTTCGGTCTTGAGTGCGCGAAGACGTTCGCGATATTGATGGAGTTCCTCCGGAGACATGAGCTTGTGACCATAGATGTCTTCATCTTTCAGCTGCAACTGATCCTGCGACTGTTTGTGTTCCTTGTGCCGGGCGTATTCCTTTTTCTGATACTCCACTTGTGACTGGTCTTGCGCACGATCCTGCGCACCACGTCCTTTGTCCTGATCGGCGTCGCTGTACATTGATGTCAGCGCAAGAAACACAGCAACGACGATCCCGGTTATGATTGTGGTCTTCATAGCTACAATGCCTCAAAACTTTCGAGAGGTGAGCCTGCAATGTCGTTCAATCGTGTTTCCAGGTTATTTCTTTGCGGAGTAGAAGTGTTACGGATTGTTTCCCGGCATGATCCGGAGGCAGTTTTCTACTAGCCGCCAAGTTCGACAAACCCCACAGTTACTGGAGAAGGATATGGCACAGATCACGGCAACACTTACGGCTGGAATGGTCGTTACCTTGTCCAACGGGCGACACGAATGGACGGCCGATGAACCGCTGGCGGCTGGCGGCACGGACACGGGCCCCAGCCCTTATGAATTGTTACTGGGCTCGCTTGCCGCCTGCACCTGCGCGACGATCGCCTGGTACTGCAATCACAAAGGACTTCCACTGCAATCGGTAAGCACGAGATACGATTTTTCACGGGTTCATGCCGAGGATTGCGAGGACTGTGACGTTCCCGACAGGGGCTTCATTGAGCAAATTACGAGCAATGTGCACATCGAGGGCGACTTCGATGCGTCACAGCAGAAGCGGCTTGCGCAGATCGCGTCACGATGCCCGGTGCACAAAACCCTGGCTCACGGCGTCACTATCGAAGACAACGCGACGTTTGGTGCCGGGTCAGGCTAGTGTTGGCGCGGTAGCCGCGAGGCTGATCCGGGCAATCAATAGTCTATCCTGCTTCCATCGTAGGCAAAGAACCCGCCAGTCCGGTCGGACCGCAGCGCATCCAAGACGCCCAGGAGCCTGGTCGCTGCCATGCGTGGTTTAAATAGCTTCGGCGCCGGAAGTCGTCCTGTAAATGGCCGGGACAACTCCGTGTCGACTGTTCCTGGGTGCAGTGCGACCACGACCGACTCCGGCGCGCTTCGCGCCTGCTCGATCGCCATCGTTCGCACCAGCATATTGAGTGCAGCCTTCGACATTCGATAAGCAGTCCAGCCGCCCAGGCGATTGTCATCAATACTGCCAACCCGAGCCGAAAGCGCGGCAAACACGGCCTTGCTGTCTCGCCGGAGTTTTGGGAGGAAGTGCTTGGCCACCAGTGACGGCCCGATCGAATTCACCGCCAGGACTTCAGCCAGGTTCTCGGGGTCAATCTCGCGCATCGCCTTTTCCGGCCTGATGCGCTCGCCGCGATACAGAATACCCGTGGCAACGATCACAAGATCAAGCGGCGCGTTATCGGACGCGGCCGCAGCCGCCGCCTCAATCGATCCCTCGTCCGTGAGGTCGAGGCGATGAGAAACTACCTTGTCTTGCGCCCATTCACCGGGTACGCGGCAACAGGCATGCACCCGGCGGACGCGTGCATCGCCGGCCAATAATTCCACGAACGCACGACCTATGCCGCCGCTCGCACCAATGACAGCCGCATTCGAGTCCGGGCGCAAGGACGACGCTAAGCTCACAGGGATTCGCGGGCTGCTCAGTTCTTGAGCTCAGACTGGATCGTCGCCAACAAGTCCTCGTCATAGGGCTGCGTGCGCGGACTGAACTCGGCAATCAGCTCACCGTCGCGGCCAATCAGGAACTTGTGAAAATTCCAGGTCGGATACGTGCCGGAAGCATCAGCCAGCTCATCGAAGAACGGGTGTGCGTCGCCCTTCTTCACCGTGACCTTCTCGAACATCGGGAACTTGATGCTGTAGGTCAGACGGCAGAACTCCTGGATCTGCTCTTCCGTGCCGGGCTCTTGCCCAAGAAAATCATTGGACGGGAAGCCGAGTACTACAAGGCCATCGTCCTGGTACTCCTGGTACAGCTTTTCAAGGCCCTCGTACTGCGGCGTGTTGCCGCACTTGGACGCCGTGTTGACAACGAGTATTACTTGACCGCCATAGCTCTCCTGGAGATTGACAACATCGTCCGCGGCAAGTCTCCGGAAATCCTGGTCGAGGAGAGCGCTTTCGCTGGCAATCGTTGGCGTGGTGGCCATGAGAATAAGTACTCCGAGTAGTTTCTTCACTTGTTTGCTCCGATAGATTGGCACGGCACGCGTCGTGTACCGCACCCGTTGTTTTATCCCAGCTCGAAGGTTAACCGCTAATGATCTGCAGTTGGCTTCAGTCCTGTTCCAGAATGTACTTGAATGTTTCTGGCCGCCCGCAGCTTTTGTGCCGGACAGGTGGGATATGACTCATTCTCAGTGCCTTCAAGACTAACAAGATTTGTTAAGACGAGAATCGACGCTGCAATGACGGGCGGACCATCAGGAACCCCCGGTACATCCTCTCAAGTATCCACAGAAATGGTCGAAAGCCGGCCAGCAGACCAAGAGGTCTGAGGATGGGAATAGCTCGCCACATGGCGGCGAAGGCGGCAGCGCCGGAGACGATTGGCTCGCCATGCTCCTGTGCATGGAAACGCGTCATCAACTCGTCCGTACTGATCGGACAACCGGTAGCGCCTTGAATGCTCACGAAGTTAATCGCCCGGCGGCGATCAAGCCGGCGCATCAGGCGAATTTCGCGGACACAAAGTGGGCAGTCATTGTCATACCACACGGTGACCTGAGTTGGAGAAGACATTGGTAGTGCCCGCAGCAGCTCAGGCGGCCGCCCGGTCGGCCTCATATTTCTGCGCGGCAAAATCCCAATTGATAAGCTCGCCGAGGAAGGCATCGATGTACGCATCGCGCTTGTTCTGGTAATCGAGGTAATACGCGTGCTCCCAAACGTCGAGCGTCAGTAGCGGCGTTGCGCCGTCAATTAACGGTGTGTCGGCATTCCCGGTGCTCACGATGTCGAGACCGCCTGCTATGCGAACCAGCCACGTCCAACCGCTGCCGAATTGCCCGAGTGCAGCCGCCTTGAACTCCGCCTGGAATTTCTTAAGGTCGCCGAAGCGTGCATTGATCGCATCAGCGAGCGCGCCCGTTGGTTCGCCTGCGCCGTCCGGCGACATGCTGTGCCAGAGAAAATTATGGTTCCACGCCTGAGCCGCGTTATTGAAAACGGCAGTATCGCTTGCCTCGTGCGCACGCATGATAATCGTCTCGAGTGTCTGGTCGTCGTAGGCCGTGCCATGGATCGCGGCATTTAGTTTGTCGACGTAGCTCTTGTGATGCTTCCCATGATGAAACTCGAGCGTTTCCGCGGAAACATGCGGCTCCAACGCGTCGGTCGCGTAGGGAAGATCTGGAAACTCGATGGACATTCGTTACTCCTTAGTAGTTAAAGTGCTTAATACGCGTGCACGTTGGCCACGCGCAGTTCGAAAGGGCCGTCCAGCTTGTCGTAGATCATTAGCCCCATGTCTGTGATTTGTCCGGGTTCGAGCGCGGGCCCATCGAGCATTGTTCCCCTGTAGCGTGGAATGAACTGCGAGAAGGGAATATCGACTGTCGTCCAGGCGCCGTCATCGGTGTCAAAGTCAGCCCAATAGCCGGTCTGTCTGCCCCGCCAGCGTGCGTTGGTGCCCAGTCGCCAGGTGAAACGGCGGCCGTCACCTCTTACTTGCAAGCGGATTCCTGCGTATTCCGACAAGTCGAGCTTCGCGGGATTTGTGCGGATTGAACTAAAACCGCCACCCCGCGTGTTCGTAGTGCCGGCGAAGTGCAATATCCCCTGTTCTATCTTGAAAGTGCCTTCGCTACGGCCGCCCATTACATTGTCGTTCATAACATACCAATCGAGGTCGCCCCGATCAGTGGCGAAGTCCGTAAGCAACAACCCGCCGTCGGCATGAGCGTCGGAGGCGAGGGTC
>Ga0316194_10002079_pt1 | contig 13982 bp, 11 predicted proteins | sample CroRivsedime1_MG_FD_204936 | JGI IMG/M metagenome (GOLD analysis project Ga0316194, IMG submission 204936) | Coastal sediment microbial communities from Maine, United States - Cross River sediment 1 | ecosystem: Environmental > Aquatic > Marine > Coastal > Sediment | place: USA: Maine...
CTGACCAAGTGTTGAGGCCAAGCCGTTCTTCAGCAGGTATCGGTGGGTCCGGCTGAGGTCCCGGGCATAACCAAAGAATGCGCCCAGCAATTGCCCTGAAAAACGTCTGATCACCACGGTTGCCTGCCGTAGCGAGCGTGCAAAAGGACCACCTTGCTCAGGCAACGGGTAAATCGCCAGTGGTTTTCCCAAACGGGCAATTTCGACCATCATGGACAAGCTATCACCGGTAACAACAAAATTGTCGGCCAGCCCCAGCAGCGCAAAGTACGGATTATTGTTATCCTCCGGCCGCCAGCAATACAAAGTGCTATTTGGCGGCTTGTGCTGTCGCAGGTAATCGACGACAGCTTCAGGCGTTCGTCGACTGGTACTAATAAACAAGCTGCCATCCACAACCTGTTTCTTAAGCTGTTGCAACAGCGTGCTAATAACAGCTTCGTCCATACAGTATGGCCTGGTAGGCCCACCAATCAACAATGCCGTAACAGGTTGCTTCATAGCCTGAAAAGAAGGCTGCCAGTTTTTAACTGCCTTATCAATTTTGGCGCTATCAACACGCATCAGCGGAAGATCCAGAGACAGGATGTTATCCCGTTTCGGCATCAGGAATTGCCCCGTGAGAATCACCAGTGCAAATTGAGACAGCATTTTTCTTGGCCTTCCCAGCAACACAACCCTGGTTTTACCCCCGGACTGTTTACGAATCCACTGTGCTGCCATGGCGGGTCGACGGCCGATGGTCAGTACCAAATCAGGCCAGGGCGGAACTAACGGGTCTGACTTTTCCATATCCAGGTGGTATAGCGAAGGTTTGAAGGGTGGCTTGCCATAAATATATTCCTTGCGAGGGACCATCCGACGCACTTCATAAGGTAGTCCCAATGCCTCTGCAATGACCAGGAGTTGTGCATTATCTCCGGCCTTATCACCTATCACCAGCCATAGCGGTGTCTCGTTCATCAGCGCAATACCCCCCTGCCGACAAATAGGCCAAAAGTATCTCCCGACATGCAACAGACACTCGCTGCTTCAGCACCCGGCCATTCTCCTTTGCTGTCGCCAGACGTGGCCAACGCAGTGGAAAGAGTTACAGACGAACCTGGACCAGTGATACCCATCATCAACTATAAAAAACCGCCATCATACTCGCTTTATTACAGGGTGATTCAATGCTAATACTCTCAGCTAGTATACCGCCTGGTAATCATCCTGATCATGTATACACCTTCAAGTTGATGCCGCAGCGCCATAATCTCGAGTTGCGGAGAGAGTCGTGACCGGATCACGGTAGACACGAGTAGACACAGGGCGCAGACAATGGGCTTGATGGTTCTGGATCCTCTTCAGCAGCAACAATGACCGAGTACAGCAGACTGTCGTCACTCCTGGAAAAGTTCAAGAATATCAGTTAGTAAGTATTTTCTGGAAGGACCGTCTGACAACAGAACCTAGTCAACGCCGGACAGCGCATTTGCCAGGGCCTGCGCATAAACCCTGTGCCCCTTCTTGGTGAAATGCAGATTGACCGGGAAATAAAGAAGCTCGCGGTCACGCAGCTCGCGCCCGGCCACCTGCATCGCCGCGGTCAGGTCCACGAACCGGAAGCCGATACGATCCGCCGCGTCGCGAAAGAACTCTCGCTGCATCTGCGAGAACCAGGGCATGAGCTCGCTCAAAGCAGGGTCCTCAAAGTGCACATATTCGGCATAGGCAATGTGTGCAGAGGGGGTATAGGCGACAATGGGCTTGAATCCATGCTCGCTGCTCATCGCGACGAAACGCTCGAGGGCGTCATCGAAGGCGGAGAGTTCAATCTCTCCCGCCCGTAGCTTCTTCGCAAAACGTACCTCGCTCTCGTCCGCGTTCTGCAGATTGAACTTCATGACATTGTCGGGAAATTGAAGCTCGTAGCGAAAGTTGACTTTTTCCCTTTCATCCAGCTTGCCCCCGTTCGCCAATAGAAACGCTTTGTGCAAATTCTTGCCGAACGCGGCGAGAAGAAGGTTGGCCGCGTAGCTGTTGCGTCCAATCGGGTGATCAAGAAGTCCATCGTAATCGAGCTCGGGTTGATAGCGATCACCCGCGTGGCGATAGAGGATACGGCCTTCGCGGCCGGAGGCAACATGCTCGTGGAAGTGTATCGAGTCGCGCAGGTCGTTGCCCTCGTAAATGTTCATCACCACAACGTCAGGTTCCTTCGGCAGTCCGAAGTACCTGAAAATCTGGAGATACTCATAGGGTCCGACCCCTCCCCTTCCCAGGTTGTATACCGACTTTCCGGTCAGCATTCCGAGCTGGCTGGCCCACGTCGCCTCCGGTTGCGAGACCACGCATGCCGTGAACGAATCACCCAATATGATGAGATCGATCGTCGGTAAGTCGTAGCGGTCACGAGGCGGATTGCAGAAGCCCTGAGCGTCGAGACGGGTGTCTCCCTTCTCGTTCCTGGCCTTGAAGTCGTAGTGAATCATGGTGTTGGGCTTGTACAGCTTCAAGGTTGGACCACCGTCGTCCCGCTCGATCACACGCATCTGGGACTCATTTCTCAGCAATAGGCGTTGCGCGATCTCGAGGCGGACGTCCTTATGAAACCGTTTCAAGTACGAGAGGGGTATGAGCTCCTGGGGGAAGGCACGCAGCCCAGCCTCGAGTCCGAGGATGATGATGGCGACGAAGACGAGACATCCGCCGACTATTCGAAACGCGCGTAACATATGTTTATTCGGTTTTCACGGGTCAACGGATAGAACCAGGTGCAAACGTAATATATCAATTTGGCGGACCAGAACACAATATAGTGATCAACATATACCGGACATTTTGTTAAAGTGTAGTAGTTCAGATTTGACTTTACAGCTACCGGTTTGATGTTAGTGCTGTCAGGTCATTCAAGATGTTATGAAGAACCTCCTGTTTGGGCTAGTTTCCAGTCCTTTAGCGAAACCTTTTATAACCATTTCCTGCAGTGCCGGGATTTAGCGGAAACTTGCCGTTCCTGAGTTCAATCTTGAGAGCAGTTTGCAGCAACAACGTTCATTCGCAACGATCCAGTTCACTGGCAGCAATGAAGCGCAGCGCAATTGCCGTCCGCTGCCGCACCGTGTTAGCTGCTCTCAATTGCCTGCATTTTCATAAAGCTCAAAATCATGCAGGTAAATATTTTCTATTTTTCTCAATTGCCCTTTAGTCGGTGTATATGAACGCCGGTCTTTATTCCTGTTTAGCCTGGTTTCATTGATGTTCAATCTATCTTCGATACCGCTTTCCTCAAATGCCCGATTAATACCCTCGACCAGATTCTCTAATCGAAATACCGTTTTAAGAAGAATATTGCCATCCAGGTCAGTGATATCTTCCCACACAGGAGCGGTATGCGTTGTGAAATGACTTCCAAATGGACGATAAATTGAATCACTTACCCGAGCCTTCTGAACATTGTCCAAAAATGCATCAAAGGCGAATGCTGTACTAAAATGCAGTTTTCGCGTATTAACAGACCCTTTTAACGAGCGCATCAGGTTTCTTATAAACCCTGCATCCTTCCGGTATAAGTAATAAAACATGCTTAGACATCTGTCTGTTGGATTCCTGGAAAAAGCAAACGAAAAAATATCATCCCATTGATCTTTATAAAGGTAGTTCTTCGCAAACAAGCACCTTCTGAATTGATACTCTCCCAATACCACTCGGTAGTTATTCAGGATATCGTTGTATTCTGCAGGATGTGACTGTATAAAATTTGGAGGTTTTTTGTCTCTATCTACCTCTTTATAGTAAGGCTGTAAAAGTTTGCGAATGGAGCTCCCCGCTGATTTTTTGATATGAAGCCAGAAAAATGGAACGTGGTGCATATCTTCTCCTTTTCGTGGGTAGATTGTGCAACTACTGTTTACAGGCCTGAATAGATACGCGCCTGGAATGTTTACTAATTAACATGCCCCATGGACTGGAAATAAAAATGAAGAATCTGACTACAAATTTTTTACTGTTACTAGTCTCTGTCGTGTTGTCACTACTCATCCTTGAACAATCTTATCGCGTCTATCTATTTGGGGTCGCCAGTTTTTCAATTGAAAAAATGAACAGTCTTCACCCTCTTGGAGATTCTGGTTTGATAAAACCATCAAATAATCCTGAAATTGTTTTTGAGCTAAAACCGGATTTAAACAGCTACTTTAAGTTGGCTAAACTCAAAACCAATTCTAAAGGCTTGAGAGACAAAGAGTATAAATTATCCAAACCAGGAGATGTTTTTAGAATTGCTGTAATTGGAGATTCTTTTACCATGCCTGCTGGTGTTGAAATTGACAAGGCATATCATTCCCTGCTTGAAGAAAAGTTAAATAAAGAGCAAAGAGGTGCGACCTATGAGTTCATTAACTTTGGTGTTGGCGGGTACGATCTCAGGCAATATTTGGGAGTAATAAAGTTCAAGGCTCAAGGATATGACCCAGATTTGATAATAGTTGGTTTTTGCCCGGTAAATGATCACAAGGTCTCCGACAATGTAATATTTCAGCAGCAATATAAAGCCAGACCTGCAACATCTTATTTTTTCCACTCTCATGTATGGGAGTCACTTGAAAAATATGTATTGGAGCCGCTAGAAAAAAAAATATTCGGTAAAAAGAATAAACACCATCCCCGCTATGTGGTGACATCAGCAAAGAGCGAGGCAAGGTATATGAACCATATTTTTTCAGAAATGGGTGCCATTAGCAAGAAAGCCAACACCCCAATAGTGATCGTGTATTTGAACAACAAATACGATGAAACGTTTGCGAAAAAAATAGAAAACCTTGTTGTAAATAATGGTCTTTATTATTTAAATGTAAGCATTCCTTTTGAAGGAGAAGATGGAAATACATACTCAATCTATCTAACTGATCGTCATCCAAATGAAAAGGCAAATAGCATATTTGCCGAGCAAATATATGATTATTTGAATAAAGAAGATTTACTGGAAAAGACTGGAACAAAAAGTGATTAAACTCGATTATTAATTAATAGTGAATATATACAGTTAAATAACAGCCCTGGCTATGCGAGCATTAAGCAACGGAGCTGTACCCGCTTAGGTGTGATGTTGTCCATTACAACAATCTCTTCAAGCCTCCAGAGAAGGTCTGATAAGTTGGTTATGCCCCTGTGACTACGAGCAGTGATCAGCGCTCTGGATACTGCCTAAATAAATGTTTCTGCTTCCATTTCAGTCATGTACTCACCCGTGCGCGCGGCACCGTTGAGAAAGGCACGCTGGTACAGGGCCTGTTGTGTTGCAGCTGCGTTTTCAGTCTTCCCCTGCCAGGCCTTCAACGCCGGTTCCTGCAAGGCACGCCCATAGGAAAATGACAGCTCCCAGGGCGCATCCTTGAACAGAGCATTCATGGCATTGAGATTGGCTGTTGCCTCTTCCGGTGTCTGACCACCGGAGAGAAAATTGATGCTTGGCACAGCTGCCGGCACCGCCCGCCTGAATACTTTTATGGTTGCCTCTGCCACCTGTTCAGGTGTAGCCCTTGACGGATGGTCCTTGCCCGGTGTCACCATGCTGGGTTTCAGCACGATGCATTCGAGAATCACCTTGTGTCGCTGCAGGGCGTGGAATACGGCATGCAGCACCGCCTCGATGACTTCCGCGCTGCGCTCAATGGTGTGATCACCGTCGATCAGCACTTCGGGTTCCACGATCGGTACGACTCCAACCGTTTGGCAGACGGCAGCATAACGCGCCAGCATCTCCGCATTTGCCTCGAGACCGAGGGCGGTCGGGTTGTGCTCACTGATTGGATAGACCTCGCGCCACTTGGCAAAGCGTGCCCCCTGGGTCTTGTAGACTTGCAGGCGTTCGCCAAGACCATCCAGTCCCTGTGTAATGTTATCGCCCGCTGCATTGGCAAGTGGTTTCAAGCCCTTGTCCACCTTGACGCCCGGCACAATGCCCCGTTTCGCGAGCACTTCCGGCAACGGCGTGCCATCATCCGACTGTTGTGTCAACGTCTCCTCAAAAAGGATGACGGCACTGATAAATTCATCGAGTCCTGGCGTGGTGAATAACATGCTGCGGTAACTGCGGCGGTTCTGTTCCGATGACTCGACATCGATGGCAGAAAAGCGCTTGGCAATCGTTGGTGCACTTTCATCAGCTGCCAGAATGCCTTTGCCGGCCTGTACCATGTCGCAAATGGTTGCCTCAAGTTCGGTTATGGTATCCATTATCATGCCGTCCTTTTCATGTGTGCCAGATGGTGCGTCTTGACTGCAACACTATGACTATTTCAGGCTGTGTCTGCATTGACGCATATCAATAACAGTACTTATTTAGGGAGTTCCGCTCTCCCTGTGCGCCGCATATACCTTAAGGCGCAGTGCGCCCACCCGCAGGGCTGGAGCAAATGCTGCGTATTCATTTCCTGTCACAAATGCTACTGACCTGGAAAGAAAACTGGAAACATTGCGACAGTATTACTACACTCATCATGCGCACTCTTCACATGATGGCGATATACCCTCGGGAATCACCAGCGAAACCATCATCAACCGTGCTAATCTCAACAATTTCCGGTGGCGATCTCCTTGCCTTGATTGTCTCACCGGCCACCGCCAAGCATCCCCACTCAACCAACGAGATAGATCAAGCCCACCGTCACCAATGCCACTGCCAGACTCTGCAGACCACTCCAGAGCCAGAAAGTCCCGCCGACACGACCGAGAAAGATGCCGAGGAGGAAGATTATCACCAGCGCCACAGCCATCGCCGCAGGTAGAGGTCCGAGCACCAACTCCATACCACTGCGAGCGAGCCACAGCGGTACGATGATGATCAGGGCAATCAGCAGCGGAGCGAGGCCGTTGACCATGGCAACCAGCCAGGGTATCCATATCGCCACCCGAGAGTGGTGGCTCTCATCAAGCGAGGTCACCATCGCCTTTTCGAGCTTCACCAAGGTACGGCGACGCTCCGCTGCCTCACTGATGTAAGCGCTGGATATCCCGCTCATGCCGAGGGCCAGAGAGGTAGCAAGGCAGGACGTGATCACCACCGCAAGGTCGACACGATCACTGACATAGAAGCCCATTATCAATCCGAGCATTGTCAAGGCACCGTCGAAGCCGTTGACTACAAAGTAGCGGCGCATGATTTCCGCCGAGTGGGAGATCTCCAACAGTGTTTTGATCTGCTTCAACTCCATCGTTGCCGCCGATCGTTTCTGCATACCATTGGAACATCACTTACCGACGACAGAAACCTCGTCGATACTGTGTATGGAGGCTCCGATTTCACTGATAGCTCCGCTGATGCGCTCAAAATCAAGTTCGCCACCCTCAATCTCCACCTGCAGTGTCTCGGTTTGCTCATCCACCTCTACCACCCGGACATTGATCCGGTAGTCCGCTCCTAGAGCAGCAATTGCACGGGCAAATTCCAGGGCATTGGGCTGGTGCGGTTTGAGTACATCAAGAATAAGACGTTGCACACTGACCATCGAAATTTCCTAAACCTTGAGAGCGAAACAAGGCCCTAGTGTCTCCCAGCACTCAGCGGCTGGCAAGTCACTTTGGCCGCGTATGCTTTCAACTCGCGAGCGTAACCGGTGTTTTGAAACCAGGTGGCTTGATCGCTAGCACGGAACAATCGATCTGATTCAGAATCGTCTCCGCTGTATTGCCCATAATGAAGCCGGGAACACCGGTGCGTGCCACAGTCCCCATGACGACAAGATCGGCTTCAATCTGTTTTGCCAGCATCGGAATATCTTTGCGCGCCCACCCCTTCACCAAATGCGTTTGAGGTTTGAGATAATCCCAGGAGCCCTGATCCAGATTGCTGGTTACTTTACTTATCAACCCGTCCAAACTGGCCGCATGCTGCTGCCTCACCTGTTCGACATAGGTAATAATTTCGTCCTCTGGCCTACGCATAAACGCGCCGCGCATAGCGCTCTCGGCAATCGCGTCCCAGGCATGCACGATGTGCAGCTCGGCAAAATCGGATAACGCCAGAGAGCTGGCCATTTCAAGAATCTGCCGGTTCAGTGCACGTCGTGATTCCAGCTCCGCCGGTGGGAAGGTATCATCCACATCAACCGCCGCCAGGATGCGACGGTAGGCTTTCGTCTCCTCAGGCTTGATGAGCCACACCGGACAAGGGCATTTGCGTAACAGGTGCATATCCTCACTGCAAAATAACCGGTCCAGGCAATCCCCTGTTTTGGGTGTCTTGATAACCAGGTCTCTCCCGTTGCGTAGTACCTCACGGATGATTTCCAGGAACGTCACACCTACCAATACCCTGGTTTGGATTTCGATCCGTGCTCGTTAAGGATCGACCAGCGTTTCCAACCCCTCTGCATGGGCGTTCACCAGCGCGGCTTGCAGATCGGCGGAGATAGGACCACCTTCAGGCATTCCGATACCGGCTGTGACACGATCAACAACATCGACCACCGTCAGGCTGGCCTGGTTGTTCTCAGCCAGCGTGACTGCGCGTTCCAGGCTATGCTTGTCCGCCTTCCCGGCTCCCACCACACAAAGAATATCCTTAAATCGCTGCATTACATTCACCTCCTTTTGAAGCCTTCAGGGATGTAGCGTATACCCCGCAGTGGCCGCCCGCTACAACAGCACCCTCATGCTACTAGTAAATGTGACGGAAAAGACGGCCATTTAGCTGCCTTTCTCACTGCCCACGCGAAGACGCAACCACTTCTCGACACCCACCACAGCATAGATCACCAAGCCGCCGGTCAGAACCCAGGCCCATTCAATAATTCCGATTGGGGCCGTTCCAAACAACTGATTCATCGCTGGTGAATAGGTGAACAAGACTTGCAACAAGATCATTACGGCCACACCGAGGACCAGCCAACGGTTAGAAAAAACACCCAGCCTGAACATCGAATACCGCAACGATCGGCAATTGAACAAATAGAAGAGCTCGCCGAAGACGAACATATTGACTGCGACAGTGCGCGCCGTGTCGAGACTCCTGCCATACAGCAACGTCCATTCAAAAAGACCAAAGGCACCCAGCAAAAGCATCAGGCTCACAAGGCCAATACGAATACCGAGCTCCGGCGTGATCACCGGCGTCTCCGGACGTCGCGGGGGACGTTCCATAATTCCCGGCTCCTTGCCTTCGAAGGCCAGCATCAGGCCAAGCAACACGGCAGTTGTCATGTTGATCCAGAGAATCTGTACCGGTGTAATGGGGAGTTCAAGTCCGGCGAATACGGCAACGAGTATCACCAGCCCCTCACCGATATTGGTAGGCAGGGTCCAGGTGATGAATTTAACGAGGTTGTCGAAAACCGCTCTGCCTTCCTCGACGGCCGCTTCGATGGTCGAGAAGTTGTCGTCGGTGAGCACCATGTCCGCTGCCTCTTTCGCCACTTCTGTGCCGCCCAGACCCATGGCGACGCCGATATCGGCCTGCTTGAGCGCGGGCGCATCATTGACACCATCGCCGGTCATGGCCACCACATGTCCCCTGGCCTGCAGCGCCTCCACCAAACGCAGCTTTTGTTCGGGTGAGACCCGCGCAAACACGGCCGTTCGCGAGGCGACATCCACCAGCTCATGGTCGGCCAATTGCGATAGCATATGCCCGCTGACAGCGAAGTTGTCAGGGTGGCTTTCTGCGGTGCCTTTGAGGCCAATCTGATGTGCAATCGCTGCGGCCGTGGCTACATGGTCACCGGTGATCATCTTGACCTGAATACCGGCGCGCTGACAGGCATTAACAGCCGCTATCGCTTCCTGCCTCGGCGGGTCCATCATCGCCTGCAGCCCAAGGAAGCTAAGGCCATCAGCGACGTCGGCATGGGAGACCGATTGACTTGCGGCAGCTACCTCCTTGCGCGCAAAGGCCAGCACCCGCAATCCTCTTGCCGCCACCTCCTCCACTTCGCGATGAATAGCCGCCTGGTCAAGCAGCCCGGGCTCCGGACCTGCGGCATAGGCGTCGCGACAGCGGGACAACACACTTTCAACGGAACCCTTCATATAAATGACAGACGCTGCCGCTGTTTCAGCAGCGTGTAGTGTAGCCATATATTGATGCTGGGATTCGAACGGCAGTGTATCGATGCGGGGGAGATCCAGCTCCAGTGCTTCCCGCGAAAGCCCTGCCTTCGCGGCAGCGGTAATCAACGCGACTTCTGTTGGATCGCCCTCGATGCCCCACTGTCCGTCCTTGTTAATCAAACATGAATCGTTACATAACAGGCCGGCCTTCAGGCACTCCACAAGGGCAGTATGCGATTCCGGATCAATTGCGGATTCATCAAGGCATACCTCTCCCTGCGGCGTATAACCCACGCCAGTAAACTCGTAACAGTTGCCGCCAGCACAGACCTCTTGCACCGTCATCTGATTCTGGGTCAAGGTGCCCGTCTTGTCGGAACAGATGACAGTCGTGCTACCCAGTGTTTCAACAGCCGGCATTCTGCGGATAATCGCGTGGCGCCGCGCCATCTTGCCCACGCCGATTGCCAGCATAATGGTCATCGCCGCAGGCAGGCCCTCCGGTATCGCACCAACGGCCAGCGCTACCGCCGCCATAAAATTATCGAGAAGAGGGGTTCCATGGTACCAACCAGCCAGCAGGGTCAAGCCGGCAAGGCCCAGAATGACCCATAACAGAATCCCGCTGAAGTGTGCAATCTTCCTGGTCAGCGGAGTTGCCAGCGTATCAGCGCTGGCGATCAGCGCATTGATCTGTCCGATTTCTGTCCCGTCACCCGTCGTGACGACAATGCCAGCGCCGGTACCATAGGTAACCAGTGTGGATGAATAGGCGATATTGCTACGGTCGGCAAGCAACGTTTGCCGGGGCAGATGTTCCGGCTGTTTTTGGACCGGAACGGATTCGCCAGTCAACGTTGATTCGTCGATCTGGAGCTCCCGGGTATGCAGCAAGCGGAGATCCGCGGGCACCTTGTCTCCGGATTGCAGCAACACAAGATCCCCGGGGACCAGTTCGGTGGCGGCAATTTTTTCCTTTTTCCCTGCCCGCACGACGGTCGCCGTACCCTCCATGGCACGCGCCAACGCCTCGATGGCCTTTAATGCCCTCGATTCCTGGATGAAACCGATAATTGCATTGACCAGCACGACAGCGAAGATGACGCCGCTATCAACCCATTCCTGTAATGCGAAGGTGATGAACGCTGCGCCCAGCAGGATATAAACAAGCGGCTGATTAAACTGCAGCAGAAATAATACCAGGGGACTTTTGCCTTTCTTCAGGGTGAGGCAGTTCGGCCCGAAATGCGTTTTCCGGTGCGCCACCTCGAAGACATCAAGCCCCTTGGTGCCATCTGACTCCAGCAGCGTTTCGACTTCCTCTCGCGGCAAATGATGCCAATGTCTTGAAAGTAAAGTGTCCATATTGGTACCTCTAGTAAGGCCACGTGCCATTCTCGTATGAATCTCACTCTACAAACGCAGGCTATCCGATAGAGCGGCCTCGCTCATGGAAATGATTTCTTCAGTTGGCAACTGATGCCCGGCTATCCATAATATTTGACGCGAAACGACTTGATCAGTGCGGCAGTATCCGCTTCAAAAACACCCATGGTATCGAGTACAGCCGCGCCGATCTGCAGGCTTGCTTCCAGTGTTTCCGATATAGCAATAGTTGCCCCAGCCTTCACCAGCTGGTTGCAGTGTTGCCGGTCGCGGCCGCGTGCGTAGATGCTGATGCCCGGGTAATGCTGTCGCAGGATGTTAACCAGCCGGACGGCGGGCACAGCCTGGTCAAGCGTGCAAACCAGCACGCCGGACTGTCCAGCACCTGCCGCCCTCAGCACATCAACCTGGCTGGCATCGCCGTAATAGACAGAGAAGCCGTCCAGCCTGCCTTCCTGCATGCGGTCGGCATTACTTTCGATGGCGAGATAGGGCACATTCCCGGCCTGCAGGATGCTCGCCACTCGTCGTCCTACACGGCCAAAGCCGGCAATAATGACATGCGACTGCTCGGCATCGATATGGTCGGTACTGACATCGTACCGGTCCGCTGCTTTGGTCAATCGCCTGTTGAGATATTCGCCGAGCTTCGCCATCAGCGGCGTGGTAACCATGGTCAGCGCCACCAGCAGTGTCAGGATTTGGAAAAGCTCGACCGACAAGATACCGCTGATGGCAGCAAGTCCAAACAGCACGAAACCGAATTCTCCACTCTGTGACAGCAGCAGCGAGACCCGTGTTGCTTCGGGCGTGCTGACTCCCATAAGCCGGCAGAGGATCCAGAGAATGATGGACTTGATCAGCAATAGGCCCAGTACCAGTCCGGCTATCAACATGCCTTGCCTTCCCAGCAGCCCGAAATCAATGGACATGCCGACGGCCATGAAAAACAGGCCGAGCAAAATACCGCGAAACGGCAGGATATCGGCAATCACCTGGTGCCGGTAATGGGAGTTCGCCATCATCAGCCCGGCAAGAAATGCACCCAGCGCCAGCGACAGGCCTACCTCCTCCATCAGCCAGGCTGTACCCAGCACCGCGAACACGGCCGCGGCGGTGAACACCTCCGCTGCCCGGCTGCTCGCCACCAGTCGCAGGACAGGTGACAGGAAAAACCGGCCGAAGAGGACGACGAGGGCAATAACGAGCACAGCTTCCAGCAGTGCGAACTCAAGGCCCTCCAGTAACGTGGTTTCAGCGGCAAGCAGTGACACCAGTGTCAGCAACGGCACCACCGCCAGGTCCTGCAGCAGCAGCACGGAGAATGCCGTCTGGCCGTGACTTGTCCCCATTTCACCGCGCTCGTTCAGAATCTGGAGAACAAACGCCGTCGAGGAGAGGGCCAGACCGAAACCAATGATCACTGCGGTCCTGAGTGACTGATCGAACAGCAGCGCCAGGCCGGCAATGGCCAGTCCCGTCACCACCACCTGTGCCGTACCGAGGCCAAATACCATACGTCGCATGACCCACAGTCGCGCAGGCTTGAGTTCTATACCGATAACGAACAGCAGGAAGACAACACCGAACTCGGCGATATGCTGGATTTCCTCGACCTGATCGATGAAGCCAAGACCCCAGGGTCCAACAAAGGCACCTGCTGCCAGATACCCCAGCACCGAACCGAGACCCAGCCGCTGGAAGAGCGGAACGGCAATGACCGCTGCCGCCAGCAGGATCAGTATATCTTCGAGGTAATGTACTTCCGTCATGTCACATCATCAGCAACGCGATACTTTCGCTGTCAATAAGAATCAGCGGACACCTCCTCATATGGCCAATTGTACCACCACTCAACGCCTTGACCTGTTCAGGTTGCCGTTAATTGGTCCGCAACGCCGGGCATCCAAACAGCAATCGACTACAGCATCTGCGCTCCATAGCGTCTGTAATACCACTTCATGACAAAAGGTGGCAGCAATGTGGTCAGAGCGATGACGATGACCATCCCGGCGTAAACCTCGTTACTGAAGACCCCGCTCTCCCTGCCCAGCTCGGCGAAAATAAGCCCGACCTCGCCGCGTGGAACCATCGCCGCGCCAATCATCCAGCGTACCGGCCAGCTCTCTTTTACCAGCAATACACCAAGGAGTTTTCCTGCGACAGCAGCAACCAGCAACGACAGGGAGAACAACCAGATAAAGGGTGAACTCCAGTCAATCTCGCGCAGGTTCAGTGACAGCCCAACCATGACGAAAAAGATTGGCGTGAACAGCTGCACAATAGGTTTTGTCTGCGTTTCGATACGTTCTGCGAAGGCTTCATCGGCATGCAACGCAACACCCAGGGGCAGAAAAAAACGCCGCGACAACGCCAGTCCGGCAGCAAAACCGCCCAGTAGTTCGGGTGCACCTATGACGTAAGCCAGCCAGGCAAAAAACAACACCAAAGAGACAATAGTCGTTGGTATCAGCCCGGGGATTTCGCTGCGCGCATCGAAGCGTTTGATGACGACAGACATCAGCTTGGCAGCCACCGGCGCCAGCACAAAAAACGCCGCTATGAAG
>Ga0316194_10002086_pt1 | contig 13956 bp, 13 predicted proteins | sample CroRivsedime1_MG_FD_204936 | JGI IMG/M metagenome (GOLD analysis project Ga0316194, IMG submission 204936) | Coastal sediment microbial communities from Maine, United States - Cross River sediment 1 | ecosystem: Environmental > Aquatic > Marine > Coastal > Sediment | place: USA: Maine...
GAAGCCAAGGCTGCTGCCGAAGCTGCACAGCGTGCTGAAGAAGAGCAGGCTGCGGCGAAGCGCGCAGCAGAAGCGCCAGCTGAAGAAGTAACGGCTGAGGAAGCACCGGCTGAGGAAGCACCAGCTGAAGAAGCGCCGGCTGAAGAAGCACCGGCTAAAGAAGCGCCTGCTGAGGAAGCACCAGCCGAAGAAGCACCAGCCGAAGAAGCGCCCGCTGAAGCCGCCGCTGATGAAGACAAAGCGGACGAAGCCAAGGCAGAAGACGCCGACGCTAAGGAAGCTGAAGTCGCCCCAACAAAAGATGCTGCAGAAGGTTCTGACGAACCGGCTGAAGCAAAAAGCGCCTGAGGAGATAAATCATGAGTCGTTATTCACGCAGGCGTAAGTATTGCCGTTTCACCGCCGAAGGTATCAAAGAGATCGACTACAAGGATCTCAACCTGCTTAAGGCGTATGTCACGGAGACCGGCAAGATCGTTCCGAGTCGTATTACGGGCACGAAAGCGCACTACCAGCGTCAGCTGGTAAAGGCAGTCAAACGTGCGCGATACCTTGCGCTCTTGCCGTACACCGATCGGCACTAAAAAGCCGTCGGAGGAATTTCCGTGCAGCGTTTAGCCGCGTGGCTGGTTGCCAGGCCGCAAAACGCCGTAATGGGATTGGCCGTAACCTTGCTGCTGCCTGCGCCGCAGCTGACCAGTGGCGTCATCATGGTGCTGCTGGTACTGGCGCACGGGATGCGACAGGCGGTCATCGAAGCCCTGGTTGCCGCGGCAGCACTGCTGACCGTGACGCTGATTTTCGGCGTTTCCATGGTTTCGCTGTTGGCGCTAATGGCGGGCACCTGGGTGCCTGTGTTGCTGCTCGCAGTCGTGCTGATCAATTCGCGATCGCTGACGCTGACGATGCAGGTGACTGTCATTACGACAGTCCTGGCGATGACGGGATTTTTTGTTTTTGTTACAGACCCGGTTGCTTTTTGGGAACCGTATCTGATGACGATGGCTGAGATCGCCCGGCAGAGCGGCCTGGAGTTGAACCAGGAGTTGCTCAACGCGGATGTGATGACAGTTTCGGCAGCTTTGGCTTTCTGGATGCTGTACGTGGCCGGATTGTTGTTAGGGTACGGGTTGTATAAGAAACTGCCGGCAGAAACCGCTAATTTTGGACGGTTTCGGGATTTGAATTTTGGACGTGTCATTGCGTTCGCTATGGCGCTGGCTTCACTGCTCGCGCTCGTAGTGGGCGGAGCCTGGTTGCAGAGCGTTGCATTCGTCGTTTTTGCGATGTTCTGGCTACAGGGATTGGCGATGGTCCATTGGTTTCACGCGGAGAATATTCTTCCGCTCGGAGCCCTGGTTGCGGTGTATGTGTTGTTGCCGCTCTTGCAGGTGCTGATCTTTTCAGCACTGGCGATAATTGGATATATGGATGCCTGGTTTGGTTTCAGGCGACGTATTAAAAAAGCGTAGAAGGTTCTAGAACATGAACGTTATTTTGTTGGAAACCGTAGAAAACCTCGGCGGCATTGGCGATCTCGTCAAGGTAAAGCCAGGTTATGGCCGTAACTATCTTTTGCCACAGGGCAAGGCTGCATTAGCGACCGAGGCAAACATGAAGGCCATCGAAGCGCGCCGTGCCGAGCTTGAGAAGGCTGCCGCTGAAGAGCTCGCCAAAGCGAAGGATCGGGCAAAGGCGTTCGAAGGCCTGGAACTAATTGTTCAGGCGAACGCCGGTTCAGAAGGCAAGCTGTTCGGATCCGTTGGTCCGATCGATATTGTTGAAGCACTTGCCGCGGTACAGGTTGAAATTGAGCGGGCAGAAGTCCGCATGCCTGACGGCCCTGTCCAGGAGCTCGGCGATTTCACGATCGGCATTCATCTGCACTCCGAAGTGAGTGCCGATGTACTTCTGCACGTCGTAGGCGAAGAGTAAATAAATGTAGCCGGCGGGTCTCCGTCGGCTGTGTTACCTTTGAGCCAGGGAAAACACTGGCAGGGGAAATCGATAAATGGTCCGAGCGTTGGACGATGGCTATGCAGACGAAGGGGCCGAACAGCGCCTCAAAGTCCCGCCTAACTCCATTGAGGCAGAACAGGCCCTGATCGGCGGCCTGATGCTTAACGCCCAGGCATGGGACAAAGTCGCCGACGTCGTATCGGCCGGCGACTTCTACCGCAAAGACCACCGCCTCATATTTCAGTCGATTGGCAGCCTCATCGAAGATGGCAGCCCGTGCGATGTCGTGACGGTCTCCGAATACCTCGACAATCGCGGTGAACTCGAGCAAGCAGGCGGTCTCGAGTACCTTGCCATGCTGGCGAACGAGACAGCAGGCGCGGCAAATGCCCGCGCCTATGCAAAAATTCTCAGAGAGCGCTCCATGCTGCGAGCGCTTATTAATGCCGGAAATGAAATTAGCGGTAGCGCTTTCTCAACCGATGGACGATCTGCGGCGCAGGTTCTCGATAACGCTGAACGAATGGTGTTCGAGATCGCGGAGAAGGGAAGTCGTGGGCGCAAAGGATTCAAGGCGCTCAAGGATATTCTGCCGGAGGCCGTTGATCGAATCGATGAGTTGCACCAGTCCGATGGCAGCATCACCGGCATTTCAACGGGCTATAACGAATTCGACAAGTTAACAGCGGGCCTGCAGGGCGGCGACCTGGTTATTGTTGCGGGACGCCCGTCGATGGGTAAGACGACGCTGGCTATTAACATTGCCGAAAATGCGGCAATTGGCTCGCAGAAAGGGACGGCCATTTTCTCGATGGAAATGCCCTCGCAACAGCTTGCGTTTCGAATGATCTCGTCGCTTGGTCGAGTCGACCAGACACACCTTCGGACCGGTAACTTTCCCGACGAAGACTGGTCGCGTATCAACACGGCTGTGCAGCTAATGTCCGAGGCGCCTATCTATATCGATGATACGCCGGGCTTGTCGCCGACGGAGATTCGGGCCAGGTCGCGTCGCTTGCAGCGCGAACATGGTCTCGACCTGATCGTTGTCGATTATCTCCAGCTGATGCAGGTAGACGGCACGAAGGAAAATCGCGCCACCGAAATTTCCGAGATTTCGCGTGGCCTGAAAGCACTTGCCAAAGAACTCAATGTGCCAGTTATCGCGTTGTCACAGCTCAATCGAAGCGTCGAGCAGCGCACTGACAAACGTCCGGTGATGTCGGACCTGCGTGAGTCGGGCGCTATTGAACAAGATGCCGACCTGATCGTCTTTATCTATCGTGAAGAGGTTTATAACCAGGACACGCCCCGCAAGGGAATCGCGGACATCACGATCGCCAAGCAACGCAACGGACCAATTGGCGACTTTCCGCTGACGTTCGTCGGTCGATATACGAAGTTTGAGAACTGGGTGCCGGATAACTACAGCGACTATCCGGACGGCGACTACCAATAAGGCCGTCGAACAGGTGCGGTATCGCCCGCAAGGCGGGCTCCCACATCTACGCCGCGAAGAACCCCATCTTCACACCGGCAAGCTGCACGACATCGTTGTCTGTCAACTTGCGAGCCTGGGCACCAATCGGCTGGCCGTTCACGAGCGGGAAGTCGCCTTCCTTACCCGATTCCACGTGCACAATATAGTAACCCTCGGCACGGCGTGTAATGGCGGCAACCTGCACACCCGGTCGGCCGAGCGTCGTTAGTGCCTTGGTCAGTTCGAGTTCGCGTCCGGCAAATGCCCCACTGAGAACCTGTAATTTAGCCAATGGCAACGCGTTTGGCGCGTTCGCAGGGTCGATACCGGTCATCGTCGAAGAATGCCGGGGCTCGACGCGTTCTTCTTCCGGCCGGGGCGGGGGAGCCTCATCCTCGAGGGCTGCTGCTTCCTCGGGATCGAGCTTCACAGAGTCCGCAATGTCCTCCCGGACGTCGGGCTCGGCATCGACATCGGAAACCGCACTGGCAACCGCTTTTTCCGCCGCTTCCTCGGCTTTCGCCAACGTGTCAGCGTTCTGCTGGCCCGTCGGGATCACCATGGTTTTTTCAAATTCGTCTTGTTCGGTTTCCGGTGCCTGTTGGTCCGAGAACCGCAGCTGGTGGTGACCGATCGTAATAACGTCACCGTGCTGCAAAGCGTGTTTCTTGATTAGCTTGCCATTGACGTACGTGCCATTGGTGCTATTCAAATCCTCAAGGAAGGAGTCGTTGAGAATATTGATGATGAGCGAGTGGTGCCCGCTCACAGCCGGATTATCAATGCGGACATCGTTGTCCGGCAAACGACCGATCGTATACCGTTCTTTGGTCATGTTGTATTCGGCCAGGACCTGGTTGTCCAGACTCAAAATTAGACGTGCCATGTTTTCTCGCTCTTTGACCGGTGCATCGCTTTACGAACGGAATATGCCAATAATTCTTGCCAACAGGCCTCTTTTTGCCGGGAAGGCTTCCTTAACCTGGGCAAGCATTACTGACACGTTATCGCGTCCGCCGTGGTCGTTGGCCAAGTCGATAAGCTGTTGACCAACCACGTCAAGACTAGCATTAAAAGTACTGATAGTTAAGTGAATATCGTCATCTTCGACCATGTCCGGCAGGCCGTCAGAGCACAGCAGATAGACATCATCGGGTAACACCTCGTATTCGTGAACTTCGACCTCGACGGTCGGTTCCACACCCAGTGCACGAGTAACGTAATTTCGGTTAGTCGAACGCTGTGCTTCCTCTTCCGAGTAAAAACCGCGATCGACGAGTTCCTGCAGAAGAGAATGGTCCAGGGTCATCTGGTCCAGCTTGCCGTCGCGAAGGCGATAGGCGCGTGAATCGCCAACGTGAGCGATCGACACCTTGTCGTCATAGAACATACAGGCAACGATCGTGGTTCCCATGCCTTCACAATGCGTTTGGCTTTGAGCGGTCTGGAATATGATCTTGTTCGAGCGGTAGACGGCGTCTCGCAGGATAATCGATTGTCTCATCAGGCCGCTGTGCGGATCGATGTCGTTCAATTCCTCGCGAATAGCGGCCTCACTGGCAAGTTCGGTGACAATCTGAACAGCGATGCCGCTCGCGACTTCGCCGGCGTTATACCCCCCCATGCCATCGGCCAACACCATCAGGCCGATATCGGCATTCGTGCCAATGGCATCCTCATTGTGGTCCCGAACCCGTCCCGTGTCGGTCAGCTCGGCAAAACTTATTTTTCCACTAAGGCTCATGGTCGGGGATCTTATCGCTCTTAATTAGCTCAGGAAACTCGCGCGCAATTCCGGAGTGCGATGGCCATTTCGGCTCCGCAGGAGAATCGGTCGCTCGGACGTTTGGCCAGTGCTTTGGCCAGTACAGCGTCTACGCTCGGGGGTATCCCCGCACGGCGTGAAGAGACATGCGCAGGGTCTTCAGTCGTAATTTTTGTCATCAGTACTGCAATGTTCGATGCTTTGAACGGCACCTCACCTACCAAGAGCTCGTATAGAGTAACACCAAGCGAGAACAAGTCCGATAGTCCAGTCAGGTTTTCTGCGCTGAGCTGTTCGGGAGACATGTACATTGGCGTGCCGAGCACGATACCCGTTTTCGTGCTGTTGTTATCCGTCATTCGAGCAACGCCAAAATCGCTGATCTTGAGTGACCCCTCTTTCGGGTTGTAGAGCAGGTTGGCTGGCTTGATGTCGCGGTGGATTACACCTTGATTATGCGCGTAGTCCAGGGCCTCCGCAGTCGTGGCCGCGAGTTCAAGAGCACGTTTTGGCGCCAGGAGCCTGTTTGGATCCGTGAACTTCCTGAGCGGAATGCCAGGCACATATTCCATGGCAATGTAAGCAAGGCCTTTTTCTTCGCCCGCATCGAACACGGTAATGATGTTGGGATGAGTGAGTCGGCCGGCTGACTCCGCTTCGCGATAGAAGCGCAGGCGGGCTTCCTTGAGTTCTTCGTCTTCGAACTCCTTCTCAATAGGAATTGCCTTGAGCGCGACCGGTCGATTAATTCGCGGGTCCTTCGCCAGGTAGACGGCGCCCATGGCGCCACGTCCGATTCGTTTCTCGATGACGTAGCGCCCCAGGCGTTGCGGCGCACCGCTGAGCTTCTTGGTTGACAGCGTATCGTCAGCCTTTGGGCTGCTGTGCGTTCGCTTCATCCATTCGAGCACGGCTTCGGCCCGTTCCGGCTTTGCCTGTTGTTCAAACGCCAGAGACAATTTGTACATGACAGCCGCAATCGTTTCCGATGGACTACAGCGGCGAAATTCGGCGAAAGCGGGTTCGAGACGGCCAGCAGCCAGGAAGTCAGAACCCTTCTTGAAAGCGTCGCTGGACACTTTCTTCACGTCAGCAACAAGGTAGGCACTCAGCGCTCCGACGCCAATGATCATAAGAATCGGTCGCCCGAGATCTATGCGCAGATGCAGGCCCATCAGCATCAGCGCCTGGAACAACAGCAAGCCCAACACGCCAGAGGCGGTCAACACAGCAATTTCCTTGCGATCGCGATCCGGCATAAACAAGATTGCGACGATAGCGAGGAGCGCAGGCAGCAGGTACTCCAGCGCACGGACCCATGAAGGAGCAATGATCATGCGGTTGTGTTCGATATCGGCGAGCAGGGCGGCCGTAATTTCCGAGTGAGTCACAAACTGGCCCGATGGAATGACTGCCGCAGCACCGACGATTGCGGGATCAGAATCAACGAAGACGGTAGCACCGGCCAACAGGTCCTGAGCTTGTGCCCCCATCAAGTCCTGGACATCGATGCGCGGAATCTCCGCATAGCTCGACAAATAGACAGAGTCGTCGCTTCCGGACATGCGCGGGGCGGTGGCTGTGGCCGATTCGGCGAGCGCAATGGCCAGTGGCAGGGACGGTGACATGACGCCACCGTTAAGGTGCCAAATATCGGAACGGCGCAGAACGCCATCGTTTTCGACGGCCAACTGGACAAAACCGCTGTTCCCTGAGACTCGGGCAAGTGGATGTCGTGCGGGCACGAATACGGGGGACCCCGATGTGAGCAAGGCAGACCAGGCAGGCAGCTCCTCGGCGGCCGCAATATCGGGCGGATTGCTGAAGACTATCCGGCCCACGTCGCTTTGCTGGAGTTTCTGCAGAACCTCGCCGTAGCGGTCGATGACTTCATTCGCATCGGCACGCTGTGGGTCTATGCTCACAATGTAAGCGTTGGCAAGCGGAACTGCGGGGCGACCACCGGCAAGTTGGTCGTAGAGCAATCGATCGGCAGAAACGAACCACTGAGCGAGCGGTCCGTACATCAGCAAGAGCAGCACGCTGACGAAGCTCAGCGCGATGAATCTGTTGCGTTTCTGTTTGTCTGCCTTGTTCAAAATGCGTCAGGTCCCTGTTTTGAGAGCAAAATTATAGGGAATTGCCTCGATCCGTAATGAGATAGGGTTGGCACTTTTTATGTAATACCCGGTCCTGAACGCGGTGCTATCATTGGCTTTCACTCGATCGGGCGAATTTAACAATAATCTGAATTGTGGTCGCCATTTATTGAGTGTGAAAATAAGAATCCTTTTAAAAACAAAGAACTAGAGTCTATGGCTAAGGCGAAGACGGCCTACGTATGCACGGAATGCGGCGCTCACAGCGTCAAATGGGCCGGGCAATGCCCCGATTGCTCATGCTGGAACACGCTGACGGCAACGACAGTCAGCTCGCCGAAGACCTCAAAGAGTCCCGGCCTGCCGGCGACCACGCTCGCGGATCTTCCCGACGACATCGAGTCCGGGTATAGCACCGGCTTCGCCGAATTCGACCGGGTTCTGGGCGGCGGCTTGATTCCCGGCGCAGTGGTGTTGCTGGGTGGCGACCCCGGGGTCGGCAAATCGACTTTATTGCAGCAAGTGTCAGCGAGTCTTATGCAGGACTTGCCAATCTGTTATGCCACCGGCGAAGAATCATTACGCCAGATAGGTCAGCGCTCGTTGCGCCTGGGACTCGATGCATCCGATATGAACCTGTTGGCCGATACGTCTCTTGAGAATGTTGTTGAGCAGGCACAGGCGTGTAAGGCGAGGGTTGTCGTCATCGATTCGATTCAGACCATGACCTGCGAAAACCTGCCATCCGCGCCGGGCTCGGTTGCTCAGCTGCGTGAAGGTGTCGGCCGGATCGTGCAGTTTGCAAAACAAAATGAGGTATCGGTTTTTGTGATTGGCCACGTTACGAAAGAGGGTGCTATTGCCGGTCCACGCGTTGTCGAACACATGGTTGACACGGTGTTGTATTTCGAGAGCGACCCGTCCAGCAGATACACAATGATTCGGTCCGTCAAGAATCGTTTTGGAGCGAGTGGTGAGATGGGCGTTTTTGCCATGACAGAGACCGGATTTCGAGAGGTGAGTAATCCGTCGGCGATCTTCCTGTCCCGCGAATCGGTAGACGAGCCTGGTAGCGTGGTGTCCGTTGCGTGGGAAGGCAGCAGGCCCTTGTTGGTCGAGATCCAGGCTTTGGTTGCTGATGGGAGTGGCAACTATCCGAAGCGTCTGGCGCAAGGCGTTGACCAGAATCGCCTGGCCCTCTTATTGGCTGTACTGCAGAAACATGGGAGCCTGTCCGTAAGTGACGAAGATGTGTTCGTTAATGTTGTCGGCGGTCTGCGAATAGCAGAGACCGCGGTCGATCTCCCGTCCCTGCTTGCCATCGTCTCGAGTTTTCGTGATCGTCCGGCACCGGAGGCGCTCATATGTTTCGGGGAGATAGGGCTCGCCGGCGAAATTCGACCAGTACGATTCGGTACTGAGCGAATCGCAGCCGCTGCGAAGCAAGGGTTTACCAAGGCGATTGTGCCCGTTGGCAACGTTCCGAAACGTGCACCGGGCGGAATGGAAGTGATCGGTGTACGGCGCTTGTCCGAAGCGCTCGACGCTGCGTGGTAGCCTAGTCGCCAGCCGGTGGCTCTTCGTTTCGCGCTCCGACCCTGACCGTGCGAACCCGATTATCGTCAACCTCTGTAATTTCGATCGGGTAGCCTTTGATTTCGAGGCGTGTGCCCGGCGCGGGAATAGTCTCGAGTAGTTCTACAATGAGGCCATTGAGTGTTTTGGGGCCTTCAGTGGGAAATTCCCAGTCCTGCGAGCGATTGAGTTCACGAATATTTGCTGTTGCGTCCACAAGGTATGAGTCGGAACCTTCGCTCACAACATCGTCTCCCTCATCGGCTGGGTCGGTAGTAAATTCGCCAACGATTTCCTCGAGGATATCTTCAAGCGTGACAATTCCCTGGATGTCCCCGTACTCATCGACAACCAGTGCGATTCGCTCGCGCCGCCGTTGAAACTGAATGAGCTGCGTACTGAGCGGCGTGCCTTCCGGCACGAAGTAGGGCTCAGTAAGAAGTTGCTGCAACGTTGATTTGTTGAGCTCCCGGGTTGCGAGGTTTGCGAGTTTTCGAAGATGCAACACGCCAACCACCTGATCGATGTTGTCCCGATAGACTGGCAGCCTCGTATGCTGGCTGTCGGAGAGCACCTTTTCAATTTCTTCGTCGGTGTCGTCGAGATCGATACCGATGATTTCGTTATGCGGCACCATGACATCGTCAACCGTGACCTTCTCGAGGTCGAGAATGCTCAATAGCATCGTCCGGTACTGGCCCGCAATCCTCGAGCCCGCTTCGTGAACCACGGTCCGCAGTTCCTCCCGGGTCAACGCCTGAATTTCATTCTTGCCCGTGCGTACGCCAAACAGGAACAATACGCCATTGGCGCACAGGTTGGTCAGCCAGACGAGCGGGTAGGTAATCTTCAGTAACGGGTAGTAAACCAGCGCTGCCGGAAACGCCACGCGCTCAGGGTGCAAGGCCGCCAGGGTTTTCGGCGCGGTCTCGGAAAAAACGAGAACGACGAGCGTGAATATGCCGGTACCTATGGCGACCGCCGGTTTACCACCTATGTCCTGGGCGATCAGAGTGACCAGCGAAGCTGCGGTGAAGTTGACGAGATTGTTGCCCAGTAGAATGAGCCCAATCAGTCTGTCGGGGCGACCAAGGAGTTCTTCGGCGAGTCGGGCGCCACGATGACCTTCGCGCGCTTTGTGCCGTAGTTGATATCGATTGAGGCTCATGAGAGCCGTTTCCGAGCCCGAGAAGAAGGCGGAAAGCAGCAGTAGCAGAGCAAGCAAGCCGAACAGGCTTGCTAATGGAACGTCTTCGCCCAAAGAAGGGCACCTCCGGAAAAATCAGACCGAAACCAGTTCAACAGGCACCCGGCGGGGTGTCAAGAACTTGCGTCTCAGCCCCAGCTGCGGTTGAAAATCTCTTCGAGAATCAGACGGCTGCCGAAATAGGCCAGGCAAAGCAGCGCGAAACCGCCCAGGTAGAGTCGGACAGCGCGATTGCCGCGCCAACCTCTGAAATGGCGACCAACAAGCAGGATGCCAAACACCAGCCAGGCCAGTATCGACAAGCCAAACTTGTGGGCAAGATGCTGCTCGACAAGGTCATTGATGAAAGACGACCCGGACAGGATCGTCAGAGTCAGCCCGACGAAGCCTGCCGTAGCGACGCCGAACAGCAGCTTCTCTGTTGTCTCAAGTGGTGCAAACAGTTGGTTGACCGACGTGAGTTTCGCGGCTTGCAGGCGCCGCTCCTGCACCAGTGCGTAAAACGCGACGATGGTCCCGACCGTCAGGAGGCCATACGACAATAGCGCGATCAGGACGTGCGCACGCACCTGCCATGTCAGCGCGATACCGGCACCCGCGTCGCCGGACGGCCCCATAAGCAGGACGGTCAGCGACGCAAGGAAGATCAACCCTCCGCTAATGCCACGCAGTGTCGGCTCAATCGCCGCGATAAGGCCGATCACGGCAAGTTCGAAACCGATCAACGAAATCGCATTGCCGACCGTAAGGTCGATGCCGGTCGACAGTTGGATCAGCCCGAAGAGGGCATTGCCGTGAACGATGATGCCCGTCGCGGCCGCAATGGCCGCAATGGCAGGCAAAGGTCGCGCAATGTTGCCAAACCGCGGCAGCCGACTTGCCGTGAAAGCCCCGGCTGCCAAGAGGTAGAGCAAAAGAATTGTGATTTGAGACACAGAAACCCGGCGGGCAATAACCTAGCTTTTAATCATCCCATAAGCTCAAGTTTAAGAGAACCCTTCTCTATGCGAATTCGTGTACTTGGATGCAGCGGCGGAATAGGCGCCGGAGCACGCACCTCTGCGATGCTGGTCGATAACGATGTGTTGATCGATGCCGGTACTGGTATTGGCGATCTTGACCTTGCAGATCTGGATTCGATTCGACACGTATTCCTGACGCACGCTCACCTGGATCATATTGCAGGACTTCCGATGCTTGCGGACCGGGTTTTCGACGAGAAGTTCGATGTCCCGCTGACAGTGTACGCGCGGGAAGAAACACTGCGCGCCGTACAGGACCACCTTTTCAATGACATCATCTGGCCGGATTTCTCCAGGTTGCCAGTGCCGGAGAACCCGATGCTGCGCTATCGGGTTTGCAGTCCCGGTGACACGGTCACGATTGGTCACCGCGATTTCTATGCGGTCGATGTCATGCATAGCGTTCCTTCCCTGGGTTTCACCGTACAAAATTCCGGCGGTGCGTTCGCGGTAAGCGGCGATACCAAGACCAATGAGACCCTGTGGCCCGTGTTGAATGCTTGTGACGATCTCAGAGTCCTGGTGATCGAAGTGTCGTTTCCGGATGAAATGGCCGGCCTTGCCCTGGAGTCCGGCCACTACACGCCGAAATCGTTGACCGATGACCTGAAACGCCTGCGCCACGAACCCGAAATCTGGCTCACTGGCATGAAGCCGGGTGAGGAAGACAGGATTCTCGAGCAGGTAACACTGGCGGCGCCCGACAAGAACATCCGGATGCTGTCGCGCGGAACCATCCTCACCGTCTAGATCGGTGTCAGTCACCTTATTTCGAGTCTAAACGTGCCGGTCACCCTAGACTCGAAATAAGGTGACTGGCACCGTATTATCCGCGGATGTTTGAGAATCTGACCGGGCGCCTTTCGGACGCCGCAAAACAACTTTCCGGCAAAGGCCGGCTGACCGAAGCCAACATCAGGGACACGCTCAGGCAGGTCCGGCTTGCACTGCTGGAGGCGGACGTCGCGCTGCCTGTCGTGAAGACATTTGTTGAGCGTATTCGGGAACGGGCCCTCGGTGAAGAAGTCGGCAAAAGCCTGACGCCAGGTCAGGCGCTGGTGAAAATTATTCACGCCGAGCTGGTCCAGATTCTCGGCAGTGAATCGGTACCTCTTGACCTGCGTGCGCAACCTCCCGTTGTCGTCATGCTGGCCGGCCTGCAGGGCGCAGGTAAAACCACCACCGCAGCCAAACTTGCCCGGCGCCTGATCGAACGCGACAAGAAGAAAGTCATGATGGTCAGTGTCGATGTGCACCGGCCCGCGGCCATCCTGCAGTTACAGACGCTCGCGGGCGAGGTCGGCTCGCTGTTTTGCGAGAGCAGCGCAGACGAGGCGCCTACCCGGATCGTCGACCGGGCCCTGAACGAGGCAAAACGTTCGCATGTCGATGTGCTGATCCTGGACACGGCAGGTCGTCTTCACGTCGATGCAGACATGATGCAGGAAGTGCAGGCCGTGCATGCGAAAGCGGCACCGCACGAGACCTTGTTCGTAGTCGACAGCATGGCAGGTCAGGACGCGGTAAATGCGGCAGCGTCGTTTGACCAGAGTCTTCCCTTGACGGGTGTGGTCCTGACGAAGGCCGATGGTGACGCGAAGGGTGGTGTCGCACTTTCAGTCCGGGAAATTACGGGAAAGCCTATTCGATTTATGGGCGTCGGTGAGAAGACGGACGCGCTGGAGGCGTTTCATCCTGACCGCATGGCCTCGCGCATTCTTGGCATGGGCGATGTGCTGTCGCTGGTCGAGGAAATCGAGCACAAGGTCAGCAAGGACAAGACCGAAAAACTTGCAAAGAAGCTCAAGAAAGGAAAAGGCTTCGACCTGTCGGATCTCAGGGACCAGCTCGAGCAAATGATGAACATGGGTGGCATCGCATCCATGCTCGAGAAGCTGCCGTTGCCCGGTAACGTCAACCCGGCTGCGCTGAAGGACCAGGCGAACGAGCAGAAGATCAAACGGCAGATCGCCATTATCAATTCAATGACGCCGGGTGAGCGCCGCTTTCCCAAGGTAATCAACGGCTCGCGCAAAAAGCGCATCGCGGCCGGTGCCGGGCAGCAAATTCAGGATGTAAACCGGCTGCTCAAACAGCACGTGCAGATGGAAAGAATGATGAAGAAGATGTCGAGGGGCGGCATGAAAAAGATGATGCGCGGTATGCCGGGTGGCGGCATGCCCCCGGGTGGCATGCCGCCCGGATTCCGCTGATATTGCCAATTCAGGGGCAATTTCGGGGCCAAAATGGCCCGGAATCTCCCCGATCGGCGAGCCTCATGAGCACCAAGGTGCCAAGCCGCTGAATTTCTTGGGGATTTTCGCCGCCAAAACGCTTCACATTTGGCACAATTCCCGTACAATGCGCCGTCTACTCGGGCCAGCCCGAGTCAAGGCATGTCTGCCTTCCTTTGAATTTAATACGGAAATGTAATGGTTAGTATTCGACTTTCGCGCGCTGGCGCGAAAAAGCGTCCTTTCTATCACCTGGTGGTCACCGACTCGCGTAATGGTCGGGACGGCCGGTATATCGAGCGTGTTGGCTTTTTTAACCCGGTTGGTCGTGACCACGAGGAAAATCTGCGGATTGACGTCGAGCGCGTGGACCACTGGATTGGTCAGGGCGCACAGCCGTCCGATCGTGTTGCCTCTCTGCTGAAACAGCACCGCAAGGCAGCCGCGGCGAACTGATTGGGCGTTAGTGCTCAACCCGTCGTCCTGGGCCGAATTTCGGGCCTGTTCGGCGTACGGGGATGGGTCAAGGTTTATTCGTACACCGATCCGCGTGAAGCGGTTCTGGAATACAACAGCTGGCTGCTCTCCGGCAAAGACGGATGGCAGGAAGCGTCA
>Ga0316194_10002088_pt1 | contig 13953 bp, 16 predicted proteins | sample CroRivsedime1_MG_FD_204936 | JGI IMG/M metagenome (GOLD analysis project Ga0316194, IMG submission 204936) | Coastal sediment microbial communities from Maine, United States - Cross River sediment 1 | ecosystem: Environmental > Aquatic > Marine > Coastal > Sediment | place: USA: Maine...
GCGACGTAAAGTTGCAACACCGGCTTATCAAAACGCATGCTCGCGATAAATAGATTGATGCCTAGGGGCGGAATGGAAGCCCCGATCTCCAGGTTGGCAAGAAAGATAATGCCGAGATGAATCGGATCGATTCCGTAAGCCTCGGCAAGGGGTGTGAAAAGGGGGACCACCACGACCAGGGCGGAAAATATTCCCATGGTGCATCCGACAGCCAGAAGAAAAATATTGAGAACCACCAGGAAAAGAATGGGGTTTTCAATGTGGGCTTTGAAAAAATCCAGCAGTTGCATGGGGATTTCGGCATCAATCAGATAATTGGTCAGACCCATGGCGGCGCCCAGTATGATCAGTATCCCACCGACCAGAACCATACTTTTTTTCATGATTTCAGGCAGTTGTTTTAATCGAATATCCCGATGGATAACCACCTCGGCCAAAAGCACATAAACCGCCGTGATGGCGGCGGCTTCACTGACGGCAAAGTATCCGCTGTAAATACCGCCCAAAACGACAACCGGCAACGGAAGTTCCCACAGGGTTTCTCTTATGGCAACGCCCACTTCATTGAATTTAAATTCTGTTTGCGGGACATCGGTACGAACTGATCGGTACACACTGAACCCTGAGAGCAATACAACCAGTAATATTCCGGGCAAAATACCGGCAATAAAGAGGTGATCGATTCTGACCTTGGCGACGATGGCGTAAATGATCAGCGGCAGGCTCGGGGGAAAGAGAAGACCCAGGGTACCCGAGGTGGTCAGCAAGCCCAGGGAAAAATTTTCCGAATACCGCCCCTGCTTCATGGCCGGCAGCAGAATTCCCCCCAGAGCGATGATGGTCAGTCCGGTGGCACCTGTCAGAGCGGTAAAAACAGCACAGGTCACCAAGGCGATGACAGCCAGTCCCCCGGGCAGCCAGCCCAGGAGTGCATTTGACAGCCGGATGATTCGCTTGGGTGCCCCGCTTTCCGAGAGCAAATACCCTGCAAACGTAAAAAGCGGTATGGCCACCAAAACCGGGGTGGTGGCCATGCGATGCATTTCAATGATGATGGCGGATATGTCAATCTGACTGGAAAAAAACAGATAAAGGGTCAACCCGCTTATGACCGCAAAGATGGGGATTCCGATCAGCAAGAGGGCGACAGCAATGAGAACGATCAGCAGAAAGGTCATTTCTCTTCTTTGAAATCCTGTTTGAAATCATGCCTTCGAATTCTCGCAAATTCACTAAAAAATCGAACTGCAAATCGCAGGGTCATTAAGCCAAACGTCACAGGGATAATGATTTCAGGCACCCAAACAGGAAGTTTGAAAAAGGCGGTGCTACCCATCTGAGCTTCAAAATGAATGAATTTAATGGCGGCCAATGTCAAAAGACCACAAATAACAGCAGAAAAAAAATGAGAAACGAGGCGAATGTAATTGCTTTCCGGTCCTGTGAGCCAGCGTGAGAGGACATCGATATTAATGTGTTTGTCTTCTTTGGTAGCAATCGCAGCACCGATAAAGCCCACCCAGACCACCAGGTACCTGACCAGCGAATCACCCCATGAGATTCCGGTGTCGAAAAAATTTCGGAGTACAATTTGAAAAAAAGCCACCAGGATCATCATTGTCAACAGAATCGTTACAAAGACCTGTTCCACGCGACTGATTTTTTCATCTAATCGATCCCAAATATACATTGCTTACCTAAACTGGACGAACCGGAACCAATCTAAGAATTGCGAAGTGAGGGATTTAGGAATTAAATACGGTACCCTTCCGATTTCAAATTCCCCAATCCCTGAATTCCCCAATTCCTAAATTTCTGAATCCCTAAATGCTTCAATTCATCACTATTAAGAAATTTATAGCACATGCAGATAATTGTCTATTGTCAATTTTGAGACTTTCGAAAATCCTTTAAATGTGTGATAACTTGATCCCTTACCTTTTGGGAGAAGCTTTCTCCTGTCTGATTCTCCATGGCATCGGCGGCTACTTTTTTAAACTCCCCGATCTGATCCTCGGACGGCTTGACGAGCTTGACACCATGCTTTGCCATTACCTTTATGGCTTCTTGATTTTCTTTGCGGATGACGAGCTTTAATTCTGCCATATATTTTGGACATAACTCCAAAAGTGTTTGCTGTTCGGCAGGGGAGAGCTTTTCGAACACATTTTTCTTTACGACGACAGCGCCGATCAAATACATCAGCGGCACATCGGTCATATATTTTGTCTTGGTGAACCACTGAAGAGAAATGGCACCGGATGGCGGCGCATATACCACATCCACCAGTCCGGTTTGAAGACCCACCAGAACATCGGGCAGAGAAAGGGGAATCGCTGATATCCTGGCCGCATCGAAGATTGCTTTGGCCATGGGTGCGTCCTCCCAGGTCCAGACCTTTGCTTTTCTCAAATCATCCAGTGAGGATATCGGCGCGGTTGACATCAAACGAATAAAACCGCCTTCGGACCATCCCAGCAATATGTATCCTTTGTCTGCAAAACCATTTCTAAAAAAGGCGTCCATTTTATCGACGACGTAATCCACCTCATCGTAACTCTCAAAAAGAAAAGGTATTTGAAACACATCCATCTCACTGAATATGCCCGACAGGCCGGCGGAGGTCAAAACGGCCCCTTGAATTTGTCCGACATGCATCTTCCGACGCATATCTTTTTCATCTCCCAGGACGCCGCCGGGGTAGATTTTGAACCGAACAGCATTGTTTGTCTTTTTCTTTACCGCGGCATTCAAATCATCGAAGGTCTGTATCCAGGCACTTCCTTCCGGCGCCAGCGTGGCAATTTTTATTGTGACCGTTTTTGAGGCGGCGCTACGGGGTGCAACAAGAAGAAATACTATCAAAAAACTCGCGCCAATCGCTTTGATCAAATTCAGACTGCCCATTTGCATTTCTCCTTAAAAATATTCGTCCACCTGATCTAACATTTCTTTCGCCTTGGTATGGGCTACGGTATTGAGCAAGGTCAATTCCGGGCTAATATCCGCAGGGGTTTCCAGGACTTTTCCCAGGATTGAGATGAAAAGATCCCTGTCAAAAGCTTTCTTAGCGTAATAGTCGGCATAATAGATCCGGGCCATCAAAAATTTACCCTCGCCCAATTTAATCGCTTTTAAAAAATGATCCCGCGCCCGGTCTAAATCTCCTCCGGCAACCCTCGGCCTGGATGCATCCAAGACACCCATGAAAATATGGGCTCCCCCGTAATAGAAGGCTTCGTCAAGTTCCAGGACTCTTTTCATCATCATTTCAACCCGGGGAAGTTCCGCCATCGCCTCCATGGAACCCTGGTTCAGGCTGATCCAGCTTCCCCAGCAGGAAGCCGCCCAGAACATGTAAGGAACATCTTTTTTTCCTAGATCGGGCAGACGGGTTTCAAAATCATCAAAAGATCCGGTTACCGGATTTTTAAAACCGTTTTGTTCCAGTGCCCTTAATGCATAATCCCTGGCCCTGGCATACAAAGTCCTGGCGTATGCTTTGTCTTCATCCTGGATAAAGGCCGACGCGTAGGCCGCATATAGTTGGGCGGCGTTGATGAGCAGACGTTTATTGTCGGGCAGGGCTTCGACCATGCCGTCGATCAACATCAGGTAGGAGGGCATACCCCGTCGGATCAGCATCAGGTCGGATTGTTTGTTGGACGCTTTTGCTACGTCCTCAAGTAGCGAAGCCGTGGCCGCCACCGTCATGGTTTTGCTGGTTGCACAGGCAGTGAGCACAGCGATGAGCAGAAAAAGCAATGAGATGCGTTTACAAAACTGCATACTAGTTCTACTTTGCTATATTATCAGAAAAAATAATTTATACTAATTTCAAAAGGTTGTAATTTTAATTGAGAAAATGAACTAAAATTTGAAATGAGCTAAAATTATGGTATTCTACCCGTCGAGAGCCTCTGGGTCGAACGATCGATTTTATAAAAAGAGATAGAGCGCAGCGATTCATTAATTTTAGTCATTTTAGGCAATTTAGATCACTTTAGGCATTCGTTTATTCCGCTATATTAATCTGTTATAACAAGGGGCTGATGCAAGGATAAATATGACAAAGTCAAACTCTGCATATGTTGACCTTCAACCTAAGATAAACTGCCTTCCGGAAAAAATTCTGCATTGTATATAGGGGCAAATCTGCAATATGTCAACTTCAGGCTTCAATATATCCGGAAAGTGCAATAAATTCAATGTTGTGTTTATTCTGAATGTAAGCTATTTATGGTATAATTAACGCCCCCAAAACTTGCCAAGGTATTACAGCGCTTATTTAAAAGGAGGACCCATGTTAAAAAGAACAAAAAAAGATGAAAACAATACGTCGTTTTCCGTCGGTAATACCGTGGAGGAAAAACCTGCCCCGTCCACTCCGCGTCCGGCTGTCCGTCAGGAAAGATACACAAGTGATAAAAACACCACCATCGGGGCAGGGATCACCATAGAGGGCAGCATCCGGGGTGAAGAAAATTTGGTTATCGAGGGCACCATGAAAGGCAACATTGAAATGGGCAAGCATAATTTTTCGATCGGCCCCAAGGGACGGTTGGATGGCGAAATCCAAGCCCAGGATGTGAGCATCAATGGCCAGTTTAAGGGTACCATTAAAGCATTGGGGAAAGTGGCAGTTACCAAAGAGGCGGATTTCAACGGCGAAATCAAAGCCAAAAGCTTCTCGGTTGAGGACGGCGCTTATTTTAAGGGCGTCGTGGAACTGGATCGGGAACCTCATAAAAAATCAACTGTTACCGAAACGCCCGGAGCACCGTCATCGCCCGAAACCGCAAGGCAACCGGTCCTTCCTTCGTCCGATTTCAAAATGGAGAAGTAGTCGTTGATTTCCTCGACCACTCGACACCGAAACAATTCAGAAGCCGAGCCCTTCCCTGTCGGCTATAAGAGTACCATTCTCAAGGAGTTCGTCGATAGCCTTGAAGGTCTGAAAGATGCTCGGACCCTCGATCTGGGTCCGGTCTGCCAGGAAAATATAACTTTTTTCGCCCTCCGGATGGGTAGACACTATGTTTGTGATATGTTTTTACGGTCAAAGCAAGAAAAGCGTAAAGGACTTCACCCAGGTGGCGGATGGAAACCGCTCGACTACCCGGACCGGCATTTTGATGGAATTCAGCTATGGGATTTGTGTGACCACCTGGAGGATGATGACGTCAACCGCCTGGTGGAGCAAAGTTACTCGATGCTCAAAGCGACAGGCCTGTTGATGCTGATCGCTTTTGAAAAGAAGCCGGCATCATCGATAGTAAATACTTTCGTAATTGGTCAGGACTACCAAATGGATATTCGGCCCCAGCCGCACCTGGAGCTTCCCTGGAAATTTCGCCACAACCGGGCGCTAACATCCCTGCTGTCCAATTTTACCATCGTCAGATCTTTTCGCTACCACAGCGGCATCAGGGAGTTTTTGTTTAAGAAACCAGGAGGTTTTCGGGATTAGAACGATTGAATGAAAAATCGGGGGGAGGTAGTTTAACTGATTCCCCTGGTTGCTGAGTGGCGACTGCGCTGATGTTGGGGCACCTATTGATCTTTTATCCAGGTTAGAGCGTCATCCTCGTTCTGAAAAATTTGAATATTAATTTTAACGGGACCGATTAATTCCAAGTTTAACTTCAAAAAAGCTTCCTGTCTTTCGCTGGGAGTTACAACTGCCCAACTACGCCCTTTTCTTTGTTGTGCATACCCATCCAAGACGCGTCGAATGATTTCGATTTTTCCCGTTGGGACTCCTGCAATGTGTGTATTTTCCTCGAGCACTATAATTGAGTTGTATTTCGGATCATAATCAGGATCAGTCATGACATTTTGAATATGATCGATCATTGTGACGGTGGTGGGCGTACCGGAAGCTCGTGTAAATATAATGCCCTGCAATTTGTCTATTTTATAGCTGAACATGGCACACTATTTTATTAACTATATCCGCCTATTCCTAAATTTCGGACGAGTTGCCAAATATATTTTACCCTTAATGGATAGAATCGCATGCAGCTTAAATTCTTTTCAGTTTAAGTATCGCACATAAGTGATCGCGTCAAGGATAAATATCCAATTAAATCAATTAGTTAATAAACTTTATTTAACCGCTGAGTTTGTCATGTTCGATAATACCTTAAAACTAAGTTATTTTGCTTCAGAAAAAAACTCTCCGGAAATTCAAATCTCAAAGGCTCTAATGACAAAAACAATGATCTCTGGCCTGGCTCTCCAAGCCGTAGGGTCTACCCTCCGGCCTGTAAGCCCTGCCCTGCGATCTGGAAGCGGAGCCGAAGGCGAAGACGACCAGCTTTTCGTTAATAGAATACATCACCACAGTTGAATCCTTGCAAAATCAACCGAAATGAGTTTATAAAGATAAAATAGAACGCTGTGTTCTAATCGGGAGGTAGGGAGGTAGCCATGTCCATCGAAGTAATGATAAAAAGAAAAGTCAAGCAAGGACCCCAGGCCGGAAAACTGGTTCCGCTTATTTTACAGCTCAGAGCACTGGCCACCTATCAGGCGGGTTACATTTCAGGCAGAACCTTATACGATGTAGAAAATCCGGAGGATTGTCTGGTGGTTAGTGAATGGCAGTCGTTGGAACACTGGCACCTTTGGATGAAAAGCGAGAAAAGAGCTGAGATCCAAAGCAAAATTGATGTATTGGCAGGAGAGCAGACCGAATACAGCATTTATGCACCTATGGTTGAAAAGGGCGGGGCTTCAAACGCACCTTTGAGGTAAATGGCTATGTCAAAGACAGGCATAACTCGTAGAAAATTTATTAAATATTCCGGTGTAGTCGGCGGAACGATACTTTTTGGAAATCAAGGAGGTTTGGCCATGAATAATTCTGATAAAAGTAAAGTGGCACTTGTCAGCACCCAGGATCGCAAAAACGGAGTCGCAACATCCATTCAGGCCCTGGGTATGAATCCGGTGAAGAACAAAGACGTTCTCATCAAGCCCAATTTCAACACGGCAGATCAAACTCCGGGTTCCACCCACAACGATACCCTGGTGGCCCTGGTTGAAGAAGTCTGGAAAATGGGTGCCAAAACGGTGAGTCTTGGTGAACGCAGCTATCCGCTCACCCGCGAGGTCATGGAGCAAAAAGGTGTCATCCCGTTCATGCAAAAACTGGATGTCAACATCGTCGATTTTGACAATCTGGCGGAAAAGGACTGGGTCAAAGTCGACACAGAGGATTCCCACTGGCAAGACGGATTCCGAATAGCCCGTCCGATTCTTGAAAGCGAGTGTCTGGTTTCCACCTGCTGTCTGAAAACCCACCAGTTCGGCGGGGTATTTACGATGTCGCTGAAAAATCATGTCGGCGTGGTTCCCACGACCCGCCACGGCTATGATTATATGCGCGAGCTGCACTCATCTCCCCATCAGCGCAAGTTGATTGCCGAAATAAACGCTCCCTTTAAGCCGGATCTGATTGTCTTGGACGGCATAGACGCATTTGTGGACGGCGGCCCGGCGACCGGAAAACTCGCCAAGGGGAATGTTTTTATTGCTTCCCCGGATCGGGTGGCCATTGATGCCGTCGGCGTGGCGATTTTAAAATCTCTGGGAAGCAACGGTCAGATCATGAAATCGAAGATTTTCGGACAGGAACAGATTGCCAGGGCAGCCGAATTAGGCCTGGGTGCATCATCTCATGCAGATATTGAAGTAATCCCCGTTGATGAAAACAGCCGCGAATACAGGGATAAGGTGGCAGCAATTTTGAATGAGGGCTGAATTGGATTTCGGCCTTAAGCCCTTCGCTGGTTTTTTTCTGACAACATGTTGTAAGGAACCTAAGGTTTCAGCAATTAAAAAATTTCAAATAACAAAACACAAATAACAAACAAATCACAATGACCGATCCGCCTTGGCGGACCAAACAATTGGCTTTTGATCTTAATTCATATATCGTTGATTGGTTGATTAGTTGATTGGTTAAGTGGTTGTAAATATGGAGTTATCCCATATTTGCAAAATAATTGGACACTTAATGTTTTAACAATCGTAACATTCTGAAATTATGACTATAATTTACCTAATCAACCATTCAACCAGTATACTATTCAACCAGGTCTGTAATTGAGATTTAGAATTTATTTGTCATTTGGTTCTTGTAATTTGTTATTTCCGGCTTATCTGGGTTAGATAATTTAGCTCTCATTTTTACTTTTGCCAGGGGGACTCATGGAACTTCTAGAAGCTTTTCGAGGACGACGCAGCATAAGACATTTCCTGCCGAAACCGGTAGCCAAAAAAATCATTGATGACCTCATCGCCGACTCTCTGTGGGCGCCTTCCTGGGGCAACACCCAACCCTGGGAGATCGTGGTAGTCACCGGGGAGCCTCTTGAGAAATTTAAAAAACAAAACCGCGAAGCACTTCTTGCCGGTCAAGCTTCGCAGCCGGATATTCCCATGCCCGATGTATGGCCGCTAACATACAAATCGAGATACCGGGAGCTGGGCAAAAGCGTGCTCGGATCCCTTGCCATTGCCCGGGAAGACAAAGAAGCGCGGTTTCAGCACTTTGCCCGGATGTTCGGCCTGTTCGATGCTCCCGCTATCATTCTTGTGACCATCGACAAAGAGCTGCTGGTGGAATATGCCATGCTCGATGTCGGTGTATTCCTGCATGGATTTTGTCTTTTGGCCCATGACAGGGGCCTGGGCACCTGCATAATGGCTGCAATTGTCGGTTATCCCGAAATAGTGCGCGAGTTGTTTTCCATTCCGCAAAACAAGCGGCTTGTCATGGGTGCAGCTCTTGGATGGCCGGATCCGCATGCGCCGGTAAATCGTTTTGAAAGAAAGCGTGGTTCTGTTGAGGAATTTGTTAAATGGGCAAGTTAAGGGAATTTAGCAATGGGTATTACCATTCACACGCTTCCTCTGGGAGTAGCCAACACCTTCATTGTAAAAGATAGGGGAATCATTTTGATTGATTGCGGTCCCCCCAGGAAGGCAAAGGCTTTCTTCAAAAATCTGCAGGCAACAGGCATAAAACCTGAAGACATTCAATTAATCATCATAACTCATGGGCACTGGGACCACATCGGATCAGCCGCGGATATCAAAGAAATTACCGGCGCAAAGATTGCCATGCACCACCGGGAGAAAGACCGGCTGGAAAAGTTGTCGCAACCACCGCTGAAAGGAGTGGGCGTCTGGGGAAGCTTTCTGGCAAAGACAATGGTCGCTGTGATGACGCCATTTATCCACCTACGGTCTGCTGAGGTGGATATTGTTCTCGAAGACACCATATTTTCGCTGAATGACTACGGAATATCAGGCAGGATTGTCTATACCCCCGGACACACCGTAGGATCGGTCAGTATTCTATTAGATTCAGGAGAGGCGATAGTCGGCGACATGGCCATGAACAGTTTGCCAATGCGTTTTTCACCCGGCCTGCCCATTTTTGCCGAAAATCTGCCGCAGCTGATTGAAAGCTGGCGGAAGCTGCTTGAAGAGGGCGTTAAATCAATATACCCCTCCCATGGCGGGTCATTCTCACCGGATATCATGCGAAAAGCCGTATCATAGATGATAAAATCATTCAAATTGCCGGATTAAAGGAGGTGCCTGATGGAAGAACAGATCGTATTCGGCGACGAGATGATGCCGATAACGCTTCCGGATGATGTTCAAAGTGCTCCGCCCGGACTTTCCACAACCCTCTCAGCGGTGAATGATATCGAGGCTACCATTCGGCAGGCACTGCAAAAACCCATAGGCCGTCCGCTGCTCGGCGAGACGGCAAGACCGGATTGGAAAGTCACCATTGCCTTTGATGACCCGACCGTTCCCTGTTTTGCACCGGTGTGGGAGCCTGCCATCCGGCTAGTTATCGCAGAGCTTGAAAAAGCGGGTGTTAAACGCTCCAATATTACCCTGCTTTGCGCCAATGCACTTCACCGTAAATTCACCCGCGGTGAGTTGGCCGGAATCATCGGAAAGGATCTGGTAAAGGAGTTCGGATACCGGCTAGTATGCCATGATGCCGAAGATCTCGACAATTTGACTTATCTGGACACCACCGAATCCGGCTATGAGGTCGAAATCAACAAATTGGTGACGGATTCGGATCTCACCGTTTATGTCAACACGGTGGTGTGGCGCGGATTCAACGGCGGTTGGAAATCCGTCTGCGTGGGCCTGGGATCTTACCGATCTATCCGGTGGCATCACACCCCGGACAGCATGTCCATGTCCATGAACAAAAACCAGATGCACAAAATCCTCGATGAAATGGGTTCCGTCATAGAGACCAAAATCGGCAAAGAGCGGATTTTTAAAATTGAAACTGCCCTGGCCAATCCCCTCGAAGTCCATAACGTATGGGCCGGAGGCGTATCTGAAACCCGACAAGCGGTGCTGGCACTCATGAAGTCACAGCTGAAACCACGGCGTGAAATCGTAAACGAAAAGGCGGATATCGTTCTTTATGGGGTACCAAACTGGAGCCCCTATGCCGCCTTTTCAGTGATGAATCCGCTCCTCACGCTGGTTTCAACCGGGCTCGGCTATTTCGGCGGTGTCATCGAAGCCATGGGAAAACCTGGCTGCACGGCTATTTTAGCCAGTCCCTGTCCGGATCGATGGAACCACAGCCACCATCCAGCCCATCGGGAAATCTGGCAGACAATACTGCCCCACCACAAAGATCCCTATAAAATTGTTGATCTTTATGAAGAAGATTTCGCCCATCGGCCGGATTACATTTACAAGTACCGCTACTGCTACGGTTTCCATCCCGTGCACGGACTGATGACCACCTATCCCTTAAAACGTCTGCAGCATGCCGCCCGGGTCATTGTCGCCGGTGCCGAGAATCCCGCCTCTATCAATCAGGCCCTCGGTTTTGAGACAATCGCGTCCGTCGAAGCGGCTATCGAGCGAGCGCAAGATTATCACGGGAAAGATGCGTCGATCGTATTTGTTAAGTATCCGATCCTAGCTTGCAGGCAATAGTATTATGTTGTCGATCCGGTCTAACCGGTAAGAGCCTAATATGGCTATTTAGAAACGCAAAGTATAGGTGCCAGGTGTCAGGTTTCGGGTGTCAGGAAGGCGAGTCACTAAATTCTGAACACTGACACCTGAAACCTTTATTTTCTTACAACATTTTGTCAGCAGATAAATCCCGATTAGGGCCTAATGGGACCCTGATTTAGCAACATTGGGGGGGACGAACCATGATCTTATACGAAGAAAACCGAAATAAGGGTTTGCTCGAGTTCGGCATCCAGATTCCGGTGCTGGCCAGCCGGGCCGTCAAAGCATTTGAATTTTTAAAATCGCACGAACTGTTGGGGCCCAGAATCGATCAATGGCATATCCGGAAAATTGATGAACCGATCACCAAAGAAGATCTCCTGCGGGTGCATTCCAGAGAATATGTTGCGAAACTATACTCTGCCGAACTCGAAAAGGAGATCATCCGGACGTTCGAGTTAATCGATGAACAGGGCAATTATTATCGTTATGCCCCGGATACTGCGAAACTCCCGCTGACCCACCTGTTTGATCGAACCCTTGCCACGGTCGCTAGCACAGTGCAGTGCTGTCGGGTGGCCCTGGATAAGAATTTTTGTTTCGCGTTTAACGGCGGTATGCACCACGCCCAGCAAAATCATGGGGCCGGCTTCTGCCCCATTAATGATATTGTCATCGCCATCCGTAAGCTACAGGCCGAAAACTGCATTCGAACCGCCTGGGTAATCGACACCGATGCTCACAAAGGAGACGGAACGGCGGCCCTCACCAGGGGTGATGACAGCATCACGACCCTAAGTATCCACATGGCCCACAGTTGGCCCTTGGATGGTGAACAATATGATCGCGCCGGTAACCTGAACCCGTCCTTTATAGACAGTGACATCGACCTTCCCATGGCCCGGGGAGAAGATCAGCTATATGTGTCCAGGCTGCAGGAAGGGCTCAATAAGCTTGGTGACTTCTCCAGGCCCGACCTTGCTGTGGTGGTTTCCGGCGTTGATCCCTTCGAAAAAGACGAATTGCCTTCCACAGGTGATCTGAGATTATCTCTGGCGCAAATGATGCAGCGTGATCTTCTCGTCTACGGGTTTCTAAAAGAACGGAAGATACCGGGGGCTTATTTAATGGCTGGCGGATACGGCGAGAGTTCCTGGCAGGTTTATGCACAGTTTCTGGAATGGGCATTGTTGGATAATCTCAATTTGAAAGTTTAATTTTAAAATCACGTGGGGGGTACTAAAATGAAGTGTCCGGTATGCGGTTGCGAATATTTTTATGTTAAAAACCCGGATAATCCATACAAGTATTACCAGTTTACCTGCAAAGACGGCCGGGTTCACTTCAGTGCTGAAGTCAACGAAGATGAGGTGCCAGACATCAAGGATGAGACCCAGACCCACTGTATTCAATGCGTCTGGCAGGGCGAATATGGGAAACTCGTTGACTCCAAGGAGTAGTTCAGCGCGTTAAAATCTAAGCCGGAATGAGCACCGATATCTGGTTACCATAGTTTAGTGCTTAAAGGTTTCAATCCTTGTTTTAATGGAATACTCTCTTCAACCTGATACAATTGCGCCATCTGAATTGATTGGGAGCATTACCAGTTTGTTAATGGGTTTGATAGATTTTGGCACAAAAAATTTGAAAAAACGTGAAAAAAGTTCTGAACAATTCTCTTGATCGCCGTTATACTACAATAAAGCAGCACAAGAAACAGGGTATCAAATGCAACCGGAATCTTCTGAGACATTTTGTGGTCAAGTCGTTAGCAAGGATCAACTTATTGAAATCGTTGAAATTGTAGACACATTTTCAAAGCTCAGCCGTGGCGAACTTGCCAATACTATCTGTGAGTTATTCTCCTGGAAAAGACCAACAGGCAAATTAAAAACCGTCGAATGCCGGCAATTTCTTGAGCGTTTGGATGCCAGAGGGATCATCCAGCTGCCTTTGTGCAGAAAGCAGAATAGGAAGCCGACAAAAGCATCTGTTCCCAGAACGACACAGGCGGATACTCAGGCCCCCATTTCAGAAAAGCTAAGCGAATTATCACCCATATCACTTTCGAGAGTTAAAACCAAAGAACAAAGACAGCTGTGGTATGAGTACGTTGATCGCTATCATTACTTGGGATATCAATTACCTTTTGGAGCACAATTACGATATTTCATTAAATCCGGTGCCAGCCAGGCTTTGGTAATTGGCTGTTTGCAATTTTCCAGTCCTGCATGGAAAATGGCCCCAAGGGACCGCTGGATTGGTTGGAACGATGAGCAACGCCAACGCAACTTGCAAAAGGTTATTAGTAACAGCCGCTTTCTTATATTTCCCTGGGTTCAGGTCCAAAATCTTGCCAGTTCGGTTCTTGCCCTGGCCGTCAAAACAGTGCCCGATGATTGGCAAAGTTGTTACGGTTATCGTCCGGTTCTTATGGAAACGCTGGTGGCGCGAAAGCGATTCAAAGGCACTTGCTATAAGGCTGCCAATTGGGTTCACGTGGGGTCAACGACCGGCCGCGGGCGAATGGATCGGGAAAATAAACGCCAGGGGATGGCTGTCAAAGAGATTTATGTTTATCCGCTGTCTAAACGATTTGGACAAGAATTGTTGGTTGACTAAAGGTGATCGATTATGGGTACCTCTGGCAAATGGAGCCGCAACCACTCTGCTCATAAAAAAAATACCTTAGTTCATCAGATTTGGCGTTGTTTATCAATTCCGTTATAATTTCAGGGAATTGTGCCGCCTTTTCTTTAACCATAAATCGGATTTCCTGTTTTCAAATCATGATTATGGATAAGATCATGGTCTTTAAAAATATTCCCGACAAAGCCACCGAATTTATGAATTTGGGATGGCTTTAGATAAACATCATTTTAGTTTATGATAAATTTTCTCAGATTTTGGGTGATCGTAATCAAA
>Ga0316194_10002091_pt1 | contig 13946 bp, 11 predicted proteins | sample CroRivsedime1_MG_FD_204936 | JGI IMG/M metagenome (GOLD analysis project Ga0316194, IMG submission 204936) | Coastal sediment microbial communities from Maine, United States - Cross River sediment 1 | ecosystem: Environmental > Aquatic > Marine > Coastal > Sediment | place: USA: Maine...
TTATGGTCATGCGGCGGTAACCGGCCGCTATAAACACTGTGAAAACGACGTCGCTCACGTGCTGGCAGAACTGCTGCAGCGACGGTTCGAATTCGCCGAACAGGACAGCGAACGCTTTCTGGACGCTGCTCAGAATGCGCAGGTCGTCGCTGACGCGGAAAACTACTACCGCATCATGTACTACGGGTCCCGCGCTTCCTGGAATCTGCGTGACAGCCACATGTTCGAGACCCTGAAACAGGTCATGGCATCCCGTGGCGAAGGGTCGAAAGCGGTGGTCTGGGCACACAATTCGCACGTCGGTGATGCCCGGGCCACCGAGATGTCGATACGCGGCGAACATAATATCGGGCAGCTGTGCGCGACGGCATTCGGCGCCAGTTGTTTTCGTATCGGCTTCGGCACCGATCATGGCACCGTTGCTGCTGCCAGTGACTGGGATGGGCCGCTGCAGATCAAGACTGTTCAACCGTCCCATCCGCAGAGCTATGAGTATCAGTTTCACCGCACTGGCCTACCTGGACTGATGCTGCCGTTGCGCGACGGTGAGCCCGAGCTCGTGGCGCAACTGCGTAAGCCCCGGCTGGAACGTGCCATCGGCGTGATCTACCGACCGGAGACCGAACTCGCCAGCCATTACTTCGAGGCAGAACTTCCTCGCCAGTTCGATGAATACATCTGGGTGGATGAAACCCGTGCTGTCACGCCGCTGGAAACCCGTGTTCTGCAGGGTGTCCCGGATACATACCCGTTCGGAACCTGATGATCTTCGTTGCTGCTGCAACTAAGGGTTGTTGCGGATAAACGGCAGCGGGGAGCCGGCGCAGAATAGGCTGCGTCATTGGAAACAGGAGTTCTACAGATGGCTAAGAAACCCAAGTCGAAGAAATCACAGGACGTTGCGGTGAACTCTGAGAAGAGTAAACAGCCGAACACTTTCGATCGACATATCGAAGACCTGTTTGAAAACTTTTTTAATCGCCGCTGGCCGAAGCTTGCCGACTGGCCGCATGTACGCTGGCCGGGTGTGGAGCTACCGACAACCAGGTCGCTGGATACCAAGATGCCCAGCATGGATGTGATCGACCGCGAAAAGGAAGTCCTGGTGCGAACAGAACTGCCGGGTATCGACAAAGAGGATATCGATGTATCCGTCAGTGGCAATTCCATTACGGTGCAGGGATCAACCCGGAAAGAAACCGAGTCGGACAAAGATCAGTATCACCACAAAGAGATTGTCAGCAGCTTTGTTTCGCGCAGCATGCCGTTACCCTGTGAGGTCGATGGTGATAGTGCTGTGGCAAAGATGACGAACGGGCTGCTTGAAGTCACGATACCGAAAGTCGAAAGCGCCAAGCGTAGAAAGATCGACATTCAATCCTGAGCGGCGGGCGCAGTCAGGCGGGCAGGGACCACCGGCAACGTTCGTCAAATGTTTGTGCAGCCATAAGCGTTGCTCGCGATGAGCCGCTTGGGGACGATCTCCGCTGGTTCGGCACGCTTCAGTCCTGGTCGGATGCTCTATGGAGCGCCAGGCTTCCTGCGTTCCTGCGTTCCTGCGTTCCTGCTCCTGCTCGCGCCGTGCTCGACTGACCTTAAGCCCCTCCATGTGCTCGATCAGCGTATCGGTCGTTGCTTTGAGCAGGTCTGATTCTTCCATCGACAGCTCCTCCAGGGGTTCCAGGTTAGATTCAATGGTGTTGAGGATTGTGCGCACCGGCCGTTGCAGCGGAAGCATGAAGTAATTGGTGATGGTCGCGACGATGGTGCCGAAGAAGATGACCGATCCGATAATGATACAGACGCCGTCGATGATCTTACCGGCTAAAGATAAACCGTCTATCTAAGTATCTGTGCTGGCATCATCCAGGAGGGACTGCTACGTTCCGTAGTCTGAGGAGAGAGGCTGCCAATGCTGTGCGCGTTGTTCTGTTGTTCGCCCTTCAAAAAGCCAAAGCCTTTCTCTATTGGGTGCAAGCAATGATGAGGGGAACAGGCAATGAATAGAACAACTGTCGCAGTTCTGCTGCTGCTCGCGAGCATTTCTGCTAGCGCTGAGCTGAAAATTGATCTCTCCGAGGAGCGCATCGCGCGAGGTAAATATCTCGTTCACCAGACCACCGGTTGCGATGGCTGCCACAGCGAACGAGAACGCGGTTTCTACTCCTTTCCACCAAAACAGCGTCTATTGCTGGCAGGCGGTAATATTTTTATCGACATCGGCCCGCGGGCTGTTTCACCGAACATCACACCTTACGGGCTTGGTAGTTGGAGTGATCAGGAGGTCTTCGATGCCATCACTGCCGGTGTCAGACCCGATGGTCGGGTTCTGGATCCGGTGATGCCGTACCAGGTCTACGGTAGAATGGAGGCTGAACAGATTTACGACATGATTGCTTATCTGCGCAGCATTGAGCCGATTCCAGCCGGTCCGTACCCCGCTGAGTTTCCAGGTGAACATACAGCTTTTCAGCCGCGCTTCGGTGAGCTGGCGCGACCGGATGACAATGCGCCTGAAGCTGAACTTGGTGCTTATCTGGTGGAAGTAGCGCGCTGCAACGCTTGCCACCAGGGTGTTGGCCATGACGCAATCAATAACCAACCCTACGCCGGCGGGAGAGAATTCCGGGCACCGGGCCTGGGCCTGATGCGCGCTGCCAATCTCACGCCGGATCCTACTACCGGTATCGGCGCCTGGTCCCGGGAGATCTTCCTTGCCAGATTCAAAGCCATGCGGGGCAGCTGGCAGACTCGAGTCGAAGCTGGATCAGCGAACACGGTCATGCACTGGTGGCAGTATTCAGACATGACGGAAACTGACCTGTCTGCCATCTTCGCTTATCTGCGAACTCTGGAACCCACAACAAACAGCGTCGTCCGGTTCGAACCGTTGCCAGGACAGATTGTGAACCGACGCAGCTGGAGCGAAATGCAGGCGGCCTCAACCAGTGCGCAGTAGCCTGCTGGAGAGGGTCGGATTTGGACAAGTCTACTCAGGATGGTTGGCCAGATATTGAACCGAAGGCTGCAGCCTGCTCGATTTTGCAGTGGCGTTGGGAATCGTTAAACGCCACCGCCAGTTCGAGTCGGAGCTGCGCACCGGCCGTTGCAGCGGACGCATGAAGTAAATGGTGATGGACGCGACGATGGTGCTGAAGAAGATGACCGATCCGATAATGATCCAGACGCCGCCGATGATCTTACCGGCGCTGGTGTGGGGTGTATCAGCAATGCCTGCAGTCGACAGGACGGCCACATCCCAGTAAAGCGCGTCGGTAGCGGTGCGGATAGACGTGCCTTCGGCGGAATGCTCGACCAGGTACATTGCTGTCGAGAACATCATCGACAACACCACAAGGACAATGAGCATCTTCACGAACGGCGTTTCCGCCACGACAGCGCGGAAGAAACGTCGGAGGCGGGTTTTTGGTCGAAGGGCCAACTCCTCACTACTTTGACTGTCCTCAACGGCCGTCGGGAACAAATAGAGCACACCGCGAGCGATTAGGCTCAAGCGTGCGAAGTCGGCTCCGACTCGTGCTGCCAGCAGGGCTGATGGCAGCATACAGTGAGCTCACTCACCATCAGCCATGCACCTCGGTTTACGTCGCGTTCGCGGCTTTCTTCCGGACTGCAGACTGGCTGCGACGCTTGCCGTCGTAGACGAATTCGGGGCTGTCGAGATTGGTGGTCGGGATTTCGTCCCGTTCGCTCCAGTAATCCTGATTGTGCCGCCATTCCGGTTTAGCGCCACGCTGCGGCAGGCGATCGATGTCGCGCATCAGGTAGTTCGGATTAAAGTTGTCTGCTTCGATCCATGGCAGGATGTCCATATCTGAGTCTTCATCGCGCAGCGAGACTTCAATGCGCTTTGTACCCGTCTCATCCATATGATTGAGCAGATTGCAGACAAAATCACCCAGCATATCGACGCGCAGCGTCCAACTGGCGCGGAAGTACCCGAATACCCACACCAGGTTCGGCACACCGGTAAACATCATGCCGCGATAGTTGACGGTTTCGTGCCAGTCAACGGATTTGCCATCTACTTGGAACGGGATCTCCCCCATTACCGACAGGCGAAAGCCCGTGCACGCGACAATGATGTCCGCCTCTATTTCCTCACCTGATGCGGTGCGGACACCCTTTTCCGTGAAGGTGTCGATGGTATCCGTCACTACGGACAGCTTACCGGCGGCTGCAGCCTGGAACACGTCGCCTTCCGGGCAGAACGCCAGGCGTTGCTGCCATGGTCGATACTTGGGTGTGAAATGCGGCTCGAACTCGAAGTCTTCTCCGGCATATTGCCGGATCAGCGCTTTCAGTTCTTCGAACACCTGGTCGGGTTCGGTCTGGCAGCGCTTTGTCATCATGTCCTGGTCGTACATTATCTGGGCGCGCACAACTCGATGAATCGTCGGTTCGTCGATGCCTATCTCGCGAAGACGGTCTGCCAGTTCATTTTTGTTTTCACTGCAGAAGAAGTAGGTTGGTGAGCGCTGCAGCATCGTCACGTGAGCTGCTTTTTCCGCAAAGGCGGGCACCACCGTCGCAGCGGTCGCGCCGGAGCCAATTACCAGCACCCGTTTGCCCGCATAGTCGGTTTCGGGATCCCATTTCTGGGCGTGTATGAACGTGTCCTTGTAGCTGTCCATGCCTGACCATTCGGGAATGTAGGGGTTTTCGTGATCGTAGTAGCCCTGACACATCCACAGGAAGTTGCAGGTGAAGCTGACCGTCGCATCGTCAGCTAACCGGGTCGCCTGCACGGTCCAGAGATTGTCTTGGCTCGACCAACTGCAGCCCGTGATGCGGTGGCCGTAGCGAATATGTTGATCAATGCTGTTTTCTTCGATGACCTCACCCATGTATTTGAGTATTTCCTCAGCGCTGGCGATGGGCGCACCAACCCACGGTTTGAAACGATAGCCGAAGGTATAAAGGTCGGAGTCTGAGCGTACGCCAGGGTATTTGTGCGTCTCCCAGGTGCCGCCAAAGGTGTCTTTCATCTCCAGAATCACGTAGCTCTTGGTCGGGCACTGTTCCTGCAGATGATAGGCCGAGCCTATCCCTGAGATACCGGCTCCGACGATGAGCACGTCAATGTGTGTTGCTGAGTCAGCCATTTACTCTCTCCTTTTCCTATCGGAGATATTCTATCCGCTATGTTGGAAGTTTGTTGCGCATCGAGCCCGAATTTGATCTCGATCAGATATATCGGGAATACGCAGTTCATCGGAACACGATTTGAGCTGCCGAAGACGCTTCGGACAACTCGCCTGAAGCAGGATTCCAGTTGGGATAGTATGGATGCATTCAGTAATATTTGATGCGGCTTATCGAAGAATAGCGAGCTGATACGGACACAGGGGAGAGGATATGTCTGAAACCATCATAGCAACCGATCGGCGCATCAATCCTGCAGATTGCTTCGATCCGGATACCGGAGTGTTGCAACGGCGAATCTTCTCCGACCAGGAAATTTATCGCGAAGAACTGCGGCGGATTTTCGGGCGTGCCTGGAATTTCATGTGCCATGAAAGCCAGCTGCCGGCTGCCGGCGACTTCTTCATGAACTGGATTGGCGAAGACGAGGTCATTGCCGTCCGAAATCGAAACGGTGAGATCAATGTTCTGTTGAACAGCTGCCCGCATCGGGGCAATACGGTCTGTCGGGCGGAACTTGGCAACACCAACAGCTTTTTCTGCTCCTACCACGGCTGGAACTTCGATCTGGATGGGCGGCTGATTGGCATGCCCGGCGAGGACCAGTTCTACCGCGGTAGCGTCGACAAGACCGCCTGGGGACTGACGCCGGCGGCGAAGGTCGAGAGTTACCGCGGTTTCGTGTTCGCAACTCTGGACCCTGCGGCGCCAGACCTTAAGGACTATCTGGGCTGGGTTGGCCGCCTCGGTATCGATTTCATAGCGTCAAAAGGCGAGATCCGCTTTCTGGATGGTGTGCAGAAGAACCGCATCCAGTGCAACTGGAAACTTGCGGTGGACAACCTGTTCGATTGGTACCACGTCAAGGTATCGCACGGGACAGCGTTGAAGCTCGGGGTTGTCGGGGAAGAATCGATGTCACCTATGGAGCAGATGGTCGTGCTCGGCGAATACGGTCACGCCATCAGCGGTCCGGGCATCTCGGAGGCACGATACCAGGAGGCTGTGCAGCGGGTTAGTGACGGCGGTGAAGACGGCGAGTGGTTTGACCGTGAGGTGGCACGGCGAGTGCAACCGGGTGTTGCCGAACAGCTTGGTGCGTTGGGCAAGCGCAGCTTCGGCCACCCCAATATCTTTCCCAATCTGTGGGTGAACCTCACGCCCCAGCTCTGTCTGCGTATTCCCCGCGGTCCTTTCGAGACTGAGCTGTGGTGGTTCACCTACGAGGTAGAGGGGATGTCCGAAAAAGATCGCAAATTCCTGCAGTTCATGGCGAACCACATCTTCGGACCGGCCGGACTTCTGGAGCAGGACGACGGCGAGAACTGGAGTCACTCGACGCGGGGTGCGAAAGGTAGTTTCGGTCAGGGTCTGCCTCTGAACTACGCCATGGGCCTGGGCGCTGATCAGATGCGATCCGCATCTGACGGTCAGTCAGGCATTGAGACTGTGGTCAGCGAACATGCTCAACGCTGGCTGTATAGCTCCTGGCAGGAGTGGATGCTGGCCGACAGCTGGCAGGACCTGATGGCCAGCCACGCCATGCCGCCAACGCAGGGCACAATCTGATGGGTGGGTACGCCGACATGACCCTGCAGGAACAGATGCTGCTCAAGCACGAGGTCGAAGAATTCCTGTTCATGGAAGCTGATCTGCTCGACTCCCGCCGCTACGATGACTGGTTAGCCGTGCTGGCTGACGACATTCATTACTGGATGCCGATCCGGCGTACAACCACCGCCAGGGAAGTTGAGCTCGAATTCACAAAACCCGGCGGCATGGCGTTCTTCGATGACGACAAGACAGTTTTAACGCTGCGGATTCAGCGTCTTTCGGTGGGACGGGCCTGGGCTGAAGATCCGCCATCGCGCACCCGCCGGCTTGTCACCAACGTGCGCTTGCTGAGCATCGACGGTGATGAAGTCAATGTGGGCTGCAACTTCAAGCTCTACCGTACCCGACTCAACAGCGAAGAGGACAGCTGGATCGGGCGGCGCGAGGATCTGCTCAGACGCGTCGACGGCGGATTCAAACTGGCCAGGCGTCACATCTTCCTGGAGCAGACGGTCATTCTGTCGCAGAACATGAGCAGCCTGTTCTGATGGGCAGGCTGGATGGACAGGTGGCCCTGATCACCGGCGGTGCCTCGGGGCTGGGGCTCGCCATCGTGGAGCGATTCGTCCGCGAGGGGGCGCGGGTGGTGGTGCTCGACCGTTCGGCCGATCGCTGTCAGCGGCTGCAGGATGAGATGGCTGGCGCTGTAATCTGCGTCACCGGGGACGTAAGGTCCATGGCGGACAACAGGAGTGCAGTTAATCTCGCAGTTGAGAAATTCGGCAAGCTCGATGTCGCTGTTGGTAATGCCGGCATCTGGGATTATCAGAAAGCGCTGGTGGACCTGCCGGAAGAAAAGCTCGAGTCTGCGTTCGATGAGATGTTCGGGGTGAACGTACTCGGCTACCTGACGCTTGCCAAGGCGTCACTGAAACCGCTTGCACAGTCGGCTGGATCCATGATCTTCACGGTGTCTAACGCCGGATTCCTGGCTGGTGGTGGTGGTGTTCTGTACACGGCAACTAAACACGCGGTCGTGGGGATGATTCGGCAACTCGCCTATGAGTTGGCTCCGCATGTGCGGGTCAATGGCGTTGCGCCGGGAGCGATATCCACGGCCCTGAAAGGACTGGAAGCGCTCGGTCAGGAAACCCGCACCTTCCCCGGGGAAGCCATGGCAGCGAATGCTGCCGGGTTTGTTCCGATCGGTCGCATGCCGACGCCAGCCGAGTATGCGGGCGCGTATGTGTTTTTTGCTTCGAGAGAAGATAACGTGCCGGCGACTGGTACGGTGCTGAACCATGACGGCGGTTTCGGTGTCAGGGGAATCGGTGCGGTCCCGCGCGCTGGCGATGACCTTATGGATCATCTACAGGATTGACTAAAAAACGAGCTACGACCTTAAAGAAGCAGTGCAAGCAATCGATCTTGATCGTATCAAGGAATTTGAAGCTGCCTGGCGAGACATCTCAGCGCGCTGTTTGTGCCCGCCGCCAGATCAGCGTGTAGATCAGCATGTTGAGCAGTATGACGAGGCAGCCGAGGAGAACCTGGATTTCGGCGGTGAGGCCTCCGGGGTACATTAACGCAAGAACGTAATTGTCGATGAAGTCACCCGAGTAGCTTCGCTCACCGGCGATATCCCGCAGCCGAATTTCCAGGGGCGTGAGCGGACAGATCCAGCCCTGAAACTCGACGACGGCGCCCCACGCGGCGGCGGGTAAATGAAACCAGGCCAGCACCGGCCATTTAAGCACCAGCAGTCCACCCGCGACGACGAACACAATGAAAGTGAAATGCAGCAGTACCAGCAGATCTGCGAGGACTGTATACATCAGCTGGCAAGTACCTCGCCGAACCACGTTTGCCAGCGCTGGTTCTCTTTGAGCAGACACGCGCCCGCTTGTGAAGGCTTGGTCTCGCGGATGTTGGGATTCGCTGAAGCAATCATCGAGGATCCGGGCCGCCGATCCAGTACGCTGATGGATTAGTTCGGCGTTGATGGCGGGTCACCTCATATCGCCGGTGTATCCCCCACCAGTTCATGCCGGTCGGGCAGTTGCGCGTTTCTGTCTTTCGCCAGCAGCACATAAACTGCCGGCACCACAAAGAGCGTGAACATGGTGCCCAGCCCCAGACCGGTGAAGATCACCACCCCCATCTGAAAACGGCTGACAGACCCCGGTCCGGTCGCCAGCAGCAGCGGTACCATGGCCATGAGCATCGCCACGGTGGTCATCAGGATTGGCCGGTAGCGCGTGGCCGTGGCCTTCGCAACAGCGGCACGTTTATCCAGCCCTTCGGTCCGCTGGAGACGGTTGGCAAAGTCGACGATGAGAATACCGTTCTTGGCAATCAACCCGATCAGGGTAATGAGGCCAATCTGGGTATACAAATTGATCGTGGCAAAACCCAGATAGATGAACAGCATGGCACCGGCGATTGACATGGGTACCGACACCAGAATAATCAGCGGGTCACGCCAGCTTTCGAACTGGGCAGCCAGCACCAGATAGATCACCAGCAGTGACAGGAAGAAGGTGTAGAGCAGGGCATTGCCCTGTTGATTCAGCTGACGCGATTCACCCATGTAGTCGAAGCTGATGTTCTGCGGAAAAGTCTGTTTCGCGGTAGTTTCCAGGAATGTCATCGCGTCTCCCAGCGAGACACCGGGGGCCATGATGCCGCTGATGGTCACGCTGTTCAGCTGCTGGAACTGCGCACGCTGAGTGGGCTCGATTTCGTGCTGCAGTGAAACGAAACTGCCGAGCGGAATCAACGAGCCATCGCCGCCGCGTACGTGATAATCCTCCAGCAATGATTCGTCCTCGCGGTAGCGGCGTGCCACCTGTGGGATCACTTCATAACTGCGCCCTGACTGATTAAAGCGGCTCACATAACCACCACCCATTAACGTCGCCAGAGTTGCCCCGAATTCGTCCATATCCACACCCAGATCACCAGCGCGGTCACGATCGATCACCAGGCGGGTGAGCGGCAACGCAATCTCTGTGGATTTGCGCAGATAAACGAAGTTGCGGCTGGCGTAGCCTGCGCCAATGAGCTGATCAGCCAGATCCACCAGTTGTGGATAAGGTGAGTCGCCGGTGATTACAAACTGCAGCGGCGTACCTCGCGATGCTCCAGGCAACGAGGGGAAAGTAAAGACGGCAACCTGTACTCCGGCAATCTGGCTGACCAGTTGCTGCGCCACCGGCTGAAGCTCCATCTGAGTTCGTTCACGTTCGGCTACTGGGACAAATCGAAAACCACCAAAACTGCTCGCCGGTGTGCCCCCGCCGCCGATCAGCAGGAAGCTGCGCAGATACTCCGGCAGTGTTCGAAAGGCTTTGACCACTTCGGCAGCATGGGCCTCGACATATTCTAAAGTAGCCGTTTCCGGTGCCGAGATCTGCACATTCACCACCTCTCGGTCTTCGGTTGGAGCCAACTCCTGGGTGCTGCCCTGGTAGAGGAAATATATGGATCCGGTGACCGTGAGTGCGACAAGCAGAGGCACGGGCAGGTGGCGCAGCGCGTCGCGCAGCATCCACTGATGAACCCGGACCTGCAGAGTAAACGCCCAGTCGACAAATCGTTCCAGCGCGTTGCTGTGGTCGCGGTCGGGAAGTATCCGCGCAGCGAGCATGGGTGCCAGTGTCAGCGCCACAATGCCGGAAACGATCACCGTGCTGGCCAGCGAATAGGCGAATTCGGTGAACAGCGACCCCGCCAGACCGCCCATGAAACCGATAGGCGCATAGACAGCCACCAGTGTGGTGGTCATGGAGATGATCGGCATAACAAGCTCGCGCGCGCCGGCCAGCGCGGCCTCATAAGGCGTTTTGCCGTCTATTATGTGCCGGTGTACGTTCTCCACCACCACGATGGCATCATCGACGACAAGACCGATGGCCAGCAGCATAGCCAGCAGCGTCAGCAGATTGATTGAGAAACCCATCAGCAGCATCAGGAAGGCGCCACCTACCAGCGATAGCGGTACTGCCAGCGCCGGAATTACCGCTGCCTGCCATGTCCCCAGCGACAGGAATACCACCAGCAGCACGATGATCAGCGCCTCGAGCAGGGTCGTGTACACCTCTTCGATGGAGTCCTCGATGTACAGACTGCCATCGTAAATCAGTTTCAGCTCCATGCCGGGTGGCAACTGGTCTCGGATGTCCGGCAACAGCGCATTCACTTCTGCCGAAAGTGACAGCGGATTGGCACCCGGTGTGGCCGTCAGCGCGAGCATTACGCAGGGGCTGCCATCGAACCAGCTTTCCTGGTCGGGATTACTGGTGGACAGGCGCACATCTGCAACGTCTTTCAGCCGGGTGACTGCAGCACCGTCGGTTCGCAGCACCAGGTTTTCAAACTCTGCCACCGTGGTGAGATTGGTAGTGGCGGACAGGTTGATCTTCACGCTGTCGCCTTTGGTCTGCCCCACTGCGGACTGCACATTCTCCTGCAGCAGTGCGCGGCGCACCTCAGAGGCTGTCATATCAAGCGCGGTGAGACGCACCGGGTCCAACCATACCCGCAGCGCCATGGTCTGATCGCCATTGATGCCGGCCTTGGCGACACCGGACAGCGCCTGCAACCGCGGCACAATGCTGCGCAGCGAATAATCTGTCATCTGCGCGGTATTCATGTCCTCGCTGACCAGAGCCATGTAAATCAGCGCCCAGCCTTCGCTGGTAGACAGCGAGATAACAGGATCAAGCGCCTCGCGTGGCAGGGTATTGCGTTCGCTGGCGATTTTGCCCTGGATCTCCGCCAACGCATCATAGGGGTCGTAGTTCAGCCCCATGTAGGCCTGAATGATCGACACGCCCTGTCGCGACAGCGATGTTACATAGTCAATGCCTTCGGCCTCAGCAGCTGCCCGCTGCAGGGGTTCGGTAATAAACGACTGAACCAGATCGGCATCAGCGCCCGGGAAGGCTGTCATGACCGTTACCAGCGCCTGTTCCGTCTTGGGATATTCGCGCAGCTCCAGCGCTAACAGCGAGCGCACGCCGAGTAAAAGAATCAGCAGGCTGATCACCGATGCCAGTACCGGCCGACGCACAAAGACATCGGTGAACTTCATCGATCGTCCATATCCTGGGGCAGGGCAATACCCTCGTCGATGACGATCGACTGACCATCGCGAAGTTTCATGTGACCGGTGTGCACCACACGCTGGTCTGCTGTGAGGCCGGAGAGGACCTCCACCTGGTCACCCCGGGTCCGTCCCACCTTTATTGGCTGTCGCTTTACCGTTAACGACTCGCCTGATTCCTGAATTGTGAACACCGATTCACCGTAGGCGAAGAAACTGATGGCTGTGCGCGGCAGAGTCAGCACAGGCTCTTCCCCACTCAAAATCAGATGTACGGTGGCAAACATCCCCGGCTGCAGGCGATGGTCCGTGTTGTCCAACTGGCCACGCAGTTTGAGCGTGCGGCTGCGCACATCGACGTCAGGGCTGACCACGACAAGCTCACCCACGAACATCTGGTCCGGCCATGCTGCCACGGACACCTCCAGCGTTTGACCCGCTACCAGCGAACCACGGTGGCGCTCCGGGACCGTGAAGTCGACATAGATGGGGGTCAGACTCTGCAGGCGAACTATGGAATCACCCGGCGCAAGGATAGTGCCCAGACTGATCTGGCGAATGCTCAACATGCCATCAAAAGGTGCGCGCAGAAGTTTACGTTGCAGCAGCACTTCCTGGCGTTCCACCTGTGCCTTCAGGCTGGCAGCCTGAGACTCGGAGCGATCCTGCAGCGATTGGGAGAAAGCGGCCGAGCCGCGAAGCTTTGTCACCCGCTCGTTCTCGAGCTGCGCTAAATGCAGGTCCGCCTTCAGCGCATCCAGCTGTGCACGGTCATCCCGCGCATCCAGGCGCAACAGAACATCCCCCTTCTGTACCTTGGCACCCGAAGCGAAATTGATTTCGATGACTTTACCCGGTACTTCGGAGGCGATAGCAACATCCTGAACTGCGGTCAGATCTCCAACTGCTTCGATACGCTGCGCCCATTGCATAAGCCGCACCTGAGTTGCGGTAATGACGGCTGGCGCCGGCCCACCGGCCATGGCGCTGGAGCGGGCTTCGTTCTGGTTATTTTTCACCGTTGCAACAACACCGATGAGCAGTGCGATTGCCAGAACCGTTATCGAAAGTCGCAAAATCACGTGAACGATGAATCCCCAAGACAATCAAACAGTTTCGCACAGTCGGCGCTGGCGACTGAAGCATTTCAGCAGAGGCCGGCGATCTCGCCACTAGGTGATTGCCACGATTGCGGCCGTCGTGAAACACGGATGGCCGGCGAGAATTGGGGTCGAACCGGAGTTTTTCGAGGTTGGTCTGTTAAACCTCGGTTCGACCCTACTTTCGTGGCCCTTGTTGATATCGGGTATAGAATAGCCACTGGTTTGCTCCAGAAGAGTCGGAGCAAAGAAAATTCTCAGTTCTGCATTGGAGTTGGCTTGATGATGAAGTGTTACCTGTGGCGATTGGCTTTGTTGGTGTCTTGCGCAGTAGTGGTTCTGCCTGCTCAGGCAGCGGGGCAGAGTGAACCTCCACGGTTGATTGTGCAGATTACCGTTGATGCCTTGCGGGGCGACCTGCCTTCGCGCTATCTGTCGGAAATGGGTCCTGGCGGCTTTCGTTATCTGATGGAGAAGGGCGTGCACTACACCAATGCGCACTATCAACACGCCAATACGGAGACCATTGTTGGCCATGCGTCGCTGGCCACCGGCTCGGTGCCTGCCGCCCACGGCATGATCGGCAACGTCTGGTTCGACCGTGCCCTTGATCGTACGGTCTACAATATCGAAGACCCCGATTACATGTTGTTGACCGCTGGCGCCAGTGTCGACAGCGCAACGGAAATTGACCCGACTCAGCGCGCCGCAAAAGTAGAGGGTCGCTCACCGCGGGCCATTCTATCGTCGACATTCGGCGATGAACTTTCAGTTGCGACCCAGGGTCGCGCCAAGGTGTTTGGCGTTTCGGTGAAAGATCGTGGTGCGGTGGCAATGGCCGGCCATAGCGGCAAAGCATTCTGGTTTTCGAAGGCCACTGGTGAGTTTGTTACCAGCAGCTACTACTACGACCGCTATCCGAACTGGGTGGAAGCCTATAACGCTGTCGGGCCGACGCAGCAGTATGCGGACGCCAGCTGGACGCTGTTGCAGGATCAGTCTGACTATCTTTTTGGTGT
>Ga0316194_10002092_pt1 | contig 13943 bp, 16 predicted proteins | sample CroRivsedime1_MG_FD_204936 | JGI IMG/M metagenome (GOLD analysis project Ga0316194, IMG submission 204936) | Coastal sediment microbial communities from Maine, United States - Cross River sediment 1 | ecosystem: Environmental > Aquatic > Marine > Coastal > Sediment | place: USA: Maine...
GGCAGGGCCTTCGACTCGACCCTCAAGAATACCGCCCGGAGTAAACTCACCGGTCCCCGCCGACAGGTAAGTCCAGACGATGGCGGGCAACAGCAGGCCGATAGATGTCATCAGCAGTATCCCCAGGTACACTCTCGCCGAGCGCACGGTTTTCTCGTCGCCCTTGTGTGAAACCAGCGGATACGTACTCAGCGTCAGCATCTCGTAAAACAGGAACAGGGTGAACAGGTTTGCAGCGAGAGCGATTCCCATCGTAGCGGCTAGTGACAGCGCGAAGAACACGTAGAAACGCGTCTGCTTTGATTCCTTATTACCACGCATGTAGCCAATCGAATATATCGAATTGACGATCCACAGGCCGGAGGCGAGCGCGGCGAACAAAATGCCGAGCGGCTCGACTTTGAAGGCGAGCTCGATGTCCGGTACTACCTCGAACAGGCGCAGCTCTGGACGCCCACCGGCCATTACCTCGGGAATCAGGCTCCAGACCGTCAGGGCAAGGGCGACCGCGGTTACCATTGTCACCGTCTCGCGTAAATTGTCATTGATGCGGCCGGCAACTGCGATCACCAGGGCTCCCGTCAACGGAATTAGTATCGCAGCGGCTATTGTTATCCCGAGGCTCACGGCATCTGTCCCTGCAGCATCTGCGCTGCGCTGGTGGCGAGTTCAAGCGGGAGCGCGGGCATCAGGCCGAAGTAGAAATTGAGCAGCACCGCGCTCCAGGTCGCAAGCAGCAGCGGCAGCGGTGCCTCGATAGCGCTTGAATCAGGGTTTGGAGCCTGGAAATAGGCAGCTTCGACGACCCGCCATATATACACGACTGCCATCAGCGAACTGATAACGATTACGGCGACCAGCATCCAGCCCAGGCTATCCGATCGAAACGCGGCCGAGATCAGGTACCATTTACTGATAAATCCGGCGGTGCCCGGAACCCCGATCAGGCTGAGGCCGGCGAGGACAAATGCTCCCATGGTCCAGGGCATTTTTTGAGCGATTCCACCGATGCTATCAATCCTCATTCGCGCGACGCTCATACCGAGGCAGGCCACTGCCAGAAACAGCGCACCCTTGGCCAGCGCGTGATTGAAAATGTGTAACAACGCTGCCGTTATGCCGGGCACGCTAACCATACTGGCGCCGAGGGTGATATAACCGATCTGTGCAACCGACGACCAGGCCAGCAGACGTTTCAGATTGGGTTCGAACATGGCGACGCCGGAAGCGACCAGGATCGCCAGCAGTGAAAGCGGCATCAGAAAGTAAGCGAACTGGAAATCATGGCCAACCAGATTGGGTTGAAACACGAAAAAATCGAAACGCAGCAGAATGTAAATCGAAACCTTGGTGGCGCAGGCCGCAAGGAATACCGTTACCATGTTTGGCGCATAGGTATAGGCATTTGGCAGCCACACGTGTAGCGGGAACACGGCTGCCTTGAGCGCCAGGCCGACCGTGATGAAGCCAGCGGCGACCAGAATCGGTTTCTGATCGGCGACGTCATGAATTCTGAATTCCATGTCCGCCAGGTTGAGTGTCCCTGTCATCAGGTAAATCAGGCCGACTCCGATAAGATAAAAGGTCGCGCCGATCGTACCCATGATCAGGTACTTGAACACGGCTGGCAGCGCACGTCGATCGGACCCACCTGCGACCAGCACGTAACTGGCCAGAGACGAGATCTCCATGAACACGAAAATATTGAACGCGTCAGCAGCCACCAGAATACCGCAGAGACCAGCCAGCACCAGCAGCCAGGCGGTATAAAACAGCGGTTGGCGTTCCGTTTCGATATCTCTGGCGATACTCTGGTACCCGGCCAGCAAGGTAATACTCGAAGCCCCGGTGACCACCAGCAGCATCAGTGCGCTGAATGCGTCGACCCTGAGCTCGATGCCATAAGGTGCGGGCCAGTTTCCCATCAGGTAACTAAGCGTTTCACCCTCGAGCGTCGCCAGGGTCATGGTCACGGCGATCGCGAAAGCACAAAGACTCGCGGCGGTACTCGCCGCCCAGGCCAGGCCACGCGGTTTCAACAGCATGACCACTGCCGCGCTCAACATCGGCACCACCACCTGCAGTGCCGGCAAATGCTGTTCGATTCCGTTCACAGTTGATCGATTTCCTGAATCTTCTGTTCTTCGATAGTGCCGTATTCTTCCTTTATGCGAATCACGATGCCAAGGCCTAGAGCGGTGGTCGATATGCCGACTACGATTGCGGTCAGGATCAATACCTGTGGTAACGGATTTGAATAAAGCTGATCGACCACACCCGCCTGAAAAATCGGCGCGGTGCCGCCTTCGACTTTGCCCATGGTGATATAGAGCAGAAAAACGGCAGCCTGGAACAGCGATAATCCGAGAAGCTTTTTGATCAGATTGAGCTTGGCGACGACCGCATAAAAGCCGATCATCAGTAGCACTGCAAATACCCAGTAATGGTAGAGACCGAACAATTCCATCAGCTTTTACCGCGTGCTGCGAAGGCGTGGAAGATGCTGAGCAATACACCGGTGACGGTGATGCCCACACCTGCCTCGATTAATATGATGCCTAGCTGCTGCCCCTTGACCGGGTCGTCGGACAATAGTGAGTAGTCGAGAAAATTACCACCTGATACCAGGCCGATGAGGCCGACCAGACCGTACAGCAGTGCACCTGCGGCTATCAGTCCCAACAGAAATCCGCGCGGCAAAGCAGTCAGCGCGCGCTGTTCACCTTCCAGCAGTGCGTACAGAATAATTGCGGCCGCAATGATCGCACCCGCCTGGAAACCGCCGCCCGGGCCATACTCACCGTGAAACTGAACATAAAAACCGAACAGTAATATGAAAGGAATCAACAAGCGCCCTACCATGCGTGGGATCTGGTAGTGACGCAACCCACCCGCATCGGCCGCGTGGGTCTTTTTGTAATATCCGGGTGGCGCAGCCTTACCAAGCAGAAACAGCACGCCGATGCCCGCGGTGAGCACGACGAATACTTCACCAAGGGTGTCGTACCCACGAAAGCTGCCGAGCACTGCGGTGACGCTATTGGGAATATCCATATACTCTGGTGTTTTTTCAAGGTACCAGGGACCGACATGACGCTGCACCGGGGCACTCGGATCACCCAGACGGGGTTTGTCCAGGGTCGCGTAAAGGATCGCCACCATAGTTGTAACGACAACCAGCAGCGCTACCAGCCGATTCGCTGAGGGCGTCTGTTCATGCTCCCCGATCAACGCCAGTGCTGACAGAAATAGCACTGTAGAAATGCCGGCACCGATAGCAGCCTCGGTCAACGCCACATCGGCGGCATCCAGCAGGAAAAAAATGGCCGCGATTAACAGGCTGAAAATACCACTCAACATTACCGCGACGAACAGGTTACGCGTGCGCACGATGGCGATTGCCGTAATCACCAGCAAAGTCAACAGGAAAACACCAAACAACACCGTCATCTGCTCAGTCCTTGTCGTCAGCGGCAGCTGCAATCGTTTTCTTCCCGGATAGCAGGGCCGCGCTCGCCAGCGCATTCGAAGCGGTTGGTCCGGTCAATAACAGGAACAGCAGGATCGCGGCCAGTTTTACGCTCGCAAGCGTGGCGCCGGCCTGCAGCATAATGCCAGTAATAATTAACACCGGGGCGATCGAGTCGGTCACGCTGGCCGCATGCATACGGGTATAAAGATCGGGCATGCGCAGTGCTCCGATGCCACCGACGACGACAAAAAACCCACCGACGAGAAATAGCAACCAGCTGGCAATGTCAAGTAAGGTCGCAATCATCAGGTCGAGTCCACCGAATCGTCGGACTGCTCCAACGCGCGACTGCGAAAAAATTCGAGGACCGCGAGCACACCGATAAAATTAATCAGTGCGTAGGCCAGTGCCAGGTCCAGAAAATCAGGCCGACCAAAAAGAAAAGATATGACTGCGAGCAACAAAACGGTTTTGGTGCCGAACATGTTTACCGCAAGCACGCGATCGTAAACACTGGGTCCCAGTAGCGCACGCAGCAGGGCCAGGCTCATGGTCGCGATCAGCGCAAAGGTGACGGCGTAATACATTCAGCGACTACTCAACGCAGAGACCCGGCGGTCCATTTCACCCTCGAGCAACTGTTTTGCCCCGGCTTCAGTGAGCGTGTGAACTCTAATCACACCCTGGTGCAGATCGAGCGCCAGGGTGCCGGGGGTCAGTGTAATCGAGTTACCCAGAATGACCTGGTCCAGCGGATTCTGCGAAGTTGCTTTGATTTCGATTTCGCAGGGGCTGATCGGCAGTTTCGGGTGCAGAACCACCCACGCGACTTCAATACTGGATCGAATGATCTCGCGTCCCAGCCATAACCAGTAGCCGAACAGGCTCAGGCCGAAGCGAGGCGCGAATATATCGTCGTCGAAGTAACCCATGCGCCGTACCACGAAGAAAGTCAGCAGGCAGGACAAGGCGCCTAGTGCCAATAGTAATGGCTTGAACAGGCCCGACCAGACCAGCCAGGCAATGGCTAGCAGTATCATGAGAATCAGTATTCTCGCCTGCCTGCTGCGGAGTGCTTTCGAAGACACCGCGGTTAGCCTCAGGAGTCGGCGTCGGCAGGATCTGCCTTACAGGGGTAATGCTTGCGCAGTGTCGTATAGACCATGTCACGCGCCGAGACCGGTTGCCCGGAAGACTGGCCATCCTTGAGACTCGTAACGACATGATCGACTACTGCAGCCAGTGGTACGGGCGCGCCCAGACAGAATTCAGCATAGAACGACGGGCCATAAAGATCGAGTCGACTGCCTAGCCGAGTGCGTATGGCGCGTTCAGCATAGGTTTCCTCTTTTTGATATTCGGCCGCTACATTCAGCGTTACGCGCTCGTCGGTGGCTACCGCACCATCAATAAAACCCTGGATGTAGCGCAGGCAAAAGATCCCGTCTTTTCCCGTTGGATCAGCCGAATAATACTCGCAATGCGACGCCAGTTCTTTGGTGGACAGGGATTCCACCGCTCTCGTTGGCGTTGATACGAGCAGACCAAGCAATGTAAAGATCAGTAAATAGTTAATCTGGTGCAGCACAGAATTGTCCCGGATTATTGGCAGTCGAAAAACCGCCTTCAAAACCGGTAGATTCTATTTGGTATTTGACTTCTGGATAATTCGTATTTAACTGATATTAAATAGGTATTATTCGATTAATCAAGACTTTCACTATAATTTCATGTCCCGCAGCTGAACCCATTGAGCGAATTCTTGCCGGGAGTCAACTTACAATTCCTGGTCGACCACCTATTGTCCCTGGTTTTTATCAGGGCCGCATTTTCCGCTAATCCGCCTGGTACACTGGCGCAACGGTATCGAGATGAAGAACTGCCCGAGCAGTCAAGCGTAGCTTTCGAAGATGCGCTTGAGGTTATCACCAGCACTGACTGCATTACTGCAAGTTGAATCACAGGAATAAGCGAACTTTTTCAAAGGGGCCCGAGTCTACTTGTCAATTATTCCTGTTGCGAGTCAAGCTGACGGTGATCAATTGATGCCGAACCCTTGATACGCAAAACCTGTTGCCGGCAATGATACTCAACACCACCAAACATTTCGGGCTGGTCTCGATCTTTCTGCACTGGCTTATGGCCGCAGTGGTGATCGGACTGTTTGCGTTGGGCTGGTACATGGTTGACCTGACCTACTACGACTCGCTTTACAATACGCTGCCATTTATTCACAAGAGTATTGGCATACTGGTCGCGGGAGTATTTTTGTTCAGGATCGTATGGATACGGGTCAGTCCCGCCCCCGGTCCGCTACAGGGCAGCAGTCGGTTCGGAATTATCGCTAGCCGGCTGATGCATGCGGTTTTGTATATTCTGATTGCCCTGATCATCTTAAGTGGTTACTTGATCTCGACCGCCGACGGTTCCGGTATCGATGTATTCAATTTGTTTGCAGTACCAGCAATGATCACCGGTATCCCGCAACAGGAAGACATTGCCGGGTTGATTCATGAATACCTTGCCTACATCTTGATTGGGCTGGTCCTGGTACATGCGGCGGCAGCGCTGAAACATCACTTTATAGATCGGGACAACAGCCTGCGCAGAATGCTGGGTATCGGGTAGTCCTTTACATAAGTACCTCTTTGATGAAAAACATATGGAGTTAGTTTGATGCAAGTGAAAAAAATTATTGGCGCAATTCTGGTGACTGGATTATTGATTTCATCGCAGGCAATGGCGGCGAGTTATGTGATCGATAAAAAGGGGCAACATGCTTTTGTCACGTTCAAGGCAAGCCACCTTGGTTATTCTTATATCATCGGACGATTTAACGATTTCTCCGGAGAGTTCAAGCACGATGCCAGTAATCCGGGCGCTTCCGAAGTCAGCGTCACCATCAATGCGCAGAGTATCGATACCAACCATGCCGAGCGCGACAAGCATCTGCGTAGCGAAGAGTTTTTTGACGTATCGAAATACCCCACGATCACTTTTGCCAGTAGCGCTTACCAAAGCATGGCGGATTCCGACAAGCTCATCGGTGACCTGACTATTCGTGGCGTCACCAAAAAGGTCGAGATCGACGTTAAACAGATTGGCGAAGGCAAGGACCCCTGGGGCGGTTATCGTAGCGGATTTCAGGGCGATATCATGTTAAAGGCATCTGATTACGGCATGCCTGACTGGGTGGGCGATGTTGAAATCGAACTGATCGTCGAGGGTATACGTCAGTAAATTGAATCATCCTCGCCAGACGCAAAAACAAGGGGTGCATTTGAATGTTTATCCACAAATTAATGCCCCCCTTTTGTTCCCGGGGCTGACCCTTTGAACGCATATTTGAAGAGGGCATCTAGCTAAATCAGGTGCTTCGAACATTCGCGGGATTGCTCGCAGACCTGCATTACGAGCGTATTTTATACGTCCTCGTGAATTAATATTCCCTCAAGAGACACGCGCTACTATTTCCTTATTCAGTTTCTGTCAAATATAAGGTGGTAGTGGTGAAAATTAATACTCATTGCATGTTGGGTGACTCTGACCGTCACCGATAAGCGAGGCCTGAGTGCATCTGGCTTTATCAGCATCAAAAAAGGCTAGCGAAAGTCATCGAACCACCAGGTATTGATTATTTGCTAGAATCGTATAAACTATAATTATGGGAATAAAATCCCAATTAAACTTTATTCACATTGAGGTGACAAGTTATGAAACACGATAAAATTTCCAGAATTCCTGAAGAGAATGTAATTGATACCGAACGTCGCAGGGTCCTGTCCCGCCTCGGTTTAGCGGCTACGGTTGCTTATGCTGCACCTGTGCTGATGACATTAAGCCAATCAGCACATGCTTCTAGTGGAGGCTCAGGTGGAGGCGGCGATGGTGGAGGCGGTGACGGTGGCGGTTCAGGCGGTGGTTCAGGCAGCGGCGGTGGCTCAGGCAGCGGCGGCGGCTCAGGCAGCGGCGGTGGCTCAGGCAGCGGCGGCGGCTCAGGCAGCGGCGGCGGCTCGGGCAGCGGCGGCGGCTCAGGCAGCGGCAGCGGCGATGGCTCTGGAGGTAATGTTGCTGCCCCGGCCCCGCAATTCTGATCCACTAACAAACAATTTTCCCAGCTCGAATTCACACCGGTTGTTTTTACAGCCGGTGTGAATCGCTTATGCTACGGGTTTGAATCCAGATGAAATCGGCTGGAAGACCTGCGATGTGCAAAGACAACCTCTATTTGATCTTTGACGATATGTCAAACTCGGTCGAGTTGATCAATTGCAGGCACTTGATCGACTTTTTCCCATTGATATTTTCTGGTTGGCATATTACCGAGGTATCTGCTGAACATTCTTCCCCGGTCCTCAGCCTGAGACTGGAAGATAATAATTATGTCCTCGAGAGCGACTGGCTGGAAAAGCCGGCGTATCGCGAGAACGCCGATGCAGCCATTTGTTTGCTGGTTGCCGAGCTCATACGTGCCTATGTTCATGAAGACAGGCAGCTGCTTTGTCTGCATGGTGCCGCTGCCGAGTTCGACGGCAAACTGGTACTGTTTCCGAGTAACTACAGGTCGGGCAAGAGTATTCTCTCAGCCTGTCTGGCTGCCTCTGGTGTTCGGTTGTTCAGTGATGATGTATTGCCCATTAGTTTGCGCGAAGCCGAAGGTATTGCGCCGGGATTCGCACCACGCTTGCGCTTACCGTTACCCGATAACCTGGATTCCGCGACGCGTGAGTTCATTAGTAAACATAATCGACTGCAGGGAGAGCAATACCTTTATCTTGATCTTGAAAATGACCTGCTTGCCCCACGAGGATTTCAATTGCCTGTCGGGGCGATCGTGCTGCTGGAAAGGGGGGAAGGCGTCAGTCTGGGTATGGAGACTGTTGCAGAAGCGGAAGTTCTGCGCCAGATGATCTGGCAGAATTTTGCGCGTGAAACTGAGGCGCCCAGAATCCTTGCCGTTCTCAGTGAGCTGGTTGCCAGTTCGCAACGCTTTCGGCTGCGTTACGACAGGGCCGAAGATGCCGTCAGACTGTTGCGTGATAATTTCAGTGACTGGTCGACACAATCCGGGAATGGAAATTACGCTAAAACCTTAGCGGATGGCCATACCATGATCATCGACCACTTGTTGCCGGGACACTACTTGCGTAATCCGGACATCAGTATTGCCCAGATCGAGGATCAGGTGTTTCTCGCCGATGGGCAGGGTGCCACCATTCACTATCTCAATCCGATTGGTGCTGCCATATGGTCGCTACTGGCCGAACCGATGACCGCGGATGAGATAACGAATCTGCTGATGACTGCCTTTCCGGATCTCGAAAGGGGTAGTATCGAAAGTGATTTGCATAACCTGATTGACGAACTCCTGAGCAGAAATCTTTTGTTCGCTGGATCATAGTGGTCGATTTCACAAAGGCAATCCCGAAATTTCGAGCAGCAGGAACAACTGATCATTCGACACTGAACCTTTGATAAGATAATGCAGGTCAAAATACCGGAGGAAGTAGCATGGCATTTGTATTGGCGGTCACCTGGACCGCAAAACCCGGCAATGAGCAGGAAGTGCACGAAATTCTGGCCAAAATGGGAGAAATGTCGCGGCAGGAAGAAGGCGTGGTTACGTACACGACACATGTGGATCCGGATAATCCGCGGGAGTTCTTTATCTACGAGATGTATCACGACGTCAGCGGGCTAGAGGCGCACCAGGAAACCGCGCATTTCAAGGAACTCGTGCTGGAAAAGGCGATACCCCTGCTCGAATCCAGGGTACGCAGGCAGTTCGTTGATTTCTGACCCGGCAACGGGGCAGGTATATAAATCTGTCTCGAGTTAGCTGTCAGGCCGGTGGGCGCGGTTCTGCCCCCTGTGTTTCAAAGGCCCAGACTCGCATTTACGCAATTGAGTATGTTGTAGTCGTAGCGGCGATCTAGTGATTCGTAAACTTTGCGCAGCTTGAAGTCACCTTCGCTGTGTACCATTTCGATGCTGTAAACGATTTCATCCAGCTGCGCAGGATCTATTTTAATGACCTCGTCAAGCGCAAGCACATCGGCCGATATGGCGCTGCTCAAATGGCTGTATATGGAGGTCAGGCTGAGTTCACGCTGAGTCGCGATCGCATCGGGCTCAAGTCCGCTGGTATGCAGTTTGAGCGTTTCATTGATGGTATCGCTGAGGCTGTTATCGAGTGTTTTTTCCAGCGGGTGTTGCGAAATGATGTCGATCAGGTCCCGACCATAAAGCTCGAGCTTGCGCGCGCCGATACCGATAATCGTAGCCAGCTGAGCGCTGGTCGCCGGCCGTTGCCTGCATAGTTCATGCAGGGTTTTATCGTGCAGGATGACATAGGGAGGAACTCCCTGTTCGTCGGCCAGTTGCTTGCGGTGATCACGTAACGCCTCAAATAACGGTGTATCGGCAACCCGAACCGTCGTCTTTTTGTCTTTTCTGCCGCTAGTGGCGGGTTTGATCTCGCGCTCAAACTTACGTAAATATAATTCTTGCTCACCCTTCAGCAATGGCTTGCTGTCGGGATGCAGTTTCAATGCGCCGTAGCTATCGACGTCGCTGACCAGGTAGCCGAGCGCAATGAGTTGCCGGAACAGGCTGCGCCATTCGGCAGCATCGAGATTGCCAATGCCGAAGGTACTGAGCTGATGATGGTTGTTTTGCAGAATGCGTTCCAGCTCCTTGCCCATCAGCACATCAATCACATAGTTCACACCGAAGCGTTGACCGGTACGGATGACACAGGACAGCGCCATGCGTGAAGCTTCGGTGGCATCCCAGGTTTGTGGCGGCTCGATGCAGTTGTCGCAGTGTCCGCAGGGTTCGGCCAGAGATTCACTAAAATAGTTGAGCAGGGTCTGGCGACGGCACTGGGTCTGTTCGCATAATCCCAGCATTGCCTCCATCTTGTTATGCAGTACGCGCTTGTACTGTTCGTCAGAATCACTCTGCTGCATCATTTGGCGCAGCATTATGATGTCCTGTAAACCATAAGCGAGCCAGGCATTTGCGGGCTGGCCGTCACGACCGGCACGGCCCGTCTCCTGGTAGTAGGATTCGATATTTTTGGGCAGGTTGAGATGCGCGACAAAGCGCACATCCGGCTTGTCGATGCCCATACCAAAAGCAATGGTAGCGACGATAATCACGTTTTCCTGCTGTAAAAAATGGCGTTGATGCCGGGCCCGCGTCGCGTTATCGAGGCCGGCATGATAGGGCAATGCGTCGCGGCCCTTGTCACACAGCCAGGCAGCCGTGCTGTCGACCTGTTTGCGCGACAGGCAATACACGATGCCGCTATCGGCGGCGTGATTTTCGCGCAGAAAATTCCACAGCCGCTGGCGGTTATTACTGCCTTCGGATATCCGGTAAAAAATGTTGGGGCGGTCAAAGCTGTGCACGAATTTCGCTGCATCCTGCAAGCGCAGCTGTTGCTCGATTTCCTGGCGGGTGCGTTTATCGGCGGTTGCGGTCAGAGCGATACGCGGTATCTGCGGAAACAGGTCGTGCAAGCGATACAGGCTCTGGTAATCGCGCCTGAAGTCGTGTCCCCATTGTGATACGCAGTGCGCCTCATCGATGGCAAACAGGGCGATGTTGCATTGTTCCAGTAGTCGCAGAAACCCGTCGGTGAGCGCGCGTTCGGGCGCGACATAGAGCATCTCTATATCATTATTGAGTAGTTGTCGGGTTACCTGTTGCTGCTGTTCCGGGCTCTGCGACGAATTCAAAAACGCAGCATTGATACCGTTTTGCGCGAGCGCATCGACCTGGTCCTGCATCAACGCGATGAGTGGAGAGATGACGATGGCGACACCGTCACGCACCATCGCGGGTATCTGGTAGCAAAGTGATTTACCGCCACCGGTCGGCATCAGCACCAACGCATCGTCGCCATTGATCAGGGTTTCAATGATCTGCTGTTGTTGCAGGCGGAACTGGTCGTAGCCGAAGTGACGGCGCAGGATATCGAGTGCTTGAGACATGGTGGTATAGTAATCCTTTTGGTAGCGGTTAATGAACTGTCCTTGTCATTCTGGCCGGAATTTCGACCAGTGCTGCGGTCGATTTATATCACATCGGATGCTCCCTGAAAACGCTGAGCAGCTGATGCGTTCCCGCTATAGTGCTTATGTACTGCATGATCGTGACTACCTGGCGCAAACCTGGCATAGCGATCACAGGCCGCAGGATTTGATCCTGGATGACGGCATCAGGTGGATTGGCCTGGAGGTGATTGATTTCCAGCAACAGGAAGATCAGGCCACGGTCGAATTCGAAGCGCGCCTGCTGGTGGCGGGAAGGGTGGACGCGGTGCATGAAAACAGTCGCTTTGTAAAGCAGCAGGGGCGCTGGTTATACACCAGTGGTGACCTGTTGTTACCCGGTTTTAAGCCCTGGAACCCGGGGAGGAACGAAGCCTGCCCCTGCGGTAGTGGTAAAAAGTTCAAGCGTTGTTGTCAGGGCTGAGGCCCGGGGCTAGCTACTAACTGGAGGCATCCGCGTCATCGGCTACCGCTTTCATGACTAACGGCAGCAGTGATTCCGGCAGTTTGACCGCCCCCGACAGGGTGAAGTCATGCGCATTAGCGGACATCTTGTTCCAGGTCTTGCGGATAATATCGATCCACTTTTCCTCAGTATAGTCAGGATGCTTGCCGACAAATTCCAGCATGTAATGCTCCATGAATACCAGGTCGGTGACATCTTCCAGTAACTGGGTATCCGGATTGCCCTTGATGTTCTTCTTCGCCACCGCGTTTCTAACACGTTCGATTTCTTTACCTGCGTAGCCGGCTTGCTGCAGCAGATCCGCCGCGGTGTTGGCCTGGATTTTGTACAGATCCTTACGCCAGGTCAGGTAACCGATGCGATCCATCGGGTAGGCATTGCGCGGTGACTTCCAGCGCTCGATATGCTGCGCGCGGATGGCAAGCTTCATGGCATCGTCCGCGTCGGGTCGGTAACGCTCGAGCATGTCCGACATGCGCTCCGAATAGAGCAGTTCCTTGGGCCAGTCCCTGCCATCCGCGGTTACCCGGTTGGGGTCTTCACGATTTGCCGCGTCGATGAGCGCGCGCGCCTTGTCGTAGCTTGATTGTTTTTCAGGCATGCCTTGTAGTCCTGTTTTTCCGTGTGCTAAAAATTGGTTGATTGTACCCGGTCTGACGAGACCGTTGTGCCTCGACGCACAGGTATTGTCAAATCTCGCAAAGTATCAGCGATACTTGCTTCAAGCTAGCCCGGCTTGCGCCCGCGCAGGTGAGTGGGTCGCAGCTGCCCCTGTTCGAGAGCGACGATCATCTTTTCCCAGACCTCGATTTCGTGATCGACGAACTCGGTGCCTGTCGCCGCCACCAGATCCTCGTACAGAGCACCCTCGAGACGATCCCGTTCATGGTGAGCATGTTGCCGATACCAGTCATTGCGGTCGACGATGTCGAGGTCGGTAAATCCCGCCTTTGTCAGCGCCTGCCGATAAACTTCCGCCGTTGCCAGTCCGAAATCAAGACCTTCCGCGACCAGGTAGGCCTGCATCTCGGCCGACGGCTCGTCGTCATACCCGGCGAGCCAGTCGCTGGCGGCAAACCAGCCGCCGGGTTTGAGCACGCGGTAAACATCCTCTGCCAGCGCCTGCTTGTCCGCGATGTGGATAATGGAATCCTTGCTGGTGACCGCGTCGAAGCTGGCATCACCAAAGTTTAGCCTCCCCGGCTCGACGCAGATAAATTCTGTTTGCGATCCGACGCCGGATTTTTCGGCCAGTTGCCTGCATCGCTCGATCAGCGCCTGATCGACATCGATTCCGGTTACCATCGCCGCCCGATGTTGCTTGACCAGGTGGATATCAACGCCCCCTAGGCCGCAACCAATGTCGAGTACTGCTAGACCTTCGAGCCCGATCCCGGCCAGGTAGCGATCCACTTCGTCAATACCACCTGGCGACAGGAAACCTTCGCCCCAGAGAGCTTCGAGTAAAGCCGTCAGCTTATCGTCATATTCCTGCGTCGCCGATTCGTTCATTGATATTATCCTCCGTACCCGCGTAACTATAGAGTTTAACCTTCTCCGGTGAAAGTAGAACTTACGCCACGCCGGCACGCGTGTCGACGGCGGTTAGCAAAAAATAAAATGATGATTAAGCTGATATTTATCAAGGAAGAGTCAATCGACAAGGCGTCTAATTAATGTATCTTGGTTAATCTCCGGCATTCGATTACTTTCCTGTCCCATGACGAAAAATTGCAGCAGCCGGCTTCTCGATGAATCACCAGGAATTCCTGTTGGTTTTGCCGATGGTTTGATATGAAATCTGAAGACAATAAACTGGCCCCGGCGCATCCGTTCGCCGCTGATGAAATACCTTTTCAGCCGGCCTCGCTCGATATCTGGCAGCAGAAATACTGCCTCAAGACGAAACACGGAACCGCTGTAGACGAAAATGTCGCAGCCACCT
>Ga0316194_10002094_pt1 | contig 13937 bp, 16 predicted proteins | sample CroRivsedime1_MG_FD_204936 | JGI IMG/M metagenome (GOLD analysis project Ga0316194, IMG submission 204936) | Coastal sediment microbial communities from Maine, United States - Cross River sediment 1 | ecosystem: Environmental > Aquatic > Marine > Coastal > Sediment | place: USA: Maine...
TGTTTTTGGAGACTGATCTGCTCAATTAAGGATAGGCCGTGTTCTCCGATTTTTCTGCAGTTTTCCACTTCCAGTTCCGTGATCGCACCGCTGATATTTTTGGCCGATTCAATTTTCTCGGCAGGATCCGATAGTGTTAATATCTCCGATAGTACCTTTTCGACAGCCCAGGCAAGATTGACAGCCGTGGGTCGGGCCGATTTGATGCGACGGGCCTCATGCTGTAAGTATTCCGTGTCAATTTGACCGTTCGGCGCGTTCAAGACTGCCAGGTAGACTGCATAAGCACCGGTCACCCCAATAAGGGGCGCGCCCCTTACATACATATCTTTAATGGCGTTGATGGCGTCGTCAACTGTCTTTAAATTTACAATAGCCAATTCATGGGGAAGTTTTCTTTGATCAATGATTTTTACCATTTTTTCATGTTCATCGAGCCAAATGGTGCGGATGTCTTTGCCGTCTACTTTCATATTTAACCTGTGGTTGTCCGTTGTTTGTTGCTATTTGTTCGTTGCTGAAAAAAATTGTTTTAATTCATCTAAAGTCCGTCATAAAGGTTCGGGGTTCCCGGTTCAGGGTTAATCGATTTGCGCCTTTTCCCCTTTTAATTGATTTCATAGGTTAATGTGACAGGGAAATCAACCTCTGAACCTTTGGATCATGAACCCTTTAACCAATAGCAGAGGCTGCAACGGGGATCTTTTGTCTAGTTTATTACTCCATAATCTGTTGCTATTACGAAGTTTGGATTTCAGGCAAAGTTACATTTTCGCCAAAGCAAAATCAGTCTGAACTTCGCCCAGAAGGGCATGCCGCTTGAATACCTGGCGCATCCTGTTGGAATCCATGTGTTGATAGACAATGGGTTCACCGTTCTGGATTTCAACAGTTACGTTGGGCTCGCTGCTGCACATTCCCATGCACCCGGATGTGACCACCCGGATGTCCTGGCGGTCGGCTGCGGCCATCTCCTCCATCAGCGCGTTCATTACTGCCCGTGCACCGGCGGCTATCCCGCAGGTGCCCATATGAACCGTTATTTTTACATTTGCATCGCCGTCCCTCAGGGACGTACTCTTCGCAGTTTGCTCCTTTATTTTTTTTAGATCCTCAATTGTCAATTTTGCCATGATTTGCTCCCTTTTTTTATTATGGGCCGTTTTTTGCTATCAATTGTCCAAGCGAATGGCGGATGGATGCTGTTAGATGATGAACTACCACAGGATTTGTTAAGGAAAGATTTCCCATTTCAGCTTTGAGCTCCCGGGTGTCCAGGGTGAATTCCTCACCGTCAATGATGTGGGTGTATACAAAATCGATTTGCGGATTGCCCATGATCAGCGTGGTAATCGTTGCGGCCATATCCCCCACCGGGGCACGATCGATGTGGCTGTAACGAAAAGTGGCGCCCACCTCCGTGCCGGCACCCGGTTCTGTCTCAACTGTGAGTCTGCCTGCGCAGCGATCTGCTGCCGCCGCTAACAGTGACAAACCCAATCCGACCCTGCGGGTTGTACGGGAAGTAACGAACGGGTCGGTCAGTTTTTTAATTTTTTCAGCGGGCATCCCCTGGCCATTGTCTGTGATTTTAAGGGTCAGCAGATCCGTGGTGCGGTCTTCTTCCACCAGGATATGGATACAATCGGCACCGGCGGTAATTCCGTTTTCAGCAATATCCAGTATGTGAAGCGATAATTCCCGCATTCAGCCCGGCATCCTTCATGTAAGTGTTTACAGGTTCAGGGTCAAAATTCAGAGGTTCAAAGTTCAAAGGTTTAGAATTACATTTTTATTCAAACATCGCAAATCTGGTCCTCTGAGCAGGATTCTTCACTCAACCCGGGCACTCCCGATGCCAATGGAATAAAGGCGGCCGGCAAGCTGATAAGAAGACTCAGACCACAGCAGTAAGGGAATTCCTTCCTGATTTGCCTTTTGCAGGGTTTCCTCATCCGGCGTTTGGCCGCCGGTAATAATGATGGCGGCCATATTACGCAGAACCGCTACGGCCACGATGTTCTGATGCCCCTGGATGGTCAGCCAGACACAACCTTCGGGGGCGTTACCCATAATTTCACTGAGCAAATCACCGCAGTAGCCGTCTTCAACCTGGCGATCGAGGCTTTTTTCACCGGCGACAACCTGCAGGCCAATACGTTGCACAAGATCGTTTACTGTCATGGTAGTTCCCCCCTTTCTCCTTTTTCTTTTGGTGGTGCTGTGGGCACTTATCCAGAGGCAATCCTGCAATGAGGCACTGCCGCGCACAATATCTTCGGCAAAGGTCCGACAGTCGGGTGCACCACAGGCAGCGCAATCGGTGTCTCTGAGAAGTTCCATGATTTCTTCTATTTCCTGCAATGACTCGAGGGACAGGGCTTCTTTTTTGGTTCCATATAAATCAATTAATTTGGCAGGGCTTTTTTCGGTTTGAAATTGTCCTTTTTCATACATGCGCAATATATTTTGCCGGGTCAGGCGCCGGCCGAGTCCAAACAGTTTGACCATCTTTTGAACAGCACTTTTAGCCAGATACTTATCGATGGCTGCCAGCACACCTCCCAGACACCCTTCCCGGCAGGTTCGAAATTCGATGTATTCAATATCTTTGAAAAGGCCCATCTCAATTTTCTGAAGATAGGCGATGGTTTCCTCCAATCCGGAAACCGCCAGGGAACGATCGAAATCCATTTCTGCGATCTCACCGCCGGACATGGCCCACATGGATGCATTTCCGGTGGCACAGGTTTCATATTCAAATCGAGTCTGGTCAAACGGAATCGCATCGCAATCTTTGATTTTCTCAATCTGACGGCTTAATTCCGGGAAAATATCATTGATCCCCAGAGCAACCTCAGGAATATCCGGCTGCTGGTTGGGATTACTGCAATTTGGATCCATTTTGGTAGGGCAGGGATTGATGTAATACAACGCCACCGCATCACCTGATTCCCGATAATACGGGATAATGCGTCGTTTGACCTCCCGTGCCATGAGAGCTGCCGGCCTCAGTACGGGCAGGACATGGGGCATGAGGCTGGGAAACTGAAACGCAATTTGTCGCACCACCACCGGACAGACGGGCGAGATAAGCGGCCAGGGCGCTTTATTTGATTCACGATTGCGATTTATAAACTCTTCAGTGGCGTAATGAAATATCTCCAAAAAATACGACATATCGATGGTGTGTCGGAAACCCATCTGCCGCAGTCCCATCAGGATATCTTTCGGCATAACGCCCGGAAACTGAGCATAAAGAACCGGAGAGACCAGGGCGATGGCAACGTGATCGTGGCCGATATTCCCGATTCCGGCCGCTGCCGCACTCACCGCGCCAGCGTCGCATACCCGGATACACTCGCCGCATCCGATGCATTGACCGACAACGTTGACCGTCCGTTTGTTCACCATGCGAAGGGCTTTGGTTGGACATGCCCGTATACATGTGGCATGGCCGCGGCACAGGTTTTTATCGAAATGCACGAAGCACGAGGCCTGCTGCATATCCGTCAACCCGCATCACCTCCCTTGTCGATAAAAAATACCATTCGGACGCGAGTTCCCTGACCTTTTTCAGACTCAACGATGATGTCATCGGCATTTTTTTTCATATTGGGCAGCCCCATGCCGGCGCCGAATCCCATTTCGCGATGTTCATCAGAAGCTGTTGAAAATCCTGCCTGCATGGCTTTTTCAATATCAACAATCCCGGATCCGTCATCAGAAATTTCCATAATCAGCTTGTCGGCATAGATCGCGAAACTCAGTGATCCGTCACCACCGTGCATGACGACATTCATCTCGCATTCGTAACCGCATATGGCTACCCGGCGTATCAGCTGTGGTTCAAAGTTGAGGGATTTGAGAAGCGTCTGAACCTTGATGGATGCTTCTCCGGCCCGGATGAAATCTCTTGATTTGATGTAGTAGCTTTTTTTTAAGGCAGTCATAGCGGGAATACCAATGAATCTTCAATTCTTTCTCTACCTGCGGCCATCGAGCCCGGTTAAGTTACAGGCATGCAGCCTGCCGCATGATACAAACATTGAATAGGGGCTTGAGATTAACGGTAACTCTTGCTCCCGGGCCAGATCGATGACTTCCCGAGGCGGCGTTTTTCCTCTAACAAAAACCACGGCGCCGACACCTGCGACCATCGCAGTCCGGATGACCTGAACCGTTGTCAATCCTGTCAAAAGAATAGATCCTTCCGACAATCCGGCCAGAATGTCACTCATCAAGTCACTGGCACCGCAGGTGTCAATATCTTTTTCCAAAAGGTCCTCTCCTGAGAGGACCTCTGCTTCCAGAGCTTCAACAATTTGGGCTAATTTCATCTGCTTGGTCCAAAAACCATTCCTGTTAAATTCAGAGAACCTGTCCAACTTAGAAAACGACTGTAACCGTTTCAGGCTCGGGTATTCGTTTTGATATAAATCCTGAAAAGTATAGGATAAAGGCGGGTAGCTGTCAAGAGTGCTGGTTGCCGCCTAATTTGAGCGATTTCCAGCTGATATTTCGTGCATTATTGTCGAGGACAGGGTCATAAAAATTTTTTCTGGCTTTTGTAAATGGATTGCGTTATCCTAATTTTTTTAGATGTATCTTTTGTTAATGATTTAATTTGGCGGAAAATTTTCAAGCTGGTGAAGGGAGATGTATATGAAAGTCGGCATTATCGGTGGTTCCGGATTAGATGATCCTGATATGATCAAAGATTTGCAAAGCCGGCATTGGGCCACACCTTACGGTGAAACCATGATAAAATCCGGCAAGCTAAACGATGTTGATGTTGTATTTGTGCCCAGACATGGCCCCAACCATCGATTCAGTCCAACCCATACAAATTATCGAGGCAATATTCAGACCCTCAAGGATTTGGCGGTTACCCACATTATCGCGACAAATGCGTGTGGAAGTTTAAAAGAGGAAATCGATAGAGGTGACTTTGTTATTCCTAATCAATTCATTGATTTTACAAAACGAAGAATTAACACCTTTCATGATGATTTCAGTCAGGGAATGTTCCATGAGGTCATGGCCGATCCATTTGATAACTCTTTAAGTGGGCTGCTGTATGCCGTTGCCGGGGATTTGGGTTTTAGAGTCCATAAAGATAAAACTCTGGTTACGATCGAAGGGCCCAGATTTTCAACCCGGGCGGAGTCAAAGATGTTTATTACATGGGGAGCGGATATAATCAACATGACTGTAGCCACTGAGGCAGCCCTGGCCAAGGAAGCCATGATTCCCTATGCTGTTATAGCGATGTCAACGGATTACGATTGCTGGAAAGAAGACGAAGAAATGCCGGTCTGGCAGGATATATTGGCAATTTTTAATAAAAATGTTGCTAACGTTAAAAAAATATTATTGGAAACAATTCACCAATTATCTCTACAAAAAGGTGCACTATGAAATCGACCTCTCCTTCGGCAGCTGTAAATTCAAATTATAGTTATAAAGAAGCCCGTGATTACATTAAAAGTAAAGTAAGATCTATCCCTGATTGGCCCATCAAAGGTGTCATATTTAGAGATATTACGACACTATTGCTGGATCCGCCGGCATTTAAGCAAATTTGTACTATTTTTTATGACAGGTATGTAAATAAAAAGATCGATAAAATTGTCGGCATCGATGCCAGGGGATTTTTATTCGGATCCGTATTGGCATATAAATTGGGCATCGGGATGATTCCGATCCGAAAAAACGGTAAACTTCCCTATAACACGATCAGCGAATCCTACACATTAGAGTATGGAGAAGAAGTAATAGAAATACATGAGGATGCCATTCAAAAAGGAGAAAGAGTTGTCATAATAGACGATTTAATGGCCACCGGAGGCACGATTTCAGCAGCTGCGAATCTGGTTGAAAAACTGGGTGGCGAAATAGTTGAATGCTCGTTTGTGCTGGAATTGCCTGATTTAAACGGGCGGGAAAAACTCGGTAATCGAACAGTATTTTCGATAGTTGAATTTGAAGGAGAATAATGTCTTGGCTGTTATTTTTATGCATTTTGTGGCAAAAAAATTGGATTGGGATATATTAACCATCTTAAAATCATGGAAATTCCAAGCACCAAAAGCCAAATATCAAACAAATCTCAATGACCAAAATTCAAAATTCAAAACAAGCAAAACGGCCATCAAGCAATAGATAAGTCATCAAAAAGTTTAGGGCATTGGACTTTCGAATTTGGATATTGTTTGGAATTTGGATATTGGGATTTGGGATTTTAGGTCTATGATGGTGGTAGTGAATTGCCTCAATCTTGCTGGGTTATCATCAACTTTGACGTTTCCCTTTCACCCAGCCTTCTTAGCGTTGACTTTTTTATCCTTTTATGTGATATACCAACCTTCAATTTTTTGATTACCTGTCCTTTCCATTCCCAATTCACCGGAGGATTATTATATGACTGATGACAATCATCCTCAACATTTTGATATTACAGATGATATGTGGGCAAAAGTCGATGAGATAGTTGCTGCCAATCGGGACGTCCCCGGTTCGGTCATCGGCGTTTTGCGTGAATGTCAGGATGTTGTCGGATATCTTCCTGTTGAGATGATCGACTATATCAGCTACGGACTCAATCTTTCGTCGAGCGAGGTTTTTGGTGTGGCCTCTTTCTATTCACTTTTTTCGTTCGAGCCCAAAGGGCGCCACTTGATCAAGGTTTGCATGGGAACGGCCTGTTATGTAAAAGGCATACAAGAGTCTGTCAGCCGTATCGAAAACAAATACGACCTGAAAGAAGGCGGTACCACCGAGGACCGGCGCTTTTCCCTGGAAGCCGTTCGGTGTCTGGGCGCCTGCGGACTTGCCCCGGTGGTGGTGGTGGATCAGGACACTTACGGCGGGGTGAAAGCTGACAAGGTCATTGAGACCCTTGAAAAGTATGATTAAAGAATCCTGGCCCAGATGACCAGGCTTTGATTTCACCCCAGAGGGTTGGTTTTAACCGTTAAACACCGAATGGAATGATGGAATGGTGGAAAGATGGAATATTGGGTATGAAAAGCGGATGGTGTCTCGTTATTACTTATGATGCGCACCTTATGTTCATAAATAGATCTCATTCCGCTAAACCCAGTATTCCAACATTACAATATTCCAATACCCCATGACATTCAATAATGGCAAAGCCGGTTATCTCTGACCTTGCTTAGAGGAGTAGGATTTCAATGATAGAACAAAAATTGGTCTGAGAGGACGAGATGGTTTCCGGTGATTTGAAATCGCGAATTGCAGGAGAATAGAATGAATAAGGTTAGAACCCAGTTGATGCTCTGCGGCGGTACGGGATGCCATGCCAGTGGAACTCGAGACTTTCTAGCGGCCCTTCAAAATGAGCTCGATCGACAGGGGCTTGCCGAGGAAATCAAAATTATTGAAACAGGCTGCAACGGTTTTTGCGCTGTCGGTCCGGTCATGCTGGTGCAGCCCGAAGGAATTTTCTACCAGAAGCTTAAAGTCAAGGACGTACCGCACCTGGTCGAAGAGCATTTTTTAAAAGGCCGTCCGGTCAAAAAATTATTCTATGTAGAGCCCGCCTCCAAAGAAACCATCCCGTCCATGGAACAAATCCCCTTTTTTGCCAATCAGATGTTCTGGGTGATGCGCAACAAGGGGGTTATCGACCCGGAACTTATCGATGAATATATCGCCAGGGACGGCTATTTTGGGGCTGCCAAAGCCCTACAGGAAATGACCCCGGAACAGATCATTGCAGAAGTGAAAACTTCCGGGCTCAGGGGGCGTGGCGGTGCCGGTTTTCCCACGGGGTTAAAGTGGGAGTTTGCGCGCAAAAGTCCGGGAGAAATCAAATATGTTTTGTGCAACGCTGATGAAGGTGATCCCGGTGCTTTTATGGACCGCAGTGTTCTTGAGGCCGATCCGCACGCCGTCCTCGAAGGCATGATTATCGCAGCGAGGGCCATTGATGCCCGCCGGGGAGTGATCTATGCGCGCACGGAATACCCTCTGGCAATCCGAAGACTGGGGATTGCCATCAAACAGGCCAGAGAATACGGACTGCTGGGAGAGGATATTCTGGGGACCGGTTTTGACTTTGACATCGATATTTACCAGGGTGCCGGTGCTTTTGTCTGCGGGGAAGAGACGGCCCTAATGCGATCGATCGAAGGTAAACGCGGGATGCCGCGGCCTAGGCCGCCATTTCCGGCTCATCAGGGTTTATGGGAAAAACCGACTGTCCTAAATAATGTTGAAACTCTGGCCTGTATTGCTCAGATTATATCAAATGGGGGCAAATGGTATGCCAGTGTCGGCACGGAGAGCAGCAAGGGCACCAAAGTTTTCGCCCTGTCCGGCGATGTGAATAATATCGGACTGGTGGAAGTGCCTATGGGTACAACCCTTAGAAAGATAATTTATGATATCGGGGGTGGCGTCCCCGGGAAGAAAAAATTTAAGGCGGTCCAGCTTGGCGGTCCTTCCGGCGGCTGTGTTCCGGAACAACACCTGGACACACCGGTGGATTACGAAGCCATTGCCAAAGTGGGGGCCATCATGGGATCCGGTGGGGCCATCGTCATGGATGAAAATACCTGCATGGTAGATATGGCCCGCTTTTTCATGGACTTTGTTCAGGATGAGTCCTGCGGCAAATGCACCCCTTGCCGTGAGGGAACGCGACGACTTTTGCAGCTGCTGGAAAAATTCTGCGAGGGCAAAGGTGAACCCGGCGATATAGAAATCATGGAGGAGCTCTCCTATACGATTAAGGACACCGCTTTGTGCGGGTTGGGGCAAACCGGGCCCAATCCGGTCCTTTCCACTCTACGCTATTTCAGAGAAGAATATGAGGCCCATATTTATGAAAAACGCTGCCCGGCCAAGCGTTGTGTGGCGTTGTTGCGATTTGAAGTCGAGCCGGATGTCTGCACCAAATGCGGTCTTTGCTTCCGCAGCTGCCCGGCCGATGCCATTATATGGCAAAAGAAAGAGGTTGCCTTTATCGATAAAGAAAAATGCATCAAATGCATGACCTGTTTTGAGAAATGCAGGTTTGATGCTATTTTTTAGAGGTCAATTATTTTTGGAGTGATATTATGACTGCAGCGCTTATTTTGATGGGGGGGATGGGACTGGTCATCAGTGCCGTTTTAGCTTTGGCATCGAAGATATTTTACGTGTATGTCGATCCCAAGATTCTGGCTGTTGAAGACGAATTGCCGGGTGCCAACTGAGGCGGCTGTGGGCTGCCGGGTTGCAGCGCCAATGCGGAAGCGATCGTGGCCGGAATAGCAGCACCGAATTCCTGTGTGGCGGCCGGCCCCGAGGTGGCTGAAGCCATCGCCGAAATCATGGGGGTCAAAATAGAGGCGAAAGAAGCGGATATCGCCCGACCGGGTTGCTATTTCGGTGTGCAGGATGCCGATGTAAAATACATCTATAATGGGCTGGATGATTGTCGGGCAGTGGCACTTTTAGGCGGTGGTATGAAAGTGTGCACCATCGGCTGCCTGGGGCTGGGGACTTGTGAAAAAGTTTGTCCCTTCAATGCCATCACCATGGGGCCCCAAGGATTGCCGGTGGTGGACGAAAGTAAATGTACCGGTTGCGGCACCTGCGAACGGGTCTGTCCGAAGCACATCATTAATTTGTCCTCCGTTACGCGTCGTCTCATGAGAGAATACACCACCGAAGAATGTACCACACCCTGCCAGCGGAGCTGTCCGGCCGGGATTGACATTCGTGAATATATCCGACAGATTTCCCTGGGTAATTTCCATCGTTCGGTTCAGGTCATCAAGGAGCGCAACCCTTTTCCGGCTATTATCGGAAGAATTTGTCCGCGCCCATGTGAATTGGACTGCCGTCGAAATTTTATTGATGAGCCTGTTGCGATCAATTATCTGAAGCGTTTTGCCGCCGATTTTGAACGGGAGAGCGGGGAAAGAATACTTCCATACAAGGCGCCTTCATCGGGCCGCACCATTGCCGTGGTCGGCGGCGGAGTGGAAGGGCTTTCGACGGCATTTTTTGTCGCCCGTCTGGGCCATAATGTGACCGTATATGATGCCAACCCAAAACTCGGCGGATTGTTGCGAAGTGCCATAGCCAAAGAACGACTGCCCGAGGAAATACTCGATTGGGACATCGAGGGGATCCTTGAAATAGGAGTGGCGGCGGAGACCGGCAAGGTTATGGGAAAAGATTTTACGGTGGACGCTTTGCTCCGACAGGATGTCGATGCCGTATTTCTGGCAGCCGGTGGCTGGGACAGCCGGATGGCTCGGAAAACAGTGGCTGAAATTGAATCGCCTATTCCCGGCACTTATATGATGGTTGATCTATTAAGTTTGGCGGCCAAAGGCCATGCAATGTTTACCTGTCAATCGGACGTAACCATTTTCGGTGGCGGCAAACTTGCCTTGGAAGCTGCTAAAATTTGTCGGGAATCGGGTGCGGAAAAAATTACCATATTATTTCGTGAGGCGTTGCAAAACAGTCCTATCGGTGATGACGATGTTAAAAATATTGGTTTCGAAGGATTGGAAATTCTGCATGACGCCGCTATCCATTGCTTAAGGGGTGAAGAGGACCGTCTTGTCGAGTTGGATGCGATTGACATCAAAACCCGGGAAAAAACCACAATAGCGGCTCAAAACTTAATCATCGCCACCGGTCGCTTCCCGGAATTGATATTTATTGAGTCAAAACCGGAAGAACCCACAGCCGTCGAATCTGCGGATCGCCCCTTGCGATGGGAAGCCACCACGCCTTATAAACAACCCACCTTTAAAAATGAAGTCGGGCTGTTTGCCGAGGGGGATGTGCTGGCCGACTACAGTGCTGCCATTAAAGCCATCGGTGCCGGCAGAAGAGCGGCGGCGTCCCTGCAGCAGATGATGTACGGGATTGACCCGTCTCTTACGGAGAACGTGATCACGCCCCAATCCATTTTACAAAATGTCGATCATGTTGAAAGCGTAGCAGCCTGTCAGCGCCAGATCATGCCGATTTGCAGCGGCAGGGAGCTTGCCGCCTGTGGTGAGATTGAAAGGGGCTTTAACAGCGAAATGGCGAGGGCAGAAGCTTCAAGATGTCTGCAATGCGGATTGATTTGTTATGAACCTTCTATTGAGATCGAAGGAAACGAGGCATCTGCCGACAGGGTAACGCAACCGTAATTTGCTCTTCGCTTCGTATAAATCCCAATTGAGGGGGTATTTGGTACTGGGCATTTGGTATTGAGTACCGCTCAATTAGGGTTAAACCCTTTAACGAGATTTTTTCATGGCAACAGAACAAGGCATCGTCATTAAAACCGATTCCAGGACGGCATGGGTAAAAACAATCAAATCCGCCAACTGTGCGGGATGTTCGGCCAAGGGGTCTTGCCATACCAAGGGCGCCGGTGAGGAGATGGAGGTAAAAGCTATCAATGAAGCCGGCGCCAGGCAGGGAGATCGGATTGTTCTGAGCTTTGAAACCTCATCACTGTTAAAAGCTACCTTCCTGCTCTACGTGTTCCCGATATTGCTTCTGATCATCGGCGCAGCTATTGGCCAGGGGATGGCTCCTAAATTCGACTTCAATCCATCCGGGTTTTCGGCGATCACGGGCTTTACATTTTTTTTCGCGGCGCTGCTGATAATCAAAATAACGGCGAACAAACTGGCGAGAAAAAATGAGTATCGTCCTAAAATCATAAAAATCCTGAACAGCAAAGTCATTCCCCAATCACGCCGAAATCAGACAGGCACCCAAACAAATGGCTAATCCGGATCCAGCGACGCAGAATTGACTATTGTAAATTGAATATGCATTCGAAAATATTCAAACAACCGGTCTCCCGGCCGGAGGGCTCAACGGTTATTCCCGTTTAAGCGCCTCGGTCACGTGCTCGCCGGCGTTGTCGGATTTGATGTCGGGAACAGATCTTCAATGTCATAATTTTTTATCTTGGACAGGCAGTTGTCCAAAGCTTCCGATTCGGTTGATCCAATTCCCTGAAATTCCTGCCTGGCAATAATATTGATGAGGTTTGGGACCGCTACAAAATTGCCCGCCAGGTCACCGGCCAGGGTTTTGTGGACATCAATGTAAATCATTCGCTGGTTTCGAATCAGATTATATCTCGTTACTTTCGTCAGGATATCATTTTCCATCAAGTCCTGCATCTTTGCGGTTTCCCCTATTCTTTTTCCAATGTCAATTTTAACGGAAATCCATTTTCGCGGGCCAGGGACGTCCCCTGGTCAATTTTCGTCTCAGCCACTTCTAAAGGGTAGATGCCGCATACTCCGATGTTGTTTTTATGGACAGACCACATCAGGTGAGTGGCTTCTTCCAGTGATTTGCTGAAGACCACCATAAGGATTTCCACTACAAACGCCTTGGTCGTGTAGTCATCATTGTGCAGCAAAACCTTGTACTCAGGGGGTTCGGTGGTTTCTTGATCAATTTCGGAAATATTGTCTGTCTGCCGATCCGGAATATCACCACTCATCGGATGTGTCTCCAATCAAAATGCTTTGGCCCGAAATCAAACTTCTTTTTTCTCCCATATTCGACTATTCAATCTTCTGTAAAGTTAATCACTAAGTAAGATGAATAAAAAAAGGCAGTTTTCGGCCCTAAAGCCGAAGAACTGCCCCGTCTTCAAAATTTGTGCTAATTTAGATGGAGTCCTTGAGTTTTTTCCCGGCTTTGAACTTTACCACGTTTCTGGCCTTGATTTTAATCGGATCGCCTGTTTGTGGATTGCGGCCTTTACGTGCTTTTTGACGCTTCTTCATAAATGTTCCAAACCCGACCAGCGTGACTTTTCCTTCTTTCTTTTTGAGGGCCTTGGTGACGTTAGTCATAAACGAATCAAGAACTGCACCGGCCGCAACTTTGGAAACGTTAGCGTCTTTTGCCATTTGTTCAATTAATTCTGCTTTTGTCATTTCTGTCTCCTTCTTTTGAGTTAAAAAGTAAAGCTGTAAAAGCTTTTCTGTAGTCAATTTAACTCAAAAATATTTGAAAGTCAATATATTAATGCTTGTTTTTCACGGTTTTACAAGAAGAAATCACTGAAAAGGCTCTAATTTTAAACATTTTCCAAGGGCGCATTGTGTAAATTTGTCTCAGGGCCTTGAATTAAAGCGAAAATTTTATTCCCAATTAAAGCATTTCGTGATAAAAAAATAATAAAACTTTCTGTCTAATATAATTTTGAAGGAAGCGATATGATGCAAAAAGTCTATATTTCCAGCACAAAAATGGCTACTTTTGTCTGTCCGAAGTGTCAGAAATCGAAGACGGTAAATGTTTCTAAATATGCCGACCTCGACAAAAAAGTCCAAGTCAGTGTCAGGTGTCCGTGCGGTTATGCCTATATCTCCATCCTGGAAAAGCGAAAAAGATATCGCAAAGAAACGAACCTGCCCGGTTCCTATAGTCGTTTAATCAACGGCAAACAGATGGGTGGTGGACTCATGATTGTCAGGGATTTGTCCACAATTGGAATGAAACTTCAAATTGATGGAGATAAGGATTTTGATGTTGGAGACCTCATTCAGGTAGAATTTCATACTGACGATGCCCAAAGGGCCTTTATCAAAAAGAAGGTGATCATCCGAAGCATTTACGGGCCGGCTATCGGAACTGAATTTGCTCCTACGGAGGGGATTGATAAGGCGCTTGGCTTTTATCTTTTTAATTTCAAGGGGGATGGTGATTGAAATCAAGATGCAGCTGGTCAGCAACAGATCCGCTCTACCTTAAGTATCACGATACAGAGTGGGGCCTGCCATTGCACAATGACCGCAGGTTGTTTGAATTTCTTATCCTGGAGGGTGCTCAGGCGGGCTTGAGTTGGATTACAATTTTGAAGAAACGACAAAACTACCGGAAGGCTTTCGATTATTTTGACCCTCGCAAAATTGCCGGGTATGATACCCGCAAAG
>Ga0316194_10002097_pt1 | contig 13931 bp, 9 predicted proteins | sample CroRivsedime1_MG_FD_204936 | JGI IMG/M metagenome (GOLD analysis project Ga0316194, IMG submission 204936) | Coastal sediment microbial communities from Maine, United States - Cross River sediment 1 | ecosystem: Environmental > Aquatic > Marine > Coastal > Sediment | place: USA: Maine...
AGACCGGCATTTTCCTTCTAGGGGAATCTCATGGACGGCGTGATTATGTCCACATTTATGAAGGGCCGGTCCTGAAGTCGATCGTAAAGATGAACTACAAGATGCATCTTCCCGCTCCCGGAGATAACCCGATTCGGGCACCAATCTTCGACCTGTATCGGGATTCGAGAGAGGCCAGAGGCAGTGAAGGCATTAAGTATGGCCCTTGGGCGGGCGGGCAATTCGCAGCTATGGTCAAGCGGCACATGGCTTACAAAAAGAAGTATCCTGATCGCCAGCCTGGCCGGGGAATTCCTTACGGTGGCATTCAAAATCTTCGACCAGAGACAAAGGAGATTGTTGAGATTTTTCAAGTCGGCCAGGGGCTATTGAAGAAGTGATGATTATCGCTACCCTTAGCAGGCAGACTGCAATCAATAAAACGAGATAAAAGCATGAAAATGAAATTTCTTTCACGTAGAAATTTCCTTAAATCCAGCACTCTAGCGGTAACAGGTGCCAGCACTTTTTTATCGGGCGCACATTTGTTGGCGTCCAGCCCTGACCCGTCTAATGGCGCGGCCAACTCGCTCAAATTGGCGGGATATGATTTCCCCCGAATTGCGGCCCTCGCCTCTGGCAAGGCAAAAATTGCCGGCGGCGAGGTGCAATTTACTCCCGGCAAAGTTGGTGACATGAATACCGAGGCATTCCATGGCTCACAGACTTACGATATCACTGAAATAGGCTTGCACCCTTTTATTCTCGCTTATGCCAATGACGACTTCCGCGATTACACGCTATTACCCATATTTCCGTTAAGAGTATTTCGGCACAAGAGCATATTCATTCGTACCGACAGGGGTATTACCAGGCCTGAAGACTTACGGGGTAAGTCTATTGCTACACCCGGATTTTCCTCGTCATCACTGACCTGGATTCGTGGAATTATGCAAGATGAATATGGTATCTCACCAAATGAGATTGAATGGGTTTTGTCCGGGAAGGACTCATCTGCAAACATTTCCGGTAAGGTTTCCGGGTATGAAAACCTGGTTCCTGATGGGTTAAACGTTAAAACCGGCAGCCCCGATAAGGATGAGTCTGATTTGTTGGAATCCGGTGAGGTCGATGCCCTGTTCCACGCCGTGCAACCCCGGGCATTTGTAGAGGGGGATCCAATGGTCGGGAGGTTGTTCCCGGATTCACGCGCAACGGAACAGGCCTACTTCAAGAAGACCGGCATCTTCCCAATCATGCATGTGGTGGCGATCCGGAAGTCTCTGCTTAAGGAACATCCATGGCTGGCACAAGCGACGTTTGATGCGTACTCAAAGGCCAAACAGCTGGCCTATGAAAATATGACCGCGATAGGCTGGGCTTCTGATATGTTGCCCTGGTATGGACAGGAGATGGAAGCGACCAGGGACATCATGGGCAACAATTTTTATTCATACGGTCTTAATAAGCCAAATCGTAAAACGCTCGAAGCCCTGTGCCGTTATTCTTTCGAGCAGGGAATGAGTAGTCGTCAGTTGACCATTGAAAAATTATTTGCACCCGAGGGCTTGGGTTTGGTCGAAACCGGCTAAATTCACTAGATCAGACGTTCTACTTCGATTACATCTCCCGCCGCGTGCGGCGGGCTTTTCTTTGTAACCCGAATCCACTTATCGGAGTTAGGGGGCGGATATACCTGTTCAAGTGACCGCAATTGGCCGATCTCGGCACTGAACTCCTCTGAATATCTCGACCAGGGAAGGTCTGCTATGCGCAGGACTTTTTTTTCTGAATTGGTGAACATAAGAGGTAAGACGATGAACGACAAGAATGTAACGCGGCGAAGCTTTCTGAAATCATCTGCTATCGCAGCATCTGCTGGTGTTCTTGCGACAGGTGGTATCAATGTACAGGCCGCGCAAGAAGACACCACCATCAAGGTGGCAGGGTATGACTATGACCGCGTCAAAGGGATCATCAACGGCAGCGCTGGTATTGATGGCGCTAACGTGAGATTTAACTACGAAGACATTTATGCGGTGAACAAACTCGCTTTTGGCCCTCAGAAGACCTACGAGGTGAGTGAGCTCGGCCTCATCCCCTACGTGAATAAGTTTGTGAACGAGGGCTTTCGAGACTACACCCTGATTCCCATTTTTATTTCCCGGGTCTTCAGGCATCGAAATGTGTTTGTGCATGCCGACTCCGGCATTGACAGACCGGAAGATCTAAAAGGGAAACGTGTAGGTACTCCCGGCTACGGGATGAGTGCCAACACGTGGATTCGAGGCTTTCTCAAGGACGAATACGGCGTCGAAGCCGACGATATGGAGTGGATCGAAACGACTCTATCATCAGACGCGGGCGATCTTGGCGGCTCAGCTTGGAGCAGCTTCAAGGAAGATGGGACGTTTTCTAATTTTCTGCCGGCTGACTTCCCCCTGAGACAAGGTCCCCCTGGTATTGACGAATCCGAGCTGCTGCTTTCCGGACAATGCGATGCGCTGATCACAGCGATAACGCCGAAGGCCTTTCTAGAGGGCAACACGAAAATTAAACGCCTTTTCCCGGACGTGAAGCGCACAGAACAAGAGTATTTCGAAAAGACGGGGATGTTTCCAATAATGCACGTCATTGGCGTTCGCAACAGTGCTATTTCGCAGAATCCAAGCTTGCCCATGGCTGTATTCCAGATGTACACGAAAGCCAAGGAACTCGCGTATGCGGATCTGGAAACAACCACCTCACTGAAGGTGTCCCTCCCTTGGGTTACGCAGGAGTTTGAGAACACTCGGCGATTGATGGGTGACGACTATTGGCGCTATGGCATCAAGAGCAATGAAAAAGAACTTGAGCATGTTATGCGCTACACCCACGAACAGGGGCTCGTGAAGCACCGAGCAGATTTTCGGGATATGTTTCATCCATCCACTTTGGAAACCTGATTGCTGAGCTGAAATGGTCGATACACGGATATCCGGATGTCCGCTTATTGGTCTTGCATTGATTTCGTGGACACCTAACTTTGGCGCTTTGGACTTACCCCGGTTCTGATGACACTCCTGGGCTATGATCCGAGCATAGGAGGAAGTCATATGAGTAACCAAAGATACAGCCCGGAATTTAAGGATGAAGCGGTCCGCCAAGTCGTTGATCGAGGCTATTCCGTGCCCGAAGTTGCCGAGCGTTTGGGCGTTTCATCCCACAGTCTGTACAAGTGGGTAAAGGCAGTTAAACCGGATAACTCTGAACAGCAGGCAGCAGCCTTGATCGAAGCCAAAAGTGAAATCCTGAAACTTCGAGCCCAACTCAAGCGCACCGAGGAGGAGCGCGATATTCTAAAAAAGGCCGCAAGGTACTTTGCCAGAGAGCCCGAGTAAAGTACCGCTTCATCAACGATCATCGGCACGAGTATCCGGTGGCCCGAATGTGCCGAATGCTGCAGGCACCCCGCAGTGGCTATTACAAATGGTTGCACAAGCCGCTGTCAGATCGCGCCATTGATGATCAGCGGCTACTGGGAATGATCCGTGCTTCGTATACGGCAAGCGGTGGTGTTTACGGTGCACCACGGATCTTTTTGGACCTGCGTGAAGTGGGCGAGACTTGTGGTAGGAATCGAGTAGCCCGGATCATGCGAGAGAACAAAATCGTTGCCTTGCGAGGCTATAAGGCACCGCGTCGCATCACCGGACGTCCATCGATCATTGCCCCCAACCGTCTGCAACGCGAGTTTACGGTAGAACACCCGGACCGAGCCTGGGTGACCGACATCACCTACATCCGCACCTGGCAGGGTTGGTTGTACCTGGCCGTGGTGATGGACCTGTTCGCACGCAAGGTAGTGGGTTGGTCGATGAAGCCGACCCTGGCACGGGAACTGGTGGTGGATGCCCTGCTGATGGCAGTATGGCGGCGCAAGCCACAACAGCCGGTCATCGTCCATTCAGATCAGGGCTCACAGTACGGCAGCGATGACTGGCTACGCTTCTGCCGCGTGCACAATCTCGAGCCCAGTATGAGCCGCCGGGGTTATTGCTGGGATAATGCCGTAGTCGAGTCCTTTTTTGTTAGTCTGAAGAAAGAACGGATCAAGAAACGTATCTACAAAACACGCGATCTGGCCCGTGAAGATATCTTTGATTACATCGAAGTGTTTTACAATCGTAAGCGCCGACACAGCCATCTGGGCGGTGTCAGCCCCGAGGCGTTCGAGCAAGCCTCATTTTGAAGGTCCGGGATGTCTCGCTATCGGGGGAAGTCCATATGGCCGAACTCGGAACTGAACCAACCAGCGATCTTGATTGTATCGATCCTGTACCTATTTCACTCCGAAAAGCCAGCGTTCACCCAGCCTACACGTTCAGCAACAGGTACTCCCGCTCCCAGGAACTGATGACCTTGTTGAAGGCTTCGAATTCTTCCCGCTTGACCGCGCAATAAGCCTTAACAAAATGCGCACCCAGCACATTGGTCAGGTCCGTGTCCTCTTCCAGCAGCCTAAGCGCTTCCTCCAGGCTCCGCGCCACTGCGATTGGCTCCTGGAAAGCGTCACCTTCATGGGGTTCGGATGAATCGATTTTCTGCTTCATCCCCAGGTAGCCACAGGCCAGCGAAACGGCGATGGCGAGATAGGGATTAGCGTCAGCGCCGGGGAAACGGTTTTCCACCCGCCGCGCCTGGCGGTCGCTGTCCGGCACCCGGATGCCAGTCGTGCGGTTCTCATAACCCCAGTGGAGATTGATCGGCGCCGCGATATCCGGCGTAAATCTGCGATAGGAATTTACACTGGGTGCGAAGAACGCGATGGCGCCCGGCGTGTAATGCTGCAGGCCGCCGATAAAGTGCCGGAACCGCTCATGTTCGCTGTCATCGTCCAAAGAAAAAATGTTCTTGCCCGTTTTGACGTCGACGATGCTCTGGTGAATGTGCAACGCGCTACCCGGCTCATGCTCCATCGGCTTGGCCATGAACGTCGCGTAGATTCCGTGCCGCAAGGCAGTTTCGCGCATAGTACGCTTGAACACGAACACCTGGTCCGCCAGGTTGAGTGCGTCGCCATGCAGGAAATTGATTTCCATCTGCGCCAGGCCGGACTCATGAATGAGCGTGTCCACGTCCAGTTCCTGGGCCTCACAGAAATCGTACATCTCCTCGACAATAGGCTCGAATTCGTTGACCGCGTCGATGCTGTAGGACTGCCGGCCGGCTTCACGGCGTCCGGAACGGCCTATGGGCGGCTCCAGTTCACTATCCGGGTCGGTATTCTTCTGGATAAGGTAATACTCCACTTCGGGGGCGACTACCGGTTTCCAACCCTCCGCTTCATACAGCTGGAGTACTCTTTTAAGCACATTGCGTGACGCCAGAGGATGCAGATCCCCTTCCCTGGTGTAGCAGTCATGAATGATCTGACCCGTCGGGTCAGCGGCCCAGGGAACCAGGCGCATGGTGTCCGGATCGGGCTGTAGCATCATGTCACGATCGGTCGGGCCAACCAGTTCATCGTGAATGTCGGTGTAATCACCGGTGACCGTTTGCACCAGGATGGATTCCGGCAAACGGCTGTCTTCCTTGATGAACTTATCCGCAGGAATAAACTTGCCGCGCGCATTGCCCGTCATGTCCGGGACCAGGCACTCGACCTCGGTTATCCGGTGCTCCTTCAGCCAGTCCCTGATTCGATCCATCGACATAAATCACCTGGTTATTGTGTTTGAAGTGCCGATTTTACATAGGTTTTGGGTATCATGGCCAAATGACCACCCCGCAACCCCCTGTAACCTTCGACGGAGCGCCCGCGCCCGGGGTGATTAATTTCGGTGTCGGGCAGCCTTCGGCCGACCTGTTACCGGTCGATCTCATACAGGCCGCCAGTGCGGATTTCCTGGCCCGGGCGGAGTCCATCGAGCTCAATTACGGCGAGCGCCAGGGTGATGCGCGCTTCAGGGCCGTGCTGGCAGAATTCCTGACGTTGAATTACGAGCACCCGGCCAGTCCGGATGAATTGTTCGTCTCGGCGGGCAATTCACAGGCACTGGATTTTATCTGTGGCCAGTTGGCCCGCCAGGGAGACACCATCTTCATCGAAGAACCGACCTATTTCCTGGCCCATCAGATCTTTGCGGACCACGGACTGAACATGGTCGGCATCCCCGTGGATGAAAACGGGTTAAGAACCGACGTGCTGCTCGAGCAACTCGGGAAGCACAAGCCGGTGCTGCTGTACACGATTCCCAGTTTCCATAACCCGGGCGGCCAGACAATGAGTCATGAGCGGCGCAAAATGCTGGCGGAGCTGAGCCTGGAACATGATTTCCTGGTGGTTGCGGACGAGGTCTACCAGTTGCTCCACTACTTCAGGAAACCACCGCCGGCGTTTGGCACCATGCTCACATCGGGCAATATCCTCTCGCTCGGCTCGTTCTCAAAGATCACGGCGCCCGGGCTCAGGCTTGGCTGGGTCCAGGCTTCCGAACACCTGATGCAGCGAATACTGAATACCGGCGTCGTGAACAGCGGCGGTTCTTTCAATCACTTCACTTCACATGTCATGCGGCGCGCCATCGAAATGGGGCTGCAGCAGGAATTGCTGGAAAAACTCCGTTACAGCTACCGTCGGCGCGTCGAAGTGATGGATGCCGCGTTACACCAGCACCTGGGTGACTTTGCGAGCTGGCAGCGTCCGGACGGCGGCTACTTTTTCTGGCTGGAGCTGAACGAGGGTATAGATGCAGGAAAGCTGCGTAAACTGGCAGAAAGCTATCGCACCGGCTTTCAACCGGGAGAGGTTTTTTCCTGCGAGCGGGGCCTGAAAAACTGCCTCAGGCTAAGCTTTGCCCACTACGGTGAGGAAGACATTGCGGAAGGGGTCAGCCGGCTGGGTGATCTGCTGAAAGAAAACCCCGTTGTTTCTTGACCCGCATCACGCTCTGGTCATGAAAAACTTTCAAACTTTCACAATTGTTGTGAAAATTCGCATCTAATTTGATTGACGCCATTTCATACACCAATTTCCGGAAAATTAAACACTTATGTCCACAGATCGCTCTGACATTACGCTGCCTCCTGACATGAAACTGAAGTCCGGCACCGGCCCGGTGCGACTGCAGGAGCCGATTTACGTAAACTCCATTCCTCCCTGCAATCACGCCTGCCCGGCAGGCGAGAATATCCAGGGCTGGCTGGACAAGGCCCAGGCGGGCGACTTCGAAGCTGCCTGGCGCATCCTGGTTGCCGACAACCCGATGCCATCGATTCATGGCCGGGTGTGTTATCACCCTTGTGAGTCTTCCTGCAATCGCCAGCACGTCGATGATGCCGTCAGTATTCATGCCGTCGAGCGGTTCCTGGGCGATCTCGCTCTGGAAAACGGCTGGGTGCCGGAAATTACTGCCGAAGCCAGTGGCAAGAAAGTGCTGGTAGTAGGCGCTGGTCCCTCCGGACTCTCGGCCGCATGGCACCTCGCTATGCTCGGCCACGAAGTCGAAATACGCGATGCCGGCCCGATGGCGGGCGGCATGATGCGCTTTGGCATCCCGGCCTATCGCATGCCCCGGGAGGTCCTGGACGGCGAAGTCGCCCGAATCGAGAAGCTGGGCGTCAAGATCACGCTGAACAGCAAGGTCGAGAACGTGATGGCCGCGATGGAGCAAGAGGGATTTGATGCCGTCTTCATGGCGATCGGCGCGCATGTCGGCAAGCACGTCGACATCCCGGCGCGCGACTCGGGGAGAATTCTCGACGCCGTGAGCTACCTGGCCTCGATTGAGAAAGGCGAAGAAGTCAAACTGGGCCGCCGGGTTGCAATTTATGGCGGCGGAAATACGGCGATGGACGCAGCCCGTACCGCCAAGCGGATGGGCGCTGAAGAAGCGATGATCATTTACCGGCGCGACCGCGAGCACATGCCTGCGCACGAGTTCGAGGCCATCGAAGCCGAAGCGGAAGGCATCAAGATCAACTGGCTGCGCACCATCCGTGAAATCGACAGCACGACCTTCCAGGTCGAAGTCATGGAAGTCGATGAAAACGGCCGGCCGCAACCGACCGGTGAAATCGAAACACTCGAAGCCGACAGCCTGGTGCTGGCGCTCGGCCAGAACGTAGACACCAGCGTGCTCGAACACATTCCGGGCGTCTCCATCGCCTGGGACGGCGTGGTCGAAGTGAACGAAAACATGATGACCGGTGCGGAAGGCGTATTTGCCGGCGGCGACATGGTCCCATCAGATCGCACAGTCACCATTGCGACGGGGCACGGCAAAAAAGCTGCGAGGCATATCGACGCCTGGTTGAAGGGAACGACTTATAGCAAGGAATCGCCGAAACCAACTGTCGATTTCGATGCCCTGCATCTGCATTACTACACGGACGCCCAGAAGCGCGAACAGGAGTCCATCGCCCCCGAACACCGGACCGGTGATTTCCGCGAAGTCACCGCCGGCCTGAGCAGGAAGGAAGCCTTGTTTGAAGCCGCTCGCTGCTATTCCTGCGGTAACTGCTTTGAATGCGACGGCTGCTTCGGCGCCTGCCCCGAAGATGCGATCATCAAGTTGGGCAAAGGAAAGGGTTACGACATCAAATATGACCTCTGCATCGGCTGCCAGGCCTGCTTCCTGCAGTGCCCCTGTCATGCCATGGAAATGGTCAAAACGGAGGCGGTGGCATGAGAGCCTCGAACATGGGAAAACACGCACAGGAAGACCTGGACATGAACACCACCATGGTGAGTTTTGACGGTAACGAAGCCGCCGCCCACGTCGCCTACCGGCTCAGCGAAGTCTGCGCCATCTACCCGATCACCCCGTCTTCCACCATGGCCGAACTGGCCGATGAGTGGGCGGCGCGTAAGCTGCCCAATCTCTGGGGACACATCCCCACGGTAGTGGAAATGCAGCATGAAGGCGGAGCGGCAGGCGCGGTGCACGGCGCACTGCAGGCCGGCGCACTGTCCACGACGTTCACTGCGTCGCAGGGCCTGATGCTGATGCTGCCCAATATGTACAAGATCGCCGGCGAACTGACCCCAACGGTTTTTCATGTCGCGGCGCGATCTCTTGCAGCGCAGGGTCTTTCGATTTTTGGCGATCACCAGGATGTGATGGCTGCGCGCACCACCGGTTTTGCGCAACTTGCCTCGGCGACGGTACAGGAAGCCCACGACCTCGCACTGGTTTCGCATGCGAGTACCCTGCAATCGCGGATACCGTTCCTTCATTTCTTTGACGGCTTCCGTACGTCCCACGAAGTCAACAAGATCCATTGTCTGAAAGATTCAACACTGGCCAAACTGGTCGATCATGACCTGGTGCTGGCGCACCTGAAGCGGGCGTTGAACCCAAACGATCCCGTGATGCGCGGAACCGCGCAGAACCCGGACACGTATTTCCAGTCCCGTGAGAGTGTGAATTCCTACTACGAAGCCGTTCCCGGCATCGTGCAGCAGAAAATGGACGAACTGGCAGCCGAAACCGGCCGCAGCTACCACCTGTTCGACTACTTCGGTGATCCCGAAGCAGAAAGCGTAATCATCTCGATGGGTTCAGGCTCGTCGACGGTTCGCGAAACGGTTGAGTGGTTGAACCAAAACGGCGACAAGCGTTATGGCGGCATCATCGTGCGCCTGTACCGGCCGTTCTGTTTTGAAGCCATGCTCGGAGCCTTGCCGAAATCCACGAAGCGAATTGCCGTACTCGACCGCACCAAGGAACCGGGCTCGAACGGCGAACCCCTGTTCCAGGACGTGATGACCACGCTGGCCCAGGCGCTGTCGAACGGCAACATGGATTCCATGCCGCTGGTCTGCGGTGGCCGTTACGGTCTGTCATCGAAGGAATTCACGCCGGCGATGGTCAAGGCCATTCTCGACAACCTGGAAAGTGAATCACCCAAGCGCCGCTTCACGGTCGGTATCAACGACGACATTACTCACCTGAGCCTGGACATCGATCCGGTATTTAATATCGAGAATGACCAGGTGGTCCGTGCCATGTTCTATGGCCTGGGCTCCGACGGCACTGTTGGCGCGAACAAGAACAGCATCAAGATCATTGGCGCCGACCCGGACCGTTACGGGCAGGCCTATTTCGTCTACGATTCGAAGAAATCGGGGGCCCAAACCGTTTCACATCTGCGTTTCGGACCCAACCCCATCGATTCGCCATACCTTATCCAGTCGGCCAATTTCATCGGCTGCCACCAGTTTGATTTCGTCTTCAGTGGCGACATCCTGGAGAAAGCTGCCGAGAACTCGACCCTGTTGCTGAACAGCCCTTATGGCCCCGACGAGTTGTGGCAGAAGCTGCCGGAACGGATGCAGAAGCAGGTTGTTGAGCGCAGCATCAAGCTCTACACGATTGACGCTTACCAGGTGGCCGGCGACACCGGCATGGGACGGCGCATCAATACCATCATGCAGGTCTGCTTTTTCAAACTGGCCGGCGTGATGGATACCGACACCGCGATCGCCCGGATCAAGGAAGCCATTGCGAAGACCTATCGCAAGAAGGGCGAGAAAATCATCCAGATGAACTACGCTGCGGTCGACCAGGCGCTCTCACACTTGCACGAAGTGACCATCGACCGGTCGCAACACAGTGGCATTGGCGAACGCCCCGTAGTGCCCGCCCTTGCCCCGATCTTCGTTCAGGATGTGACGGCGGAAATGATGGCGGGTCGCGGCGATCTGCTACCGGTTTCCAAATTGCCCGTGGACGGCACCTACCCCACCGCCACCACGCAGTGGGAAAAGCGCAGCATCGCCCAGAACATTCCTGAATGGCTGGATGATCACTGCATTCAGTGCGGCAATTGCTCCTTTGTCTGCCCGCATGCGGCCATCCGCGCCAAGTTCTGCCACGAATATGATCTGGAGGACGCACCGGAAAGTTTCCAGTCGTCGCCGATCAGCGCTCGTGGCTTCCCGGAGATGCGCTACGTATTACAGGTCTATCCCGACGATTGCACCGGATGCAACCTGTGCGTTGACGCCTGCCCCGTGCGCGACACTGATGAACAGGGCGAGGAAGTCCGCGCCCTCAGGCTGGTGGCCAAGGACCCGATCCTGGAAGACCAGCGTGTCAACCTGGACTGGTTCGAAAAACTGGCCTGGAACGAACGCTCGGAAATTGATTTCTCCAACGTACGCGGCATCCAGTTCCTGCAGCCGTTGTTCGAATTTTCCGGCGCCTGCACAGGGTGTGGTGAAACACCTTATCTGAAAGTGATCACGCAGCTGTTCGGCGGCCGCATGATGGTGGCGAATGCCACCGGCTGTTCGTCCATTTACGGCGGTAATCTGCCGACGACGCCGTGGGCCAAGAATCCGTCCGGTCGCGGGCCTGCCTGGTCGAATTCCCTGTTCGAGGATAACGCCGAGTTTGGCATGGGCTTCCGCCTGTCAGCCGACCATCACCGTAAACAGGCCGAAATGTGGCTGCAGAGTCTGCGCGAACAGGTCGGTCCGGAACTGGCTGATGCGATCCTCGCTTGCCCGCAGAAATCAGAATCAGAGATCCAGGCACAACGCCGCCGGGTTGCCGAGCTGAAGTACCAGCTGGAACTGATCGACTCCAGCGAGTCACGGTTGCTGCAATCGATGGCGGACCACCTGGTCAAGCGCTCTATCTGGATTGTGGGCGGCGATGGCTGGGCCTACGATATCGGCTCCAGTGGGCTGGACCATGCCCTGGCATCGGGCCTCGACATCAACATCCTGATCATGGATACCGAGGTGTACTCCAACACCGGCGGTCAGATGTCGAAATCAACGCCCTTGGGCGCAGTGGCCAAGTTTGCCGCCGGCGGCAAGTTAATCGGTAAGAAGGATGTTGCACAACAGGCGATTGCTTACGGTAACGTTTACGTGGCCCGCATCGCGATGGGCGCTAACCCGCAACAGACCCTGCAGGCATTGCGCGAGGCGGAAGCTTATCCGGGTCCGTCACTGATCATCGCCTACTCCCATTGCATTGCCCATGGCATCAACATGGAAGAAGGCATGCTGCAGCAGAAGCGCGCCGTGGCCAGCGGTCACTGGCCGCTGATTCGCTACAACCCGATGATCAGGGATTCCGGTGGCGTACCGTTCACGCTGGATAGCCTGCGACCCACCCTGCCGCTGATGGAATACCGCAAGCACGAAGGGCGGTACAAACTACTGGCAAGAGAAAATCCCGAGGAAGCCAGCCGGCTGGCTGGCATTGCGCAGCAGGCGGCTCACCTGCGTTGGGATGTCTATGAAAAAATGGCAGGCCGCAGCGCAGAGCAGTTCCATGCTGATCCGAGGCGTGACTGATAGCCGCCAGCCGGTAAAGAAAGTAACCGGATACAAACCTGACCCTCAAGGGAGGGTCTTTCTTTGTTTACCTGCGTCTGTATGGACCGGAGAAAGCCTATTTTGACCAGACTTTCCCTATGAACACAATCAAGAAAATACAATAGTCTTGTAAATGAATTCTATGACAAAAACTTCGTCCTGCCGAACATAGAACATGCAAGGCAATAAAATGAAGAATAAAACCATGATCGCACCCGCGACCGCCGCTTTCCTGCTGGGGTTCAGCTGTGTAGCATCAGCCGACGAACAGCCAACAGCTGAAGAGCAGCCAACGGCTGAAAAGCCGACCGCAACAGGTGGTGCTGACTGGCAACTGCGTTACACGCTCACACTGCGGTTTCCCAAGTAACTGACGGGGCGACTGAATCGATCAGCGGGTCCGGATGGCTAAATTTTGTCGAAGACGCAAATGAATACCTGTTACTTCAAAGCAGAAAAAAGCCGCCCGATGTGACGGCTTTTTTGTAACGAAGCAACTATTTTCTGTATCAACGCATGGCCGCAGTCATCTCGTTATTGGTAAACGTCGGGCAGGATATACCTGATGGCAGGATCCGTTCCAGGTCATAGGACTGTGCCGTGTAACCCATCGCCATCATCGCCTGGTTAGGTGTGAACGAGAAGCTGCCTGAGGTACAGGTCGGGAAAGTGAACGTTCCGGTACCCCATTGCGTTCCCGTATCTGCGCCGCCCGGGTCACCCCAGGTACCGCCGGTGGGTATGAACACCGTCACATTGGCGGTGGTGCCGTTCGCAGAGTCAAGCGCGGCCACCAGCCAGGTTTGTTCGCCATTGGGGCCGTAGGTATAGAAGGAGGCATACAGGAAGCGGTTCTGGTCGACTTCGAGCAGGAAGCCTTCTCCATCCTTGCCCTCGTTCCACCAGGTACCCGTCAGGCCGGGATCGAGACCGATATCTTCGAGACCTTTGTCTTCATCGTGGAAGTCCTTGGCGTACAGCGCCAGTTCATCCAGTGATGCCGTTTCGTGGCAACGCTGACAGGCGAAGTCCATCGTGACTGCGGCTTTACCGTTATCGTCCAGTTTCACGAAAGAGCCGTCCTCGGTGAACATGTTTGCAGTCGGGTCGGTGTCGATATAGAAGATATGCGTTTGCAAATCGCCCTGGTGCGGGCCGAGCGCCTGTGCAGACTTGGTGGCATAAGGCATGTGGCAGTCTTTGCATTCCACACCGTAGTCCGCCATGGATGTCAGTGCGTAGCTATCGCCAATTGATGAATGGCAGCTAACGCCACACTGGGCCGTTTCCTTGATGGAAAACTCAGCCTTTTTGTGCGGGTCGTGACACATGACGCATTCAGTGGAACCGTGCGCGCCAGCCAGGTGCTCGTTGTACTGCTCGTGGTGGCGAATGAAGCCGCCGCTGGCGGGGATCGTGTCGGCATCACCGCGGATATGGCAGGTACCACAGAACTCGGCAGAGCTGTCGACTTCCATGGAATCAAAACCTGGTCCGTGGCACTGTTCGCATTGGATGCCACCGGCGAAAAACGTGCCGTGGAGGCCTGGTAATCCATCCTGGTTGCCACTCAGGTCTTCAGGGTTTTCGTTCGCGATCCATGCCGTGGTGTGGCAGGAACCGCAATTGTAGG
>Ga0316194_10002098_pt1 | contig 13924 bp, 7 predicted proteins | sample CroRivsedime1_MG_FD_204936 | JGI IMG/M metagenome (GOLD analysis project Ga0316194, IMG submission 204936) | Coastal sediment microbial communities from Maine, United States - Cross River sediment 1 | ecosystem: Environmental > Aquatic > Marine > Coastal > Sediment | place: USA: Maine...
GAGCCTCGCCTGGGAGTTTTGTCTTGAAGACAGGCTGCTGCCCCACGTGTTCCACGATCACCGCACGGAAACCAACCGCGAGCGCTGGGAGTTCGTGGGCACCGCGGCCTTCTTCTCCCTGCTCGCGCTGATCGTACCCGGCGTGATCGGCGTCCGGTCGATCCGACAAGACCAGTTGCTTCGCAGCGCGGTCATCCGCCTGTCCCAGGAAGATGCGCTGACATCCCTTTACAATCGACGCCGCATCACAGAACTGCTTGAAACCGAAATCAGGCGCGCCGCTCGTTATGAGACCGGGTTTTGTCTGCTTATGATGGACGTGGATCACTTTAAGTCGGTCAACGACGTGTACGGCCATCAGGCAGGCGACCGGGTTCTGGCCGCCCTCGCCGGTGTGGTCCGATCCACCGTACGTGCAACGGACCTGGTCGGGCGTTGGGGCGGTGAGGAATTCATGGTCATATCGCTCCATTCCAACACCCAGGGAGGAGCGTCCCTGGCCAACAGCATACGGACACGGATCGAACAGGCGGATCTGGGAGAGTTGGGACACATTACCGCCAGCTTTGGCGTTACTGCATTCGCTGCCGGCGACGACAGCGAGGCTATGGTTGCCCGGGCGGACGCGGCCTTGTATGCCGCCAAACGGCTGGGACGAAACCGGGTCGAGAGCGTGTCTGCCGAGTCAGCCGACCGACCCGAATGATGTCCATCTTCGGCCCGGCGCCCAGAAACACTTGACGCGGGCGGGCGAAAAGGTAGCAGGCGCATCAACGCGGCCGTCTGTCAATGTAAGTGGGTCCGGACGCCACCGTGGCGTCGATACCGACAGCGCATCCCAGGCCCATCTCAAAAAAGCGCAGAATCTGGTATCGTCCCCTTCCAGCGATTCTGACCGTCTCGAATCATAACCGCCGAACCCCAGATCTTCGGAGAGTCAAATGCGACGTTTGATGCTGACCCTCGTTGTCGCCCTGAGTATGGTACCGCTGACGGTGCTTGCGCAGGACACCGACACCTACCGCCAGTGGATCGAGGACATGAAGGCGGCACCCCGAGGTCCGTTCGATCGTCTTCGCTGGTTTTGCAACGACGGCACGGCCCATCCACCGAAACCCTATCCCTGCGAGTCTCGGGGCGGCGGCCATCAACATGGCGAGTGGAGCAAGCAGACCCTCGAGTTGCGTCAGCAGGGATACCTGGTGGCGAACTTGCTGGCGGGCATCGATGCGGCAGAACTCGCCGGACAACCCGACTTCAACGACCTGTTCGCGCAGATTCTGATCGAACGCTACCTGACCGGCGCCGACGACGGCTGGATTCTGCGTCAGGCGCTGTTCTATCGCGGTGCTATCCAGGAAGAGGACGAACGGGAAGGTGCCCGGGCTCTGCTCGAGTATCTGGCCGCGCAACCGGATTGGATTGGTCCACGATTCCCAGGACTGCGCATCGGAGTCCGGTTGCTCCCCCATGGCAAGGAAACCGCTTCAGCCCAGAAGGTCCGCCAGGAATCGGCCGCATTGTCGGATATGGACCCGGGCTTCATGTCCACACGGGTCAAGATTCATGGCTCGCCCGAGGCTAGCGACGCGGACCGGGTTAGACGCTATGCCGGCGACGTCGCCGATCCGGCCCTGAGAAAGCGACTTGAGGCACTGGCCGAGTCCATCGACCAGATTTATCAGGCCGAACCGCTGACCGATGTGCTGGAGTCCAATGCACGGGTCTTCAGCGGTGGCCCGTGGCTGCAGGCGTTGCTCCGGGATGCCGCTGCGCAGTTGAGCGCCGATCCGTCCGCGGGCAATCGCTACCGGGTCAGTGGCAAACTCCTGGCCGATTTGCGCGATGCCCTGCCTCGGGTGAGGCAACCCGCGGCGCGGCTGCGTTTGCTGGATCTCAGCCTCACCGTGGAAACCGAGAATTTCAGCTCCGGCGTCGAACTTCGCGAGGGCCTGGGCAATGCCACCCGTGACGAGCGCCTGCGGATTATAGGCAGCACTGCGGATGCGGCCTACGGCACCGGGGTAATCAAAGCCCGCGAACACCAGGCATTGCAGGAGAGTCTGGCCGCCATGACCGGTCCAGAGATTTCATTGGACAAGTACCGCGCCGAGCTGCGCTACCTGGGGCGGGTTCCGGGCTGGGCAACTCAGAACCTGCGCTTTGTTTTCTTTGAGTCCATGCAAAAACTGGCCGAGATCGAGCCCAAAGCGTTGCTGTTCATCCAGGATCAGCTCCGGGGCAGCCCGCTGCTGTTTTACTCCCAGGTGCTGGACGGTCTTACCCGAGACGGCAATCGCCTGGCCGGTGTGAGGCATAAAGTATTTGGCAAGGACGTGGGGGTGGGTTTCCAGGCCCTCAATCCGGGCCTCGCGGTGGGCGTGCTCCACGCCCGTCCGGACCTGGAACGCATGGAGGAGTTTGAACCCCGCGGCATCTACGTACTGCCGGAAACCGTGTCCGACCTGCCCCCGGTCGCCGGTATCATGACCGCGGGTGAGGGCAATCCCCTGTCCCACGTCCAATTGCTGGCGCGCAATCTCGGCATACCGAACGTGGCCATGGACGAAAGCCTGATCGAGACCCTGTTGCCCCATGACGCCAAGGAGGTTGTGCTTGCAGTGAGTCCGGCCGGGCTGGTGGAGCTCGATCCGTTCGATGATGCGTGGGCGGCACGTCTGGGGCAAGGCCAGGGCGCCAGCGATGTGGTGATTCGTCCCGATCTGGACAAGCTTGATCTGACCATGCAATCGTTCGCCCCGCTGGACCAATTGCGCGCCAGCGATTCGGGTCGAACCGTCGGACCCAAGGCAGCCAAGCTGGGGGAATTGCGGCACGCCTTTCCAGGTGCCGTTGCCGAGGGCGTCGCCATTCCTTTTGGCATTTTCAAGGCTGAAGTACTGGATCGACCCTACAAAGGCGGTGGGCAAAGCGTGTTTGAGTGGATGGTGGCACAGTACGGAATCCTGGCCGGGCTGCCGCAGGGATCCGCCGAGCGGGAGCAACAAACCGAAGCGTTTCGCGCCGAGTTGTATGATCTGATCCTGAACACCCAGCCCAGCGCCGGGTTCCAGGATCAACTCCGTGCCGCCATGGTGGAAACCTTTGGCAGCGCCGACGTGGGCGTGTTTGTTCGATCCGACACCAATGTAGAGGATCTGCCCGGCTTCACCGGAGCGGGATTGAACTTGACCCTGCCCAATGTGGTGGGTTTTGACAATCTGCTGCAGTCCATAAACCGTGTCTGGGCATCGCCGTTTACCGCCCGCGCCTTCGCCTGGCGTCAGTCGCACATGGAAAACCCCGAGTATGTGTTTACCTCGATTCTGCTTTTGAAATCGGTGGCGTCGGACAAGTCGGGCGTGCTGGTTACTCAGGATCTGGAGACCGGAGACCGGGCCATCGTATCGGTGGCGATCAATGAAGGTGTGGGTGGAGCCGTGGATGGGCAGGCGGCGGAATCCCTGCGCATCGACACCCGTGACGGTTCTGTTCAGCTGCTGGCCACCGCGACTGCCCCCTGGCGACGGCGCCCGGGCCCGGCAAGCGGAATCGAGAAACTGCCTGCGACCGGTGCCGATGCGGTTCTGCAGCCAGCAGAAATAGAGCGTCTGATCGTGTTCGCCCGAGACGAATTGCCGCAGCGATTTCCATCGATACTTGACGACAGCGGTCGACCCGCCGCAGCCGATGTCGAGTTTGGGTTTGTTGACGGTGAGTTCCGTTTGTTCCAGATCCGCCCGTTCCTGGAAAGCGGCAGCGCTCGGGGCAACACCTATCTGGTTGAAATGGATAAGACCCTGGCCGCCACGTCGGGCATATCCGTAAACCTCAACCAGGTGCCGGCCCAATGAAAGGCTCTCGCATTGCCGGACTTCTACTCGGGCTCACACTGATCATGCCGGCCCTCACCCAGAGCTATCCTCTGGATGGCTATGCGGATACCGGGATTCGACGTCTCGAGGCCTCCCGTCTCGCCAACGAAGGCATAATCAAGGGCTCGAAACAGCCGCCGGGCGCCCTGTTGTCAACCGATGCGGTTGATCTGAGGCTGCTCAACCACCCGGATCTGGAACTGCCCCCGGCCGACCCGGAATTTACCCGGCAGATCGTTAAACGGCTGGGCGGACAGGCCGACCGATACGGCATCGCGGCCCTCGACCTGTCCGAACTGCCGAACCTCAAGTACGCAGAACATCGGGGCGACTTTCGCCAGAACGTCGGCAGCGTCGGTAAACTGGTGGTGGTGCTGTCGGTCTTTCAGGCCCTGGCGGACATCTGGCCGGACCAGGCGGATCGCGTCCGGGTGCTGAGGGAGACCGTCGTCACCGCCGATCAGTTCGCGCACACCGACCACCACACGGTGCGTCTGTTCAATGTTGAGACCCAGACCCTGACACGACGCACGATCCGCGATGGCGATCAGGCAAGCCTGTGGGAGTATCTGGATTGGATGCTATCCCCCAGCTCCAACTCCGCCGCCGGCATGGTCATGCGCGAGGCCATGTTGATGCGCCAGTACGGACCTGAGTATCCGCCGCCGGAAGCCGAGATCAAACGATTCTTCAAGGAAACGCCCAAGCCTGAACTCACCGCGCTGTTCGAACGGACGTTCATGGAGCCCCTGGTGCGCAACGGATTCGATCTCGAGTCATTTCGTCAGGCCAGTTTCTTTACCCATCAGGGCAAGAAGGTGGTGCCTGGACCCGGGCCCAGCTACGCCACGGCGCGTTCCCTGATGGAGTATGGGCTGCGTATGGAACAGGGGCGTTTGGTGGACGTCTTTTCCAGCCGCCAGATCAAACGGCTGATCTATGTGACCGAGCGCCGCATACGCTACGCATCGGCCCCGAAGCTGGCCGATTCAGCGGTCTACTTCAAGTCGGGCTCCCTGTATAGCTGTAAGGAGGAACCCGGTTTCAAGTGCGAGAAGTACAAGGGGAACGTGAAAAACTATATGAACTCGTTCGCCATCGTCGAAAGTCCGGCCGAAGGTCAACGACTGAGATACATGGTGATGCTGATCTCGAACGTGTTGCGCAAGAACTCAGCTTACGAACACCAATCCCTCGCAACTCATATCCAGACCATCATGGAACAGATGCATCCGGCTGAGCCCAGTTCGGTCGAACAGGCGGCGACGGGAAACTGATCAATCATACGCAGATCAGACTCAAACAGATTGGATTAGGGGCTCAAGGACGCAGTGCAACCCGCTGACGTCCGTTGGCTGACGCCGGCCAGTTCACCACCAGGTTGTGCATCGGCTCTGCCAGTCGAGAAAACCATTTCCCAGCCTCCTTATGCTGGGCCAAGCCAACGATGATGTAGCGGTGGCTGTCGGTCTCCACAAGGGCGGCGTCAGCATGATAGTCACGCCAGGTACCGGACTTACGATACATGCGCACTTCCGGGTGATTTTTGAGGCCGGCCACGAACTTGTGCGAGATGCCGGGCTTGGACAGGATCCGCATCATGTCGGTGCGGTAGCGAGGCGCCACCAGTTGCCCTTTTTCCAGAAGATAGAAGAACCGTGCGACCTGATAGATGGTGGCGCCGTGGGAGAGGTTGCTCAGGGGGTCCCGCTGATAGGCGTTGTTGCGGGCATAGTCCTTGCCCACCCACAGGCCGCCATTGAAATCCCGATCGTATAGTTTGAACTTGTCCGAAGTGAGGATGTTGATCAGATCCTGGCGGCCCACCCGTTCCAGCACCCGGGTGGCAGAGGCATTGTCCGAGAACCGGATCATGCGAACCATTTCTTCCCGCAGGCCGGGATCGAGCTTCAATTCCCCGTCCCCAATTTCCACGAAAGCGCCCAGAAGAATCGCTATCTTGGGCAGACTCGCCGCATACATCATCTGGTTCGGATTCAGCGCCGCATAGCGGGGCGCATCGACATCGGTCACGTCAACCAAGCCTAGGGCGAGCCTGTGAGACGCGACCTGACCCCAGAGACCCTGCTCACGCACAAGTTTCTCCAGGGCTTGCTGAAGCTGGCCATCCGCATGGGTCGCCAGTTCCTCCGTGTTCATGGATGCGCTGTGCCTGAGCATACTGGGCGCACTGTGAACCGGCGAAAGCGGCGCAGAGGCGACCAGAACAGGAACCATCAGTCGGACCAAACGGCGCGACACCCCCGCAAAACGCTCACCCAATCTGGTCACGGTCAATATATCCCCACGGCTTTAGCACAATGTCTGAAAGACACCCGGTGTCACTATTCTACCTAAGCTTAGTGTCGGAAGCGACGGTTTCATATATATCTTTGCCGATTCCCTTGTACGATCTAAACCATGCACCCATGTGCCATATCGCACGGCACCGACCATCCCCGTCGCGCCCGTCGAATCAGTCCGATCATGGCGGGCACTCACCGCGACGGGCACTTACGGATAATAGGCAACGCATAGATTTTTTGAACCTGATCGGACAGGGCATACTGGGTTTCTTGCAGCGGGTCGACATACTCAACCTTGCCAACCACACACAACACACAGCGAACGCTCACACTGGTCGCCATGTTTGGCGCCGCGGTCATGATCGCGCAGCATATTGCCGGCAAGGCAACCCGTGACGCCTTGTTTCTGACCTACTTCGAAGTGGACCAGTTGCCAAAGATCATGATGGCCAGTGCGGCCATCTCGATCGGGGCGGCGATCCTGATGTCAAGGCTGCTCAGCCGCTCCGGCCCGGGTCGGCTGATGCCCATTATGTACCTGATCAGCGCCGGTTTGCTGGTAGGGCAATGGTTTTTGACTGATCTGGATCCAAAGCTGGCCGCGGCGTGTCTGTATCTCCAGATTTCGGCGCTCAACTCGATTCTGATCAGCGGATTCTGGTCGTTGATCAACGAGCGCTTCGACCCGCATTCGGCCAAGCGAGTCATCACCCGGCTCACGGCGGCAACCACGTTCGGCGGCCTGGTCGGGGGCATCGCCGCCAACGCGGTGGCCACGGCGGCAGACACCCATGCGGTCTTACTCATGCTCAGTCTCATGCATCTGGTCTGTGGCCTTGCCATCAGCGTGCTCGCCCGGGGACACGTTGGCCCCCCTCTCAGTGGCGGACCACCGCCCAACTTTCTCGAACCGCTGAAACGCAGCCCGCTGATCAGGCGCATGGCCTTGCTGGCTTTGCTGGTGGCAACCACGGCCGCGGTGCTGGACTACGTGCTCAAGGCCGAGGCATCGGCCAGCTTGTCCGACGCGGATCTGATTACGTTTTTTTCCTATTTCTACATGGCGGTGGGCCTGGGCACCTTCCTGGTCCAGTCTGTGATCGGTGACAGGGCGCTGCGCTGGTTCGGACTGGGCGGGACGATGGCGGCATGGCCACTGGCCATCCTGATTTCGGGTGCCAGCGCGCTTGTTTTTCGCTCACTGGTCACCGCAACCCTGATGCGAGCCAGCGCGAACCTGTTTTACAACTCGTTCTTTCGCGCAGGATTCGAGGTTTTGTACACGCCAATTCCGCCGGCCGACAAACGCACCGGCAAGATTCTGATCGACGTGGGAGCGGACCGGTCGGGCGATCTCCTCGGCGGCCTGTTGATCATGTTGATTTTGATGATTCCGGTGGCCAACGAGACGCTGTTGTTGCTGGCTGCGCTCATGCTGGCCGGAATCTGCCTGCTGTTGATTCTTTTGCTGCATCGCAACTATGTCCGGCAATTGGCCAGGAATCTGCGCAGTGGGCGTTTTGTCCTCGAAGATTCACCGATGGTGGACCCGAGCACCGGCAACACCCTTGCCCTGCCCCCGACCGCACTCGAACGCGATCAGGTCCTTCGGGAGATCGCCAGCACCCGGAACGGCGCCACAGCGACAGCGCCCGCGGCCATGCCGGTGACGGATACCGTAGATCCGGTGGTCCGGTCCATCATGGAACTGCGGAGCGGAAGTCCGGTACGGGTCAAACGGGTTCTGGCCAGCCAGACCATCACCCCGGAACTGTTGCCTCACGTGCTCTCATTGCTGGCCGATGACCGTTTCGTGAAAGAAGCGCTGCGGGGTATTCGCCGATTCGCCTCCACCGGCGCGGGCCAGTTGGTCGACGCTTTACTGACACCGACTCAGCATCCACTGGTTAGACGCCGCCTACCGCTGGCCATGGCCTATTCGGACAGTCCGCTTGCCGTGGAAGGTCTGGTCGCGGCGCTCACCACACAGGAGTGGAACGTTCGCTACCGGTGCGCGCAGGCGCTGGAGACGATTCATCGGCTGCAACCGGGACTCCGCATCCCGCGTCGCCGACTGCTGGAGGTGATCGCCCGGGAATCCCGATACCTCGCCCGCAGGGATGCGTCCAACAAATCGAAGGTTGAGGACTCAGAGCGCTCGACACTGCAACTGATCTTTCTGCTGTTAGGGGCAGTCTACGACCCCGAGACCGTAGAGCTCAGCCAGCAAGCCCTTCAGAGTGGGGATGCCAGACTTCGGGGCACGGCACTTGAATACCTGGAAAACCGGGTTCCGGCGGAGATCTGGGCGCGCTTGGGTCCGCTGCTCGCCAGGGTGAGAATGGCAACCGGGACGCAGCCTCCGCTGCGGCAGGCAGCCCGTGACCGCCTGGCCGCCGCCGCACGACAACCCGAAACGGATGCAACCAATCCCGGCACGCCCCTTGCCGGCGACAAGACCGGCAACAATGGCCCTGATTCCGGCCCGGCAAAGGACACAGACCGCAGCTGATCGCGCATAAACGCATGAAGACATTTGCAAAAACCCACGGGCTTGATTCCCAGTTCGCCCGTTTTTACCGACCCCTTGCGCGCAATCTGGTGATGATCGCCATCGTCACCGCTGTACTGGCGACAGCTTCACTGTTCTACTTCGATCACAGGTTGACCACCTCCCTGTCCAAACGGCTGATTGAGAGCAACACGCAGGCCACTGCACAAACCCTGCAGAACCTGTTCGATGACGCCCAGGACGGACTTCACCTGGCACAAAGGCAAATCCAGCACCACGACATCCGCCCCGGGCATCGGGATCCCTTGTTCAGCGCGTTGGCGCCGTTTCTGTCACAGTTTCCGTTTCTGGATTCCATCAACCTGGCCGATGCCGACGGCAATGAGTACGTCCTGATCAAGCGACCAGGGGAGATCCTGACCCGGGGTATCGAGGCCGAGGCACCCAATGTGGCGCTCTGGCAGCGGCGGGTTCATGGGGTCGTGGTGGAACAATGGACTCGTCAGACCGACGTCTCGCCTGTGGATCGACCCTGGTTCAAGGGCGCCATGTCACGCGAAAGCGGACATGGGTTCTGGACCACGCCGTATACCTTCCTCACCACCAAACAACCCGGCGTATCGGTATCCAGCCGATGGAGCCCGCTGCAGCGCGAAGCAGAGCATGTGGTCTCGTTCAACATCACGTTGATCGATATCTCCCACCAAACAACGCAGCTTCGACCAAGCGACAACGGCATGACGGTGATCTTTACCCAGGACGGTGAGACACTCGGCCTGCCACCCGACCCAAGGTTCGAGGACGAATCCGCCCTGCTCTCGGCGGTCCTCTCGCCGGTCACCGAGCTGAAAGTACCCGCCTTGGATGCCGCTTTGGCACAGTGGTATGCAACAGATCAACCCCAAGGCATATCCCGATACCGAACACCCGACCGGGCCCCCTGGTGGGCAGGCTTCTCGCCCGAGTCGCTGGATGAGGACACCACCGTCTGGGTGGCGGTGCTGATTCCCGAAGACGACTTTCTGGGCGCGACGATCACGCAGCGCAATCTCACCCTGGCCGGCATCGGCCTGACGGGGATTTTGATCGCAGGTCTGGTGTTCGTCACCTCCATGCGATCCATACGGCGACAAGTCAGAACAGCGGTGGATCGGGTGGAACGCAAACTGGGACAGTATCGTTTGCGACAAAAGATCGGCGAGGGTGGCAACGGCGCGGTGTATCGGGCGACCCACGCATTGCTGCGGCGCCCCACGGCCATCAAACTGATGAACCCGGAGTTTGCGCGCAGCGACTCGGCACGCAAGCGCTTCGAGCATGAAGTCCAGATCACCAGCAATCTGAACCACCCCAACACCATCGCCATCTATGACTACGGCCGGACCCCCGACGGAACCCTCTACTATGCGATGGAATTTCTCAACGGGGGCACCCTGGAGCGTCTGGTACAGTTCGCGGGTGCACTGCCACCCGCCCGGGTTATACACATACTGGAGCAGATCGCGGGCTCTCTGGCCGAGGCCCACGCCAAGAGGCTGATCCACCGTGATATCAAACCGTCCAACGCGATTCTCTGCGAACGCGGCGGATTGTTCGACGTGGTCAAGGTGCTGGACTTCGGTCTGGTCAAGGAAATTGCCGAGACCGACGGAAATCTCACCCAATCGAATCTGCTTATCGGCACACCCCTGTATATGGCCCCCGAAATCATCAGTAGCCCCGGTCAAGCCAGCCCGCAGGGCGACCTTTACGCCCTGGGCGCAGTCGGCTACATGTTGCTTACCGGCAGCAACGTGTTTGACGGTGAGAGCGCGGTGGAGATATGCGCGAAACACCTTCACGACGCGCCTGTACCGCCCTCTCAACGCGCACCGGGCGCAGGGATCCCTGCGGATCTCGAGGCGCTTATCCTGACCTGTTTGAGTAAGGAGCCGGCGGACCGCCCCGCGGGCGCATCGGAGTTCCGCGCGGGCCTGATGAACTGCATGGCATGGGGGGAATGGGACCAGGGGCAGGCCAGCGCCTGGTGGCACATGCATTCAGCCGCCTTCACCGGCACGGAATCATCGACCAATGCGACACCGCTCTCCAACACCGAAGTGCTGGTGGACTTGGACCGGCGGGCACTGTCTACCCGGGCCAGCCGTGTCTGATGTGAGCGATGGAGCCTCTGATTTGTTTTGGGCGAAGCAGATTGGAGAGTGAAATGTGGGAACTCAAGGCGCCGGTCGCAGGGAGTAATCGTACTATCGCCAGGACCTGCAACCATAGAACTGTGCATTTCAGTCCCAGGATGCACGTTCACGAATAGATCAGACACGCCTCAATCGACCGCGACCACCATCGCACTGATATTGTCTCGCCCCCCCGCCTCCACCGCTGCCGCCACCAGATCCGCCGCTGCGGCTTCTGGTCCCTTGGCTGCGGTCAGGAGGTCACGGATGCGGGCATCGTCGATCTCGTTGTTGAGACCGTCGCTGCAGAGCAGGAAAAGGTCGCCGGCATCAACACGGCCGGAACACTGGTCGATCACCGGTTCAGCATCCCCGCCCAGAACTCGGGTGATGATGTTCCTGTGTGGGTGAGCTTGTGCCTCTATCACCGAGATGGCGCCGCTTTCGAGCAGATCCTGAACCAGGGAGTGGTCCCGCGTCAGTTGGGTCAGAACACCACGCCGAAGCAGGTAGACCCGGCTATCCCCGACCCAGGCAATCTCATAGCGGTGTGAGTGCAGTTTGAGCACCACCACCGTCGACCCCATGCCCGCGGAGCCAAAGCCCCTGGCCGGCGCCGCGCGGATGCTTCGGTGGGCGCGTGTCACCGCATCCGGCAGCGGGTCCCCGGACCGAATCGCGGTTTCGATCTCATCTACCGCCAGGCGACTTGCCACTTCACCCGCCGCCTCACCCCCCATGCCGTCGGCCACGATCCAAAGCCCCAGGTCAGCCGCCGACTTTGCTGCGTCCTGGTTGTTGTCGCGAACCCGGCCGGCGTGGCTCTCGCATCCGAATGCACTGTGATATCCCATGGCGTCTGGACGAACTCCCCGAACCACCCGCATCATTGACAAACGCCCTATTCTGCCCCGAATCTGAGTCAAATGTGCCGCCGATTCCGGCTCCGATTTCGACTCGCGGGGAGCGCCCGGGGCGTTTCAAGGATCATCCATGACCAAGCTGCCAGTAAGCCTGTTTATTGCCTGCGTCCTGGTAACAGCCAGCGCCGGTGCATCCGACGCCGGCGACGCGATCATCCAGAAGGCCCGGCAGGAATGTCAGTCGTTCGAGAACGGCGTGCTCGAAATCACCGACAAGGCTATCACCCGGGTCGATCTCACCGGCGACGGAGAGCCGGACGAACTGGTCGACAGCCGCGCGTTTTCCTGTTCCAGCGCGGCGTCACTGTTCTGCGGAACTGGGGGTTGTTCGCTCAGTGCCATCGTCGGCGGATCAACCACCGAATTCCTGGCCAAGGGTTGGCGCATCGTCGACTGGGATGGACAACCCGTTCTGCTGCTCGCCGTACACGGCAGCGAATGCGGCGGCACAAACTTGCGGCGCTGCTACAACGCCATGGCGTGGAGCGAGGGCGCGTTTCGGAGTGTGGGTCAATGAGAGGCCAGCCAGCCCGTGCCGTCCACCTGCGCCCTTTTGGACCAAACCGCGATCCGCGCGAATAACTCAGACCTTCCCCAGGACCACTGCCTCGGTACTCTTGGAATCATCCCGGTCCGCGACTTGCCAAGAAACACGGTAAACAATCGTATACAGAACCGGCACCAGCACCATGGTCAAAACGGTGCCGAAACTGAGCCCGGCCATCAGAGTGACGGACAATCCAACCCAGAATACGTCACCCAGTAACGGGACGACGCCCAGCACGGTAGTGGCCGCCGCCAGCACCACCGGTCGCAGGCGCGAGACCGCCGCCTCGACTATCGCCGGGTACGGCGCCATGCCGCCGGTCAGGTTCAAGTTCACTTGATCCAGCAGCACAACGGCGTTCTTGATCATCATACCCGACAGACTCATGGCCCCGAGTAAGGCCACAAATCCGAAGGGTACATCAAACGCAAGGAGTCCCCCCACAACGCCGATCAGGGCGAACGGAATGGTCAGCAGAATGATAAGGGGGGGGCGGTAGGCATTGAACAGGGCGACGATGATGAAAATCACCACCGCCCCAGCCGGGACCATACCCGGCAGCAGGGAAGCCTGGGCGGCCAATGTATCCTCGTACTCGCCACCCCATTCCAGGGTGTACCCCGGGGGAAGTTCGATGGCCTCGAATGCCTCACGCACCGAGGCGAGCAGGGTCGGCAGCGTCACCCCCTGGATCGGGTTTGCTTCGACGGTAATGGTGCGTCGCCGGTCACGGCGACCAATGATCGGGTCCTCCCAGGAGAGATTTACGCCGTCGGTGACCTGAGACAGGGGAACCGAGTAGGTGGACATGGCGGGTTGCACCTGAAGCTCATCGATCCCGGAGACATTCCGCCGTTCCTCCTCCACGTGACGCAGCAAAATAGGCAGCAGTACGTCGCCTTCGCGATAGGAACCAATGTCGCGGCCGTCGAAAGCCCGTTTGGTGGTCAGGGCGATATCTTCGCGGGTAACCGACGCCCAACGGCCCCTTTCCTGACTGTAGTCCGCCACCATAAGCAGGGTCGGTTCGCGCCAGTCGGTTCGAACCGGGCCCGCCAGAGGACTTGCCTTCAAAACGGCCGACGCCTGGGTGGAAATAGCCCTGAGAACACCCGGGTCCGCCTCCGCCGGGCCACTGAAACGGGCCTCGAACTTCCATGTGTTGCTGGGACCGACACCGAACTTCCGGATGCTGATCACACTGTCCTGCAGGCGCGCCCCGAGCCAGGGTTCGATGTCGGCGACCAATCCATCAATGTCGCGATAATCAGAAACATTGACCAGCAGTTGTGCATAGGCCTGATCCGCCGACTCCGGGTCCACGGGCAGATAGAATCGCGGGGGTCCCGCGCCGATAAAAGCACTGACGCCATTTACCCGCTCGTCGGCCAGCAACCTGGACTCGGCCTGCTCAAGATCCAGCGCCACCTGCTGTATTCGGGTCCCTTCAGGCGCGTACACATCAATCATGAACTTGCCCATGGACGCGTCCGGAAAGAAAAGTTTTGTTACGCCGCCGAATCCCACCACGGCGATCACCAGCAGCGCGATCATGGTCACCACCGTAAGCCAGCGAAGACGAATCGC
>Ga0316194_10002101_pt1 | contig 13920 bp, 10 predicted proteins | sample CroRivsedime1_MG_FD_204936 | JGI IMG/M metagenome (GOLD analysis project Ga0316194, IMG submission 204936) | Coastal sediment microbial communities from Maine, United States - Cross River sediment 1 | ecosystem: Environmental > Aquatic > Marine > Coastal > Sediment | place: USA: Maine...
TCAAATGGTTAAATAGTACTTTCAATTGACGCCGCCTCCACCATTTGAACTTAAGTGCACTCAAGCCGCAGCAAGCGGTGGACAGCGATAGGGTGATTAATTTCAATCACTTACAGCTGGTGCACTTAAGATCACAACAAAGGCCATCTTTCTGGTGTTGTCAGGAACTGGCCCAAGAACTGCACGCAAACTGCACTGGACACCCCCTCCCTCACGTCAAATACTACCCGGCTGTTGATTTGCATCCAAGATTTTGTCCGCACCCCCAGCTTTTGCATTGAAAACTGCACCGCTTTTCAGTTCCTAATCTTTTGATTTCTGGAAATATATTTGCCGCCTTAGTGGTTCAAAGTTGGATGCAAATCAACACCGTGTGGACTCCAGCGGTTGCAGTGCCTCGGTTGATAGTGGAATCCATGGAGCTAAGTGCTAAAGATATAATCCATGGATATAACGCATAATAACTAAAAGTGATTTGAAAATTATAAATACATTCCTGTAGATTATATCTTGATCGTTAATACTCAACTCTTGCCGCAGTTTTGAAGAGGCACACCTGACTTCTGCACCGGCTGCGGTATCGCCCATGCCCTGTAAGCCAGGATTGTCTACTCCGTCATCTGGGGCAGTCTAAAAACTGATCACATTTTAAGCTGCGGGCAATGGATTTAAATTTGGCGCCAGATAACACACGACTGGAATGTAATAATCAAGGCCCTCTTCGGGTGCTGCTCTACAGTCACGACTCCGTGGGCCTGGGTCACTTGCGTCGCAACCTCGCTATCGCAAGTGAAATCACGGCAAATTTTGAAAATGCCAGTGTGATGATTGTGACGGGATCTCCGTGCGCCACACAGTTTCTTCTGCCAGAGAATACAGACCTGATAAAGATTCCAAGTATCACCAAGAATGACATGGGTGAATATGTCACCGACAGCTTTGCTGGCTCGCTGCAGGAGACTCTGGCGTTTCGCAGCAAGATGATCCTGGAAACCTACCGCTCATTTGAGCCTCATCTGGTTATTGTCGACCACCAGTTGACTGGCCTGCAAGGCGAAGCCATGGCGATGTTGCGAGAGGCCAAGACTAAAGGAACGCTGCTCTTCTTCGGCATGCGCGATGTCAAGGATGGCGCGGAGGCAGTCAGGCGTGCCTGGGATAATGCGGAATGTCGCTGGGCACTGAATGAATGCTATGACCAGGTTTGTGTGTACGGGATGCAGGAGGTGTTTGACCCGCGCAAGGTTTATGCCCCTCTGCTCGATGAGGTCAAGCGCTGCGCTTTCACCGGTTTTATTGTTCAAGCGGAAAAACATATCGCCACGAATCAGGCACCTCGGGCGCGGAAAAAAGTGTTGGTGATTTTTGGTGGCGGCGGTGATGGCGCGCAACGGGCTGAACAATACTTGCAGGCGTTGGCGAATACTTCTGCGCACTGGGATAGCCACGTCGTAACCGGTCCGATGATGGCCCCCAACGTCATACGGCGCCTTAGTGACAAGGCGAAAAAAATACAGCCCCTGGGATCAGTTACGATCAAGCGCTTTCATCGCAACATCCCGCGGTTACTGAGCACGGTCGATGCCGTGGTCAGCATGGCCGGCTATAACAGTTGTGCCGAAATTCTGCAAAGCGGCGTACCGGCGGTACTGATGCCGCGCTCATTTCCTCGAGAGGAGCAGTTGATTCGGGCCATGCGGATGGCGCAGCTCGGATGGGTAAGCGCTATGCCTCAGGCCAATCCGGACCCGGAGTACATTTTCGACGCGGTGGACAGGGCGCTGGCAACGTCCCGAACGGGCGGGCCACAGGCCGACCTGAATGGCTTGAATAATCTGTCGCGCATAATTCTCGATCACCTGCAACTGACAGGGCATTGCGATGCCCGGTCACAGTCGGAGCAGGCCATCGGGTGTTTGGCTTGAGTTATGGAAAGTACAGCTGACACGGCAGTATCGGCCATGGACCTGGTTCGCAGGGACAGTGCTATTGCAGGCCTTGGGCTGCTGTTAGCCCCTGAGCAGCTGCGGGATGGCCTGAATAGGCAACTGGGTAGTGAAGTAATTGATCATATAAGCCTGAATTATCTGCGCTACAAGACGGGTATAAACTGCCTCGGTCGCTATGACATCCAGGCAGGTGGACGCACCATCAGCGCATTTGCCAAGGCCCATGGGCCTGATTCGTCTCGCAAGTTGAGCAAGGCCATGCAGCGCCCCGCAGTAGACAGTGTAATCGGCCCCGGCCGGGTACTGCTGCGCGAAGCGGGGATCGTATTTTCATTATTCCCCAATGACGCGAAACTGCCCTCCCTGGCGCGACTGCAAAGCGACCATCAGCGACGGCGCTTGTTCACTCGTATTTTCGGGCACCAGTCGCCATGGCTGGACAGTGAGATTGTTGAGGTGTTGAACTACAAGCCGGAACGGCGACATGTTGTCCGCCTGCAGCGCGCCGACGGTCAATCGGCCTTGCTCAAGTTCTACACCCTGAACGGGTTTTCCCGGGCGTTATCGATTCATCGCGCTATGGGCGAACTGGTTCCCGAGGTCCTTGGCCTCAGCAGAAAACATGGGGTTTTTGCATACCGCTGGCAAGCCGGGGATTCGCTCAGGGCCCTGGGTAACCGGGTCGATTCTTTAACGGACTGCCTGGCTGCAACCGCTGCAGCACTGGCGGCTGCTCATACCAGCGATCCTTCGGGATTGCGTATTCCGGATCTCAATCAGCAGGAAAAGAGCCTATATGACCTCGCGCATCAGGTAGGTTTCCTGTTGCCCCATCTACAACAAAGGGCTGTGCGCATGGCTTGCAGGTTGGCCGATTGGCTGCGCCGCCAGCCGCCGGGCACTGCCCTGGTACACGGTGATTTTTACGATAAGCAAGTGATTGTCAATGGCGATGAGGCCAAGCTCATTGATTTTGACGAGGTGTCTCTGGGCGATCCACTACTGGATCTGGGTAATTATGGGGCCCATCTCGAATGGGATGTCACCCGCGAAGCCATGACTAAAACCGAGTTGGAGCAACAACAGCGGGCATTACTTTCCGCTTACGAGCGGGTGGCAGGCCCTGTGCAGGAAATGCAGCTGCACAAATATACGGCGCTTGGACTGTTTCGCCTGCTACATAATCCATTCCGCGACTGGGAAGACGATTGGCCGGAAAAAACAGGACGGTTGCTGTCGCGAATTGAAAGTTTATTTGAAGGAGATAGTCGCACATGAATAACGGCCCAAGAATAGGTTATGTGCTGAAGGTTTATCCGCGTATATCGCAAACCTTTGTGTTGACGGAAATTCTGGCCCACGAAAGAGCGGGTCTGGCCATGGATATATTTTCCCTGCGGCGCACCGATGACACGCGCTTTCATGCGGCGCTGGCGCAGGTGCAGTCACCGGTTTTCCAGATAGGCAGGGCGACCACCAAAGCGGCTTTGGTGCTAGATGAGCTGCGCGAACATGCCAGGCACTTGCCAAAGCTTTGGGGTGTGGTAAGAGACAGCGACGCTACTGCCGAAGATTTGCTACAGGCAGCGCAACTCTCGAGGGCGGTCATTGAGCGCGGCATCGTCCACCTGCACGCGCACTTTGGCACGGTGGGTACCGTGGTGGCCCGACTGGCGTCGCAAATTACGGGTGTCAGCTATTCGTTCACTGCACATGCCAAGGACATCTATCACGAGTGTGTGGAAGAGAATGAACTGCGGCAGAAACTCGCCGATGCCGCGGGCATTGTCACTGTGAGCCAGTTCAATGTGGATTATCTGAAAAATAAATATGAGAGCGCTGCTCAGCAGGTGAAATTGATCTACAACGGCCTCGATCTGGAGGAGTTTTGCTTCGAGCCGGGCGGAACTCGCCCACCACTGATCCTGGGCGTGGGGCGCCTGGTAGAAAAGAAAGGCTTCAGTTATCTGGTCGACGCCTGTGCAATTCTGCGCGCGAGAGGGATGAAGTTCCGCTGTGAAATAGTCGGCGGTGGTGTGCTGGAAGCGGATCTGAAGAATCGGATAGAGGCACAGGGCCTTGAAGGTATTGTGCGCCTGGTCGGACCCATGTCGCAGAGTGACGTCAAACAAAAAATCCGTGAGGCTGCTCTATTGGCCGCACCCTGCGTGCATGCCGAAGATGCAGATCGCGATGGCCTGCCTACGATTCTGCTGGAGAGTATGGCGCTGGGAACACCGTGTATCTCCACACCGGTTACCGGCATACCCGAGGTACTGCAACATCTTGATACCGGCCTCATGGTTGCTGAACGTGATTCTGCAGAACTGGCCGACGCATGTGCAAAGCTGCTTGTAGATAAGCCTCTGGCCGACACCCTGACGCGCGGAGCACGACAGCTGATTGAGCGGCGTTTTGATATAGACAAGAACAGCGCTGAAATACGCACACTATTTGATGATATGACCGGTATGGATTTAACGCCCGCGCCTGTGCCGACCCTGGTGAAGGTGGGCGGAGGGGCGTTGTCGTGAGCCGGTCGATGCAGGAGCAGACACCGGTGGTGATATCCGTCAATCAGGATTCTGGTATTGGCCCCGACCGGGCCAAGGGCGCGGCGGTACATCTTAAGGCTATGCGTGAAGCTTTCTGCGCCATGGGAGCACAGTGTCTTGCCATGGATGAGCCGGATGATCAACGGCTCTGGTCTGCACTGGAGGAGAGGCATACCCAGGGCTCGATTGACCTGATTTATGAGCGCTATGCGCTCGGCAAATCGACCGCTGCCAGGTTTGCCGCTGAACATGGCGTTCCCCTGGTGCTTGAAGTAAACGCGCCTCTGGCTCAGGAGCAGCGCCGTTGGCGCGGCGCATCGGATGAGGCCGAAGATGCCCGTCAGGATACCCTGGCGATGAGCCAGGCCTGCGGTGTTATTGCGGTGTCCGGCGATGTCGCCGGCTATGCCGTGGAACGGGGTGCGCATAAAAACTGCGTCGAGGTGTTTCCCAATGGTATAGATACCGGCCGCTTTAACCTTGCCATACGGCAAAACTCTGTGCGCGATGCACTGGTACCGCCGGGCCGCTTCGTTATTGGCTTTCATGGGCGTTTGCGACCCTGGCACGGATTTGACATGTTGGTGGATGTCACACTTGAACTATTAGGAAAGCACCGTGACGTGCATTTGCTGGTAGTCGGCGAGGGCGATTTCGAGGATCTGGAGCGGTTGCCAGAAGACCGCTACACCAGGGTTCCCTGGCAGGCGCATGAGGAAATTCCCCGCTATGTCGCAGCTTTCGATGTGTTGCCGTTGACCTATCAGCCGGATATGCCCTGTTATTTTTCCCCGCTGAAACTAATGGAAGCGATGGCCTGTGGCGTGGTGCCGGTGGTGCCGGATCTGGGTGACTTGCCGGCCGTGGTCGATCACTGCCGCACCGGGCTGGTTTATCGCGCAGGTGACAAAAAGAAACTGCAGATGCAGCTGCAATCACTGATCGCAGACAGGGACAGGCTCGAGAGGGTCGGTCTGGCTGCCGCTCACGAGGCGGAGCGCCACAGCTGGGGACGCATAGCGACCTATGCTCTGCGGGTTGCCGCCGGCAGCGCTAGCCCGCCCCGCATTGGTTTAAAAGCATGATATCGAATACGGCTGTAAACGGTTTTCAGGACGATTCTGTGGTGGGGCTGGAGGACCAGCGGCACAGCTTGCAACTTGCCCTGGACTCGCTTGAGAAATGCGATCTGACCGTGACCCATCTAAAGCGGGTAGCGGTGGAACGTGACGGTACGCTGCATATGGAGTCGGACGGATCGGGTCTGGCGCGCTGGTTTAGCTACGAGGGCAGTACCCTGCACGAGCTCTGGCCGCACGATGATAAGAGCATTCCTTTACTTGCAAGAGGGTTTGTGAACGACCGTGCGCTGGATCAGGTGGTGATCAGCTATCGACCGGGCAGGCGGATCGTGCTTGGCCTTACTGACTCCGGTGGAGAACGCATCATCAAGGGTTATAAACGACAGAAATGCCAGCAGGCTGCCGGCTGTCACGCAATAGCCCTGTCAGCCTGCCAGGGAGGCGGTTTCAAGGTGCCGCACCTGGTGGAGTATGCTGAGGATGCTGACTACCTGGTGATGGCAAAGCAAGCCGGTAGCAGCCCTGATACTACGACTGAATCAAAGCATGTATGGGCCGATATTGGCGCTTGCCTGCGGCAGTTTCAACTGTCTCGTGTAGATGACTCTTTGCCGGAATTCAGCAGTCGGGATGAGCTGGATGTTCTGGACGAGCGAGCAAGGCGTTTTCTCCTTTGCGCCCCGCGGCTGCCTGCAAACTGGCAGCGCGGACGTGATTTGCTGGAAGATTTGATGCAGGATCTGCCCGCCGCCAGTTTTGGATTAGCTCACCGGGACTTGCACGATGGTCAGTTTCTCGTTGATGGGGAGGTCATCAGCCTGCTGGACTTTGACCTTTTGTGTAAGGCCGATGTGGCTCTGGATGCCGGTAACCTGCTCGCTCATCTGGTATTGAGGGAACTCCAGGCTGAGAATAACCGGGATGCCAATGCTGCCAGTGTCTGCAGCGATGCTTTTTTGGAGGGACTGGCCAGGTATCGGGAGCCTGGTTTCAATCAACGCCTGCTCTATTATCAGGCAACAAGTTTTTACCGACTCGCTCTGCTGTATGCCCTGCGACCGCGCTGGGCTCACTTGACTGACACTCTGATCAGTAGGGGAAGTCAGTGTATCAATGCCTGCAGGGGGGGCTAAAAGACTGGTGTCTGCCTACCTTAAACAGGTCCTGCGGCTGTCACTTCTGCTGTTTGTATGGCCGGCGGTCTCATTCGCTACCAGTGCCGGCGATATCGTCCCGGGCCACTGGTTGCAAGTGCGCGGCGAGTTGGATGAGCAGGGTGTGTTTCAGGTGCAGAGGTTGAATTTGATAGAACCGCGGGATGAAGAGGAAATGATAGGCAGGTTGTCTGCATCTTCTGATTCCAATCAATACCTGTTGTTCGGTCAGCGCGTGGTGGTTTCTGATAAAACCCGGTATCGGAGGATTGATGAGGGTGAGCTCGCCGGTGCCCGGGTGAAAGTGGAGGGCCATTATCGCGGTCCGAAACGCTTCTCGGCTCGCTCCATAAGTCGCCGCGACGCTGGTCGAGAGCGGATAACCGGGCAGGTCATTTCCATCGACAGCTCCTCCGATGGTTATGTGTTGGCGATCATGAACAATAAAATACGTGTTCCGGCGGATATAGAAGTGAGCCATGAGCAACCATTCGAGTTTTACACAATTTCGCCGCAGAGCATCGCGCTGCGCAAGGGCAGGGAACTGTCGGAGGAAGACCGGTTCGGTAATGGAATTCGCCTCAGCAAGCACCTGCGGCTAACGAGCATGTTAGAGACTCGCTACACCAGCGAAGACAACTATAACCTCAATGACAGTGAGGAGGAGGGGCGGCAGGACCTGGGCGCTTCCGCGCGAGCACGCCTGATACTTGAGCCAACGGGCTATGGTCTCTCGGGCCAGTTGGAGTTTCGTTATACACACCTGCAACGCGAGGACGACAAGAAGGGTCGCCTGGAGGTAAACGATACCCGCCTGGGCGAGAGTTTTATTTTCCTCGATGACCTCTTCGATATGGATTTTGATATCCAGGCCGGCCGCATGGATTTTGATGACCGGCGGGAGTGGATCTACGACCAGAACCTGGATGGGCTGCGGGCCTATTGGGACATAGGCGGGCTGGTGGCAGAGTTTGCGGCAACCACCACGCTATCGGACGGCGATCTCTGGGACGAAAATACCGATAATTACGTGATCTATCTGACGGACCAACAGCGACGCTACGCGGCCTGGATGGTACACCGCGATACCAGCGGGCCCTATGAGCAGGAGATCAGCCATTTTGGAGTGCGCGCCTTTGGCACCTGGCCGGAACGGCACAACAGTTGGCTGGAAATCTCGGGTATTCATGGTCGGCGTGACGATGAACAGGGCCGGACAAACCTGGGTGGTTGGGGAATGGATATCGGGACTACCCGGGAAATTGCCAGGTACTGGTATTTGACCACCAGTTGGGCATACGGCCAGGGCGATGACGACAAACGGGATGGCAGCGACAGGAATTTCCGGCAAACAGGGCTGCAGGATAACAATGCCAAATTCAGCGGGGTTACCTCATTTCGTTACTACGGTGAGCTGGTGGATCCAGAGTTGGCTAATCTGCACATTGGTACTCTTGGTCTGGGCTACCTGATTAATGAAACCAGTTCTCTGGATGTGGTTGGGCATTACTACCGACAGGACAAGGCGGTGCGCAAACTCCTTGGTTCGGATCTGGATGAAAAGGCCAACGGCGTTGACCGTGAACTGGGTTGGGAAGTGGATGCCATCCTCGGATTGCGCCCGGTACCGGCCTGGGATATTGAGCTTGTATTGGGATGGTTCAACCCCGGCAAGGCGTTCGAAGAAGCGGATCAGGCCTGGCTAGGCAAAGTGCAGTTGCGTTACCGCTACTAGCCAGGCGGGTGAAGTCTCAGGTCATGCCCTCAGCTTCCCACCATTGCAGGGCGCGTTGCACCCTGGCGGAGACGGCTTCATCGCAAGAGTCAGCATGGCATTCGTAGCCGTTAGCGCGCAGTAAATTCCCCGCTATTCCCTCAAAAACCCGGATGTCCCCGGCGGACATTTCCTGGCGCCAGTCTCTCAGGCCTTGCACTGGCGGCAGCCAGGCAGCCTTGGCGGACAAGCCGGATTCTTTACGGGTTTTTCCGTCGTGATAGTTCGCCATGTCATCAGAGTAGGCGAGATCCAGAAAGCGTGCGATGGATGTGAGTTCATTGACCGGGTTTGCCACAAGCTCCTCATACCTGACCTGCAGATAATGGGATGCACCCAGTACTTTACCCTGTTTTTGACCGATGCCGACTTGCCAGCGCCACCATAAGGCGCAGGTGGCGAGCGGATCCTGATGCCAAAGCGACCACTTCCCCGGCCCCTTCTCCCCCGATGCCCAGTTTAATGTGGATAGCGTGGTATTGCGGCCATCCCGGATTATGTGGACAAAGCGTGTATCGGGAAACAGTGCGTGCAGGGCTGGCATCTGTCGACAATAGTCAGGCGTCTTTTCGCCGCTCAGAGGCTTGTTCTTCATTTTTCCGCGCAGAGTATAAAGGCGACTGACGAATGCCGCATAAGTGTCGCAGTGCTCCGCCGCCGCCGTGAAAGCGTTGTCATCCAGCCCCATGCGGTAGGTGCGGCGGTATGATTTAACCGCCTCAAGTAATTCTGGCGTCATTGCGGGTTGCGGGTTCTCGCGCAGGATATGCTTGGCTGCCCGCGTTATAAAGTGAGTGTCGTTCGCAACCGTGAGTTGCGGATGATTATCGAGCATCCGCTGCAATAGTGTGGTGCCTGATCGCGGGCAGCCGACCACGAAAACATACGGGTTGCTGAACTGCCTTCGCGCAGCAGAATTCGCATCAGCCATAGGTTCCGTTCTTGATGATTTCTCTGTTTGCCAGTTGGGCATAAGGTCCTCCGCCAGCCATCAATTCGTTGTGCGAGCCGCTTTCGATCAACTCCCCGTTCTCTATATGCAGAATGAGGTCTGCGTGTTCGATTTCCGTCAGATCATGGGTGATCATGAACACCGTGCGTTCGGCCCCGATTTTTTGCAGGGCCTGCATCACGGCCTGCCGGTTTGTCTTGTCCAGGCTGCTGGTAGGCTCATCCAGAATCAGCAGCGGTGCCTTGCGCAGTGCCGCCCGTGCCAGGGCTATACGCTGGCGTTGTCCGACTGAGAGTGTGACCCCACGTTCCCCGACCACGGTCGCGTATTTCTTTGGCAAGCTTTCAATATGCTGATGAATATTAGCCAGTTTGGCTGCGGCCCTGATTTCCTCTGGGGAACTGCCAGTAGCACCATAGGCAATATTTTCTTCTATGGTGGTGGCAAACAGCAGCGTGTCCTGCAGCACTACGCTTATCTGGGTGCGCAGTGATTCCAGTGTCAGGTGTCGTATATCGTAACCATCGATAAGAACCCGGCCGCTGACCGGGTCATATAGCCGGGATAGCAAACCGATCAGCGTTGATTTTCCTGCACCCGACGGGCCCACGATAGCAACTCTTTGCCCGGGTTTTATTGTGAAACTGACGTCTTTCAACAGCTTCTGGCCCTGCGTATAGTTGTAACAGACGTGATCAAAAATTACTTCGCCTTTAAAGGCGGGCGCTGGCATGGCATCGTCTGCATCGAACACATCCGCAGGAGTCTCAAAGATCTGTATGACCCGTTCACCGGCGGCAGACGCCTTGGCAATTCTGCCGGAATATTTGGAGAAATCCTGCATGGGTTTGAAAGCCGCCTTGAGATACGACAGAAATACCAGCAATTCACCGGCGCTGAGATCGTTGCTGAGAACCAGTGCAACGCCGTAGAATAGGACAGCTGCGGTGGATATACCGGTCATCACCTGCACCGATCCTTCCATTTTTGCCAGCAGGCGTCGTACCTTAACGCCTTCCTTCAGACTTTTATTATTCTTTTTGCCGAACTGATCGGCAAAGGTATCTTCCAGGGATAGTGTCTGCACAACTTGCATCGCGCCTAATGATTCTGCCGTTGCTGAAGCGATTTCGCCTTCCCGTTTTCTCTGCTCCCGAGAGACACTTTGGATGCGTCTGCCCAGCAACAGTGTTGGTATCAAGTACAAGGGCGCGGTAAGAAGCACCAGTAAAGCCAGCTTCCAGTTTAACCAGAGCATTAGCATGGACATGAAAGTCAAAACCAGTACGCTGCCTATCATTGGCATCAGTGCCGTTACTGAGACGTCCCTGAGTAGACCGATGTCACCAATCACGCGAACGATCAGATCGCCGCTCTTCGACTGATTATGAAAGGACAGGGATAAGCATTGAATATGTCGATACAGGGCGCCACGGACTTCGGTGATGACCTTGTTGCCGACCAGGGCAAAGCCGACTTTTTGCCAGAAGTAGCTCAGCGCCCGTACACCCAGAATCAGGATTAGTGCGATTGAACACAGAGCCACGATAGTCATTGGCTGGAACGATCCCAGCAAGTCGCTCATCGCTGCACCTTCCGCCCTGGGGATAATGACGTTGTCGATGACGATGGTAAGCGGCCAGGGTTCCAGGGCACGCATCAACACGCCGCCGAACAGAGCCATGAATGAGCCTGCAAGCAGGGGCCTGTGTGGGCGTATGTAGGGAGAGATGTATTTTAGGAGGTGCCACATACCTGGCACTGATTGTTTTAGTGAACTGGGTTTTGCCATTAAATAATTGAGTCCTATTTTTGCAATGCACCCGCTATAGGGGTTATTTATAGAATGATATGGAGCGGCAATGGGGTTGTATATCGAAATGCGTGTTTAACTGAGGTATAACCAGTGGTGATAAATAGAAATAAAAAAAATGTATAACTGCTACTACATAGATTCAGTCGATCCGTGACCCCTTTGTTTTCTCTTCATCGACCAATGCAGTGCAATGGGTGTGCCGAAGGTGGTCACCATCACCATGACCACGATGGCGGAGAACACGGTGTCGTTCACCACACCCAGCGCTTTGCCAATGCTGGCAAAGATCAGGCCGACCTCACCGCGCGGAATCATGCCGATTCCCACTGTTAGGCGGTCCACGTCGCGGCCGGCGACGGCACCGGAGACGAGCTTGCCGATCACGGCTGCCACGGTGAATCCCGCTGCCATTAATAGAGTGGAGGGTTCGGCGAACACCGCCAGGTTGACCTGCATGCCGATCAGCACGAAAAAGATAGGGGCAAAGATGTTCTCCAGCGGGGCAACCAGGTCTTGTATGGTCACCCCGTGCTTGTCCTTGTGGAAGTAATCGTCCGAGACGATCAGTCCCGCGGCGAATGCGCCCACAATGGATGCGAGATGAATCGCGTCGGCGAGCCACGACAGCGCAAACGCCAGGGCGATGGGGAACAACAGTTTGCCTTGCTGGCGATCTATGTAATCGAATACGCGGGCGGCTGCTCGGGCAATGCGCTCGCCGAACAGGAGAACGGAGCCAAGAAAAAGGATGGACAGCAGTGCTATACGCGCGACTTCCAGCGGGGCTACCTGGCCTGTCGTGGCAATCCCGGCCACGACGGCCAGCAACACCAGGCCCAGTACATCGTCGATAACGGCGGCCCCGAGGATTACGCGCGCTTCCGACGTCTGGATTTTACCCATATCCTTGAGAACCCGCGCCGTGATACCCACGCTGGTGGCGCACAGTGTTGCCGCCACGAACAGGTGTGTGGGCGTGCCCTCGGCGGGCAGTATCCAAAGGCTTACCGCCATACCCAGGGCGAACGGCACCAGAATGCCGATAGCAGCCACGCGCCCGGCTTGAATGCCCACCCGCGCCATCTCGGTAACGGTTGATTGCAGGCCCACCATGAACGTCAACAGGAGCACACCCAACGCAGAGAAGAGGGACAGCGCGAAACCGATGTACACCAGTGGCATGCCTTCCGCACCGCTGGTGATGTCGCGGAGTTGCGTGCCTACGCCGTTGGCCTCGAAGCTGACGTGGCCAAGAATTTGCTCCGCTACATGATCGATCGCCTCGCCCGAACGCCAGATTTCCCGAAATACGGCGCGGGCGTCGTCGAGGTGCATGACAAGAGTCGCCAAGGGGTTGCCCAGCCAGTAGCCGACGTTGCCGATGACAACGCCAATCAACAGCTCCCCGAGCACCGGTGGCTGGCGAAATCGACCCGCCAGGCCGTGACCCACCATTGCTATGGTGATCACGAACGCCAGGCCGAGAACGACGGGCGCGAACGGGTCGGCGTGATTCGAACCGCTCTGGGCATGGGCCGCGCTGCCGGCGCCCCAGGCTACCGAAGATGCACCCAAAAACAGCGCCACAGGCAAAATACGAAGGGCTTGTGCCCGAATCTCGCAAGGATCAGTCATCACCCGTGTCGTCCCAACCGATTATTTATTACCAGTGTATATCTAGCACAGATACAGTCCTGGTTCGCAACCAATTCTTACGTGCCCCTGGCGATGGCTCGTAATTCTTCAATAGTATTAGAAGGTTAGCTGTTGCCGCTTGCATCGATGGATATCACCCTTGGGAAGCATGAATAAGTCCGTTTTCGACACGCCGTTTGTATTTCCCAGGCCTAATGGACTACTCTTTGGCTTCAAACACCCACAAACCGGAAGACGTGATGGCTGAAGCACAAGACAATTATTCAGGCGTATGGGATGGCCGCTTAGGATTTGGCAAGAAATCTGTCATTGTAGTCATCGACCTGTTACAGGGTTACACCACTGAAGGTTCACCGCTGTATGCGCCGGGTGTTGTCGACTGCGTCAAGGAGGTGCCCGAGGTATTAGACCTGGCGCGCGAAAAAGGCGTTTCCATTATTCATACGCGAGTGCTGTATAACCCTCACAATTATCAGGACGGTGGTATCTGGATTGAAAAAGCGCCAGTGCTGAAAGATCTCGTACCGGGCAACCCCTATGCAGAGTTTTGCCCCGAAGTCGTTCCCCCTGAAGGTGAAACCATCATCGTAAAAAATTATGCCAGTGCTTTCTTTGGCACGTCATTATCTTCCATGCTGGCTGCACAAGGTGCCGATACTTTAATCATTCTTGGCTGCACAACTTCAGGCTGTATTCGCGCATCAGCTGTTGATGCGGTCCAGCACGGTTATCGCCCGATAGTTGTGCGTGAATGTGTTGGTGATCGCCATGAAGGCCCCCATGAGGCTAACCTGTTTGATATCAATGCCAAGTACGGTGATGTCATCAGTAAGAACGAGGCGCTGGAATACCTTACCGGCCTCTAACCTGCTTTAGATTATAAGGGAGAAGAACATGACAGAAATGACCCAGTCACCACACTATAACTATGAACCCATTATCGACCGAGAACCGTTTAAACTGCCGGAAGGCAAGCGCGTAG
>Ga0316194_10002103_pt1 | contig 13908 bp, 16 predicted proteins | sample CroRivsedime1_MG_FD_204936 | JGI IMG/M metagenome (GOLD analysis project Ga0316194, IMG submission 204936) | Coastal sediment microbial communities from Maine, United States - Cross River sediment 1 | ecosystem: Environmental > Aquatic > Marine > Coastal > Sediment | place: USA: Maine...
CCATGGGTGAAATGACCGCCAGCATCGCCCACGAGATCAACCAGCCGCTCACCGCCATCTCCATGTACGCCCAGGCGAGCCTCAAGCTTCTGGAGCTGGAAGGCGGCACCGAAAAGGTGAAGGAGGCGCTTGAGAAGCTGAATACGCAGTCGCTAAGGGCGGGCGCGGTGATCGAGCGGATCCAGCGATTCGCCCGGGCTCAGGAATCCAGCAAGGAACTCGTCGATCTGAATGACCTGGTGACGGATCTTCTGAAGCTCGCCGACAGCGATGCCCGGATGCACGACATCGAGCTCGTGCTCGAGCTGTCTCCAGAGCTGCCGCAGATATTCGCCGATCCGGTGCAGATCCAGCAGGTGATCCTGAATCTGATCCGCAACGGCATCGACGCGATGAACGAAATCGGCTGCAGAAATGGCCGCTGCATCGAGCTGCAGACCCGAATTCAGGGCGGTGACGTTCAGCTCGAAGTGCGCGACCAGGGCCCCGGGGTTGCCGAAGACCAATCTGACCTGGTATTTACACCCTTTCACACAACCAAAAAGGAAGGCATGGGCATGGGATTGTCGATCTGCCGGTCGATCATCTCAGAGCACGGCGGCGAGCTGCGCTTCAAGAACAACGACCAGGCCGGCGCCTGTTTCTATTTTTCCCTGCCCATCGAAAATGAGTGATTCTGAACCAACCGTCTTCGTCGTAGACGATGATGAGCCCGTACGTGATGCCATTGGCATGCTGCTCGACACCGTGGACCTGCCGCATGAGTGCTACGACAGCGCCACCGCCTTCCTGGAGGACTATGCGACTCAGCGCACCGGCTGCCTGGTCCTGGACATCCGTATGCCCGGCATGAGCGGACTGGAACTGCAGGATCATCTGCAGACTGAGAACGATCCGCTACCCATCATCTTCATCACCGGTCACGGCGATATTCCGATGGCGGTGGAAGCAATGAAGAAAGGGGCCCTGGATTTCATCCGCAAGCCCTTCCGGGACCAGGAACTCCTCGACCGCATTCAGGAAGCCCTGAACCACGACGCGGAAAACCGGGAGAACCACGCGGACCTGGAAGCCGTGCGCAGCCGGGCTGGCAACCTGACACCGAGAGAAAAGGAAGTCTTCGAGCGGGTCGCCGAAGGCCAGGCCAATAAGGTGGTGGCCATCGATCTGGAAATCAGCGAGCGTACGGTGGAGATTCACCGCTCTCAGGTGATGCAGAAAATGGAAGCCAAGAATCTGGCCGATCTGGTCAAGATGAAGATCCAGCTGGACTCAGCGAACCTTACGTGAATCCGCGTATTCCCTGACCTCGGGGCGCCCTTTAGGGTGCGCGGATGGATGGTCAATCTGCCTCTGTTGTGCACGTGGTAGACGGCGACCCGGCGGTTCGCGACAGTCTCACAACCCTTCTGGATCTGAATGGATTCAGAGTTGCGACCTATGCCACTGGTTCCGCGTTTCTGAAGGAACTCGTCGCAACACGCTCTGGGACTGATCAGGATTGGGTGGTCTGCGAAGCGGAGCTTCCTGATGGCAGTGGTATCGAGCTTTTCTCAAAGGTTCGCGCAGCCAGAGCCGGCACGCCATTCATCCTGCTCATCAGCCGACGTAACCCCGGCATCATCGAAACAGCGAAGAACGCCGGGATCGAGCAGGTTTATCAGAAGCCCCTCGTCCATCGGAACCTCCTCACCTACATCGAGGCAAGGTCGAACTGAGGGAATTAACTGCATTGAAGGGATATGATCGCGTGCTATCGGAGCGCGCGAGTTGGATGGTCCCGCCTCCGGTCTCATCGTGATCGGCTGCGTGACTCACCGGTTACTCAAACTCAAGCTCAACGTTCGTTAAGGAAGTGATGTGACGGAGGAAACCCCCTACAACATAGAGGTAGTGCGCTGGTTTGCCGTGATGACCGTAGTATGGGGCATCGTGGGCATGGCAGTAGGCGTGCTGATTGCCGGGCAACTCGCCTGGCCGGCGCTGAATTTCGACACCTCGTGGCTGTCGTTCGGCAGGCTCCGACCGCTGCACACCAATGCGGTGATATTCGCGTTCGGTGGCTGCGCCCTCATGGCGTCTGCGCTCTACGTGGTGCAGCGCACGTGCCGCACGCCGCTGATCTCACACGGCCTGGCCAAGGTCGTCTTTTTCGGCTGGAACCTGGTGATCCTGCTGGCAGCGATCACGCTGCCGCTCGGCATCACCACCACCAAGGAATACGCTGAGCTCGAGTGGCCCATCGACATTCTGATCGCCCTGGTGTGGGTGCTCTTCGGCGTGGTGTTCTTCGGCACCATCATGAAGCGGAAGATCGAGCACATCTATGTGGCGAACTGGTTCTTCGGCGCCCTCATCATCGGCGTCGCGATTCTGCACATCTTCAACAGCCTGGCCCTGCCGGTGAGCCTGACCAAGAGCTACTCCATCTATGCCGGCGCCATGGACGCCATGATGCAGTGGTGGTACGGACACAATGCGGTCGGTTTCTTCCTCACCGCCGGCTTCCTCGGGATCATGTATTACTTCGTGCCGAAGCAGGCCGGACGCCCCGTCTACTCCTACCGCCTCTCGATCGTCCACTTCTGGGCCCTGATCGCCATCTACGTCTGGGCCGGCCCCCACCACCTGCACTACACCTCCCTGCCCGACTGGGCACAGAGCCTGGGCATGGTGATGTCGCTGGTGCTGCTGGCGCCGTCCTGGGGCGGCATGATCAACGGGATCATGACCCTCTCCGGTGCCTGGGACAAACTGCGCACCGACCCGATCCTGAAATTCCTGATCGTGTCCCTGTCGTTCTACGGCATGAGCACCTTCGAAGGGCCGATGATGTCGATCAAGACCATCAACGCCCTCTCTCACAACACGGACTGGACCATCGGCCACGTGCACTCCGGCGCGCTCGGCTGGGTGGCCATGGTCTCCATCGGCGCCATGTATCACCTGATTCCGCTGCTTTACGGTCGCAACCAGGGGCAGATGTACTCGGTGAAGCTGATCAACCTGCACTTCTGGCTGGCAACCCTGGGCACGGTGCTCTACATCGCCTCGATGTGGGTCAACGGCCTGCTGCAGGGCCTGATGTGGCGGGCGACGTCGGTGGACGGCACCCTCACCTACAGCTTCGCGGAGGCGGTCGAGGCGAGCTATCCCGGCCACTACGTCCGCTTCATCGGCGGCAGTATCTTCCTGATCGGCATGCTGATCATGGCGTTCAACGTCTACAAGACGGTACGCGGTGAGCGGCGCACGGAAGAGCCCGCACCCGCCACGCCGCTGGTCAGCCCGGAAGGAGCAAACGCATGAAGCATGATGCACTGGAGAAAAACGTCGGCCTGCTCATGGCCTTCATTCTGGTCTGCGTCAGCATCGGCGGCATGGTCCAGATTTTTCCGCTGATCTTCGAAGGTAGTCTGTCCAAGCCCATCGATACGCTGAAGCCGCTGACGGCCGTGCAGCTCGAAGGTCGGGACATCTACATGCGCGAAGGTTGCGCCGTCTGTCACACCCAGATGGTGCGCCCGCTGCAGCACGAGACGGCCCGCTACGGCCACTATTCCGTGGCCGGCGAAGACGCCTATGAGCATCCGTTCCTCTGGGGCTCGAAGCGAACGGGGCCGGATCTGGCCCGGGTCGGCGGCCGCTACAGCGACGCCTGGCACGTGGCGCACCTGATGAACCCGCGCAGCGTGGTGCCCGTCTCCAACATGCCGGCCTACCCGTGGCTGTTCGAGAACGTCCTCGATGGCGACGATACGGCGGCCAAGATGAAGACGCTGCGAACGCTGGGTGTGCCCTATACGGATGCAGACATTGAAGGCGCGCAGGCCTCTGTGCAGGGCACGACGGAAGCGCAGGCGCTGATCGCTTACCTGCAGAATCTGGGTCTGGATATGCGGGGTTATGGAGGCGCGCAATGACCGCAACACTGTTTTCCCTGGTCGCTGTCACTCTGGGGTTCGCCCTGCTGGTCGCCTGGGTTTACTGGCCCTCGCGCAAGAGCAAGCTGGAAGCCCTGGGCGAGATCCCGCTCGATTCAGAAACGGAAGTAGAAACGGAGAAACCAAATGAGTAGCGCTTGGAGCTGGTTCGTCATCATCGGCACGGTGGGCAGCCTGATCGCCTGCGTGGTCTTTCTCCTGATGAACCGTCATACCTCGGGCAACGAAGACACCGGGCACGACTACGATGGCATCAAAGAGCTGGATAACCCGCTGCCCATGTGGTGGGTGGGCATGTTCATACTCACCATCGTCTACGCCATCGGCTATCTGATCTACTATCCCGGCCTCGGCAACATCAAGGGCGCCGCTGGCTGGACCCAGCTCGACCAGTGGCAGGAAGAAGTGGACCGGCACGAGGCCCGCTTCGCACCCATCTACGAGAAGCTCGCGGCGATGAGCCCGGCGGAGCTTGCCGCCGACCGGGTCGCGCAACAGGTTGGCCGACGCCTGTTCATCAACAACTGCTCCACCTGTCATGGTGTGGCCGCGGAAGGCGCTTTCGGCTTTCCGAACCTGACCGACGACCAGTGGCTCTGGGGTGAAGGCTTCGACAAGGTGAAGGAAGCCATACTCCTCGGCCGCAACGGCATCATGCCTCCGTGGGGCGCGGCGCTTGGTGATGACGGCGTGGCGAATGTTACGCAGTACACCCTGCAGCTTGCCGGCCGAGAGCACGACGCGGAAGCTGCAGCACGCGGCCAGACGCAGTACAACACCCTGTGCGTGGCCTGCCATGGACCCACCGGCGAAGGTAATCCCATGCTCGGCGCCACGAACCTGACCAAGGACATCTGGCTCTACGGCGGCAGCGCCGACGAGATCGCCTACAGCATCAGGAATGGCCGCAACGGAAACATGCCGTCGTTCGCCGATGTGCTGGATGAGCAGAAAGCTCACATCCTGGCCGGCTACGTCACGGGCCTGAGCGGGCAGTAAAGGGAAACGGTAGCCAGAAGTAGTAAAGGAGTTACGGTGAACGGCCCCAACGTCACGGAAGAACCGGTCAAGCTCGAAGGATTCGGGCCGAAGGACCTCTATCAGAGCCGGGAGAAGATCTTCACCCGCTTTGTCGGTGGTTTTTTTCAGCGGCTGCGGTTTTTTACCGGCTGGCCCCTGCTGACCGGTTACTTTCTGCTGCCCTGGATCAACTGGGGCGGCCAGCAGGCCGTTCTCTTCGATCTGCCCGCCCGGCAGTTCCATATCTTCACCCTCACCTTCTACCCGCAGGACTTCTGGCTGCTCGGCTGGATGCTGATGATTGCGGCCTTCGGCCTCTTCACGATCACCACCCTGGTTGGCCGACTCTGGTGTGGCTATACCTGTCCGCAGACCGTCTGGACAGCCATCTTCATGTGGGCAGAACAGGTCGCGGAAGGTCCCAGGCACGCCCGCATCCGCCTCGACAATGCACCCTGGTCTTTCGAGAAATTCCGCAAACGTGCTACGAAACACGGCATGTGGCTCGGCTTCGCCGCGCTCACAGGCATCACGTTCGTCGGCTACTTCACGCCCATGCGCGAGCTGGTGCCGGACCTGATCACCTTCGAAGCACATGGCTGGGCCGTGTTCTGGAGCCTGTTCTTCACCGGCGCCACCTATACCAATGCGGGCTGGATGCGCGAACAGGTCTGCATCTACATGTGCCCCTATGCCCGTTTTCAGTCCGCCATGTTCGACAAGGACACCCTGATCGTCTCCTACGACGAGGCAAGGGGTGAGCCGCGCGGCTCGCGCAAGCGAAACAAAGGAGCCGACGCGGCCAACAAGCTCGGCGACTGCATCGACTGCCAGCTCTGCGTGCAGGTCTGCCCGGTCGGCATCGATATCCGTAACGGCCTGCAGTATCAGTGCATCGGCTGCGCGCACTGTGTGGATGCCTGCGATCAGGTCATGGAAAAGATGGACTACCCGAAAGGACTCGTCCGCTACACCACCGAGCACGAGCTTTCCGGCGGCACGACCCACTGGCTGCGCCCGCGTGCCATCGGCTACGCCATCGTTCTGCTGATCATGATGACGGCGTTCACGGTGGCCCTCTTCTCACGCAGTGCTTTCGAAGTGGACGTGCTCCGGGAACGGGGTGAGTTGTCGCGGGTGAACTCTGCCGGTGAGGTGGTGAATCAGTACAGCCTGAAGATTCTGAACAAGACCCAGCAGGGTCAGGCATACGAGATCAGGGTGATCTCCGATCTGCCCATCAGTATCAGTCGTTCCGAGCAACTCGACGAGAGCCTGACGAGTCTGCCCGGGGAAGTGCTCGATCTGCCGCTGGCGCTTTCCGTACCCCGCGAAGCGGTCACCCTGCCGAGCACGTCCATCACCGTAGAGCTCTGCGAGGTGGGTGGCACCCATTGCGATTCGGAGGTGACCACCTTCTTCGGGCCAATGCGATGAGAAAGATCAAAAAGATGAATATGAAGAACCGTCTGCCCGTCATTCTCCTGATCGCCATTCCGGCTGCCGCGGTCGTGATGAGCTCGATCACGGCCTACTTCGCTTATCAGGGCCCTGATCAGGAGATCAGAGTCGAGTCCGCACCGCTGTCGAAAACGAGCTGGCAACCGGAAGAGGACGACAGTTGAGCATCTGCACGATCAGCGTCTCGGACATGCACTGCGCAGCCTGCGCGGGCAAGATCCGGCAGGCGCTGACGACACTGGATGACATTCAAGCGACCCACATCAATCCGGTTCGCCGTCAGGTGCTCGTGGAGCACGGCACCAGCACGGATCCGCTGGAGATCCTCAGCACCATCGAGTCCGCCGGCTTCAGCCCCACCCTCGCCGGCCTCGACGATCATGACGCCCGCCAGCGGGATCTGCTGAAGCGTCTCGGTATTGCCGGGCTCGCCATGATGCAGGTGATGATGGCGGCCATTGCGCTCTATGCCGGCGCATTGGACGGCATCGAGCCGGCCTATGAGCGACTTCTGCAGTACACGAGCCTGTTGTTCACGATTCCCGTCGTCTGCTACTCCGCCATCCCCTTCTTCACCAGCGCATTGTCCGGCCTGCAGAAAGGTGGACGGCTCAGCATGGACGTGCCGATCGCGTTGGCCATCGCCATCGCATTCACCACCAGCCTGTTCGCGACCCTGAGCGGTGAAGGCGAGGTGTACTACGACTCGGTCGTGATGTTCACTTTCCTGCTGCTTGGCGCCCGTTACATCGACAATCGCCTGCAGCACCGCTTCGAGCTCACCGGACATCTGCTGGCAGCATTGCCGAAGACAGCCTGGCGCCTCGACGACGGCACGCAGCGGTCTGTCGGTATCGCCGAGCTCATGCCCGGCGACGATGTGTGGGTGCCGGAAGGCGCTCAGGTACCCGTGGATGGCACGCTCGCAGACAGTCGCGCTCTGCTCGATGAGGCCATGCTAACGGGTGAATCGGACTGGGTGGACAAGCAGCAGAACACGGAAGTCTACGCGGGCACGTTGAATCGGGGTCCCGCCTTCGCCATGCGGGCAAGGAGTACCGTCGATCAATCCCGCATAGCAGATATCGCCCAACTCGCGGAGCAGGCAGAGGTTCGGGACGCAAACATCACCCGGCTGACCGATCGGATCGCCGGCATCTTCATTCCCACCGTGCTCGGCCTGGCCACGGTGACCTTTATCGGCTGGCAGCTCATCGATCCGTCCCGGGCGCTGATCGCCGCTCTGACCGTGCTCGTGGTGAGCTGCCCCTGCGCCCTGTCGCTGGCCACCCCCGCCGCGCTGACAGCCGCAATGACCCGCCTTCGGCAACTCGGCGTGGTGCTGACCAACAGTCAGACCCTTGAGCGTGTACTCGATGTGGATCGGGTCTATATCGACAAGACGGGTACGCTGACCACAGACACACCCGGCATCGAACGCACAGAAGTGCTGGCGCGGGATCTGGACGAGCAGAACTGCCTGGCGGTTGCCGCCGAGCTGCAGCGACATTCCAGCCATCCCTACGCTCGAGCGTTTCACGCGCTCGCCAGCGCAGATCGGCCCCCGCTTTCGGACGTGGAAGTCGTCACTGGCCAGGGCGTACGGGCGCAGTTGGAAGCAGAGGGTGGCCGCCGCGAGGTGCGGATCGGCAGTGCCACCTTCGCTGGCGCGGGCAGCGCGACGACAGGTACAGAGGACCGTGACGTGTATCTGGCCATCGAGCAACGGCCCGTCGCCCGCTTCCTGCTTTCCAACCAGATACGACCTGACGCAATCGCTTCGATCAACACACTCAAAGCGCAGGGCGTGGCGCCCGTCATGCTCTCAGGTGATTCCGAGAACCGTTGTGCGGAAACCGCCGCTGCGCTCGACATCGACTACCTGGCACGACAGACCCCGGAGGCAAAGCTGGCGGCCATTCGCGCCGATCAGGCCAACGGGCGCAACGTGCTGATGCTGGGCGATGGGATCAACGACGTCCCCGTGCTGGCCGGGGCGGATGTTTCCGCAGCAGTCGTAGAAGCGAGTGACCTGGTGAAATCCAAGGCCGACGTGTTGCTGCTGAGCAGCCGACTGTCGCCACTGGCGGGTCTGTTCAGCCTGGCCCGCGGCACCCGCAGGATCACCCGACAGAATCTGCTCTGGGCAGCAGCCTACAACCTGACCGCCATACCCATCGCGGCCTTCGGGCTGATGCCACCCTGGCTGGCCGCACTCGGCATGGCTGCAAGCTCCACGCTGGTCATGCTCAATGCCACCCGCCTGCTGTCTTTCGGTAATGGGGAGAGGATGGAAGCCTGATGGAAATCCTGGTGGTACTGATACCGGTGTCCATAGTGCTGATCGCGATTGCGGCAGCGATATTTCTCTGGGCAGTCAATAACAATCAATTCGAACAACTGGACAAACACGGTTTTGATATTTTTGAGGAAGATTCGGGAGATGAGTCATGAATAGTGTGTTGAACGGCTTTCTGGTGGTGTTCAATCCCAAGCAGGGTTGGGCAAAGATCGCTGGCGCCAAGCCTTCAATGGTGCAGACACTGGCGTTGCACACCATTCCGTTCGCGCTGATTCCGGCCGTCTGCTGGTACATCGGCGTGACCACGCAGGGCTGGACCATCATGGGCGATCCCGTGAAGCTCACCCCGGAGAGCGCGCTGCCCATGTGCATCCTCTTCTATCTGGCCATGGTCGCGGGAGTGATCTTCCTCGGCTATATGGTGAACTGGATGGCGGCCACGTACAGCACGGAAGGCGGGGTCGGCAAGGGCGTTGCCCTGATCAGTTATACGGCAAGCCCCTTCTTCCTGGCAGGGTTCCTGGGTCTCTACCCCATCCTCTGGCTGGACGTGATGGTCGGTACCCTGGTCGCCTGCTACTGCATCTACCTGCTGTTCCTCGGCACCGGCCCGGTGATGGAAGTGCCGCCGGAGCGTTCGTTCCTCTATGCGGCAGCAGTATTCGCCGTCGCACTGGTGTCCTTTGTGGCCTTGCTGGGCGCGACGGTGGTGCTCTGGGATCTTGGTCCGGCGCCCGAATATACTTACTGACCAGCCCACTCCCCGCCGGTGACCGCCGGCGGGGAATCAAGCTACCAGGACTTGGCCAGCGCCTGGGGTTTCTCTACCCTCAGCCTCTTTCGGTGACCGGACTCCCCGATTGAAAGCCTTGATGGGTCTTGTCCTGCTTGTGCTCGCCGTCGCCCTGGCAGCAGGCGCGCTGCCCAGCGGCGGCTTCTGGTGGGACTTCCTCGCTGCTCTCGGCTACTGCGCTTTAACCCTGATCGCCTTCATGGGCTGGGATTCGGAGTCACCCGTTCGCACGCCCCGTCTGCGGATGCACCGTAACCTGGCCATTCTCGCCGCAGTGATCGCCACCGCTCATGCGCTCGGCTACCTCGCCATCGATCCGACGGTGCTGGAGTATCTGATGCCCAGCGCGCCCAACTACATGCTGCTCGGCGTCCTCGCCTGGCTGCTGCTGATCGCGACTACCTACTCTTCCCTTCCAGCCCCACGCAAGCGGGCCTACTCCGACTTTGGGGCATTTCGCAGCTGGCACCGGGCACTCTATCTTCTGCTGCTGGGGGCCACCGCCTGGCACGTTTTCGCCACCGAATTCAGCCTGACCAGCATCTGGCAGGTCGCCGCGCTGCTGTCATTGCTGATCGGTGCGCCACTGGCCGCCTACATGGCACGACGCGCGGGAAAGGCAGCACCGGTCACCGACGCACCTGCCGCTGATCGGGACGCGGATCTTCACCCGGTGCTCTGCGGTGTCGCCATGCTGATGCTCAGCGCATCCTTTGCGGGGCTCAAGGCGGCCGCATGCGCCACCTGCTGATCCTCGCGGGTTGCAGCCTCGCTGCCCTCGCCCTGGGCTATCTCTGGCTCGAATGGCAGGAGGGATTAAGAGCCGAACGGCCGATGCTGCCGCTGACCTTCGCGCACCTCGATCACCGCGCGGTGAACTGCATCGATTGTCATCACAATTTCGTGGACGACACCGGCCAGGGCCTCTGCTTCGACTGCCACAAAACGGATCCGACGGTAAACGCATTGATGGAAGAACAATTCCACGCACTGTGCCGCGATTGCCACGTGGAGCAGCAGCGTCTCGGCGAGGACGGTGGCCCGACCCGGCAGTGCATTGACTGTCATACGGCGGACGAGGCGCCCTGATCCAGCGGCGCTGCAGTCCGCGCAACTAGAGATCCACTGGCAGCAGGATGCCCAGCTCCCGCCTCGTCTTGCGCCATAGCTCGAGGAGCTGCTGATGCTTCTGCGGGTTGCTGGCGCGCAAGTCCACAGTCTCTCCCGGATCGACGCTCAGATCATGGAGCCGGAATGCCGATTCGCTGAAAGGCGGCTCAACGTTCACCAGCTTCCAGTGGCTCTGTCGGATAAACGCCCGGCCCTCGTAGTAAAGCGTCGTCACATAGTCCTCGCTATGCGCCGCGCTGGCGTCGCCCGTCAGTACCGGCAAAAGGCTTTCACCCAGCATCGGGTTGACCGATCCATCAGACGGATACGTCTGATCCGCGAGCGCCAGGAAGGTAGGCGCGAGATCCATCACCGTCGTGTAAGAACGATGGGTTATCCCTTCGACCACACCGGGACCGGCAATGAGCATCGGTGTGACGATGCCGCCTTCCGTGGCGTAGGTCTTATACCGACTGAAAGGCGCCGAGCCGGCTTCCGCCCACTGCGGGCCGTAGGAGATCCAGGAACCTGCTCGGCCCATGTCCTCGTAGCGATCGCTGTAATGACTCTGGAGATACTGCTTTATCGGACCGTAGTAATAGTAGTCCTCGCCCGCAGCACCGTTGTCTGACATGAAGACGATCAGCGTGTTCTCATAAAGGTCATTCGCCTGCAGATACTGCACAAGACGGCCGACGTGATGGTCCAGGTTCTCCACCATCGCGGCATAGAGTTCCATCTTGCGGGACTCTTTTCGCTGCGCGTCCGCAGAGAGGCTGTCCCAGGGCGCTATGGCGTCGTTGCGTGGCGGCAGCTCGGCTTCTCGAGGAATGATGCCGGCTGCTTTCAAAGAATCGAGACGCTCCGCGCGCAGCTGATCGTAGCCCTGTTCGTACTGGCCGGCATAAAGGTTCAGATAATCATCGGGAACCTGCAGAGGCCAGTGCGGTGCGGTATACGCCGCATAGGCGAAGAAAGGCCTGCCCGCTTCCCTGTCAGCGTCGATAAACTCGATGAGGCGATCGGTGAAGAGTTCGGTGGAGTACCCGCCATTCGGAAACTCGACTTCCTTGCCATCCATACGATACAGAGAGCCGCCTGGAAACAGACCGGTGCCGCTGAAATGAGCCCCCGCACCGTGGATCAGGCTGAAAGACCGGTCGAAGCCCGAGGCATGAGGCCCCTGCTCCGGCTCGTCTCCCAGATGCCACTTACCGGCCATATAAGTCCTGTACCCCGCCTGTTGCAGCAGCACGGGAAACGGGACGACGCGATCAGACAGATGTCCCTCGAAGCCATCCACTGCCATGGTGATGAGCGGCGATCTGTGCTGACGGCCTACGCCGGCAACGTGGTTGTTGTTGCCTGACATGAGCATTGCACGGGTCGGTTGACAGGACGGTGAGGTATGGAAGTCCGTGAACACCATACCGTTGGCAGCAATGGCGTCGATACTCGGCGTACGGATGTCACTGCCAAACACACCGAGATCCGCATAGCCGAGATCATCGGCGACGATCAGCAGAATGTTCGGCGAGGCCGCCACATTCGCTGGCCAGCAATTCATCGCCAGCACGACTGACAAGCAGAACAACAGGTCCAGTTTCCGCACGAATGTCTCCCCAACTCGCTCAAGCAGCGCCTAATAGTAGCGTGCTACGATGCGTCACGACTATCGGTGGGAGACAGATGAGAGAGGAACAGAGGAAAGGCAACAAAACCGGAAACGGAAAGTTGCTGACCAGGCGAGATCTAACCAGACAGATCGGGCTGGCGGCCGGGGTCACGCTGATCGCCAGCAGCTTCGCTCGTGCGGCGACCGTGCCCACTCCGGAGCAGGTGGAAGGGCCATTTCATCCGATCGAAAGCCAGGCCGACACCGACACGGATCTCTGCATGATCGAGGGCCACTCGGACCCCGCGCAGGGCGAGATGATCTACGTTCGAGGCCGCGTCACGGACATCCACGGCCAACCGCTCGAAGGCGCCCTGGTTGACGTCTGGCAGGCTAATCACTTCGGACGCTACAGCCACCCGGAAGACCCGAATACGGCGCCGTTGGATCCGAACTTTCAGGGCTGGGCGTTGATCAAAACGGATGCTCAGGGGCGATATGGTTTCAAGACCATCAAACCGGGCGCTTACCCCCTCTCTTTTCTCGGAGAAGACGGCTGGCGCTGCCGGCACATCCACTTTCAGGTATCACGGCCCGGCTCGAAAAAGCTGACAACGCAGATGTACTTCCACGGAGACCCGCTGATCGGGCAGGATCTCGAGATCGCCAAGGCGCCGGAGGCGCTGCGTCAGACACTGATTGCACAGTCGACGGCCGATGCGGACACCGGGTTGCCGCTGTATCGGTTCGATGTGACTTTGAGTTAGTTCCGGTTGCCCGATCGCGCAGCCCGTACTCGTGCTGCAATCCAGCGATTGCCGCTCCGTAAGTGGAAATCGCGCCTTCAGTCCGCCAGTCGGGCTAAACCAACCGTCTATCGGCTGACTCCAGGGCAATCGGTACACATTCACCATAATGGAACACTTACGGAGGGCAGGCTTCCCTTCAAGGGCCTATTAGACCAGTGTTGCCTTCGTGGACATCGAAGAACTCAATTAGAAGTACCAAACAGCCGGATGCGCAAAGACGATTCAGATTCGAAGAACTTCTTCCGGACCGACCGATTCTTTGTCGTGTCGGGTCAATGGCACTTCACTACGCGAGAAGGCGAAGATTTCGGCCCATTCGGAAGCCGCGACGAAGCTGAGGCGAAACTTCGAGACTATCTGGATACTCAATCAGTCATGCATCGCCTACGAGACAGAGACCCCTCGCTGGAAGACACCAATGAGGGCGACGTGAAGAAAATCGCAGAGCTTTCACGTGAGATTCAGAATGAGCGCGGTAACGAGGAAAGCTAGCTCCGGTCCGGAGCAACCACCCTCCTAACCCCGCATTCACCACGGCTCGCCACGAACTCCAGGAAGAAAGGGATCGCTGCCTTGCGCTTTGCTGCCGAACAAACAGCCTCAGCCGAAATCTTTTATCAACTGGGGGTTGGCCAGTCCAGAGCCGTTGTGGTTCCGCCGTCCACGGTGAGCGCCGCTCCATTGACGAAACTTGAAGCGTCTGAGCAAAACCAGAGCATTGTCTCCGCAGCTTCTGCTGATTCACCAAGCCTCTCCATGGCAGAGTGACGTTTGAGGACTGCTTCCGCCAGATCCGGCAAGGCTTCGAAATGCGGGTCGACCATCTCAGAATGACAATATCCGGGGCACACGGT
>Ga0316194_10002104_pt1 | contig 13903 bp, 15 predicted proteins | sample CroRivsedime1_MG_FD_204936 | JGI IMG/M metagenome (GOLD analysis project Ga0316194, IMG submission 204936) | Coastal sediment microbial communities from Maine, United States - Cross River sediment 1 | ecosystem: Environmental > Aquatic > Marine > Coastal > Sediment | place: USA: Maine...
CTGGCACAACTGCGCCAATTGCTGAGGATCGCGATAATTACGGCTGAAAAGAATGACACCACCGGTCTGCGGGTGACACAGCCGTCGTCGATCATCCTCGTCGAGTTCGTAGCCCGCCACATCCAGCATCACCGGTCCCAGTGTCATGTTAACTCCCGCTCCAGCAAAACGACTGCCGCCACCGCGATACCCTGTTCGCGACCGACGAAGCCCAACCCCTCGGTAGTCGTTGCTTTTATGTTGATTTGTGAAGAATCACAGGCAAGGTCCTGTGACAGGCATTGCCGCATTGCGCCGATATGCGGCGCCATCTTCGGTGACTGCGCCATGATAGTGACATCCGCATTGCCGAGGCGATATCCCTGCTGATCGGCTCGCTGCACGACTGCCCGCAAAAACTCGCGACTGTCTCGATTTTCATTTTGCGGATCATTGTCAGGATAAAGCTGTCCGATATCACCCTGCCCCAGAGCACCCAGCAACGCATCGCACAAAGCGTGAATCAAGACATCTCCGTCTGAATGCGCAAGCAGCGCCCTGCCGGCGGCGAGGTAAACGCCACCCAGCACGAAACCTTGCCCATCGGTGAAGGCATGCACATCGAATCCATGTCCAATCCTGACTGCGTTCATAACCTGTGAAGACCGCTTTCAATCACTCAATAAAACCTCTACTGCCGGCTGAGCGCATGTGTGTTAAACAGCAATACACCGAGTAACAACAGGGCTCCCACCTGATGCAGCGCACCGAGAAGCACCGGGACCTGCATCAATAACGTGGCGATTCCGAGCGCCACCTGAATAATAACCATCATGCCTGTCAGCTTGAAACCGCGCTGCAGCCGAGGTTCATCGAAACAGGCTCGCCCGCGTAAATACCAGGCAAACAATAATACCGCGGTCAGCATCGCCAACCAGCGGTGATTAAATTGCACCGTCACCATGTTCTCCAGCGGATTCAGATACCAGGGTGACAGGGCCCCGATGCCTTCGGGAATCAGGCTGCCGCCCATTAACGGGAAGCTGTTGAAAATCAGTCCGGCATTCAGGCCCGCAACAAAGCCGCCGGAGACCATCGTTAGCAACAACAGGCATACCAGCCCCAGCGACAACTTACGCCAGCCCGATATGGTCGACTCGGACAGGCGACGGTATGGCTCACCAACCGCCAGGTTGAAGATAGTCCACAGAATAAAACCATAAATAACAGTGGCCGTCAGTAAATGCGCCGTGAGGCGATACTGGCTAACCTGGGGATTGTTGACCAGCCCGCTTTTGACCATATACCAACCCAATAATCCCTGCAGACCGCCCAGCAGGAACATCACCACCAGTCGCGGTGTCAAACCGGGTTTGATCATCTTGCGTAACCAGAAATAACAAAATGGCAGCAGGAAAACCAGGCCGATGAGCCGACCCAGCATACGATGCGAATATTCAAACCAGTAGATCGACTTGAACTCATCGAGCGACATCCCGCGGTTCAGTTTTTGATATTCGGGGAACTGTCGGTAAAGGTTGAACTCGGCCATCCACTGCTCGGTATCGATGGGTGGCAATACCCCCGTCGGATGCCAGGTCACCATCGACAGTCCGGAATCGGTGAGCCGCGTTACCGCACCCAGAATCATCATCGCAAAAACCAGAACCAGACACACCATCAACCAGCGCATTATCGCACGATCGTTATCACTTATTTGTTGCATATGTCCCGCGATACTCCAGAAAAACCTGCTTGAAACTGCCGTTAAGGCACTGCCACGACCTTACGAAACCGACCCGCATTGTCCACCCCCGGAGCGTAGGAATCCAGCCTGTCGTCCATATTTCTGGCCAGCGTATCGAGACGCTCGGCAGTGGGTGGATGGGTATTCATCATTACGATCAACTCGGCGGAATCCGGATTGATACTGTCGATGGTCGTCAACACATCGAGAAAGGCATATGGATCATAGCCGGCACGCGCGGCCAGCACCACGCCGCGCAAATCAGCTTCATATTCATATTCGCGATCGAGGCCGGTAGTGTACAACTGCAGTCCGGAATGGATCAGTGTGCGCATTGCTGTATGCTCTTTTTTGCTGTCGACGACTGCAACCGTCAAGCCGCTCAACAGGTCGCGTTGCAGAGTCTCCTGCAATGCCTCCAAATGATGCTTGCGCACGACGTGCGAAATTTCATGCGCCAGCACACCCGCCAGCTGGGCTTCATTTTCCAGCAGCTGGTAGAGCCCGAGGGTGATCACGACGTAACCACCGGGGGCGGCAAAGGCGTTTATGCCGTCTGACTGTATGACGCCAAAACGCCAGGGTAATTCTGCTCGTTCCGACTGTGCGGCAACCCAGGAACCGACATCGTTGACGTAACGCTGTAAATTCTCATCAGCAACCAGCGGCGCAGCGCCAAGCAATCCCGATGTCAGGTTAGCGCCAATTTCTATCTCCTCATCGGTGGAGACCTCGCCTCGCAGCTGGGCGAGCGTTTTCAGACTCTCGCCCAATACTTCACTGGATTCTGCGAACTGTTTCTTCAGGTCATCAAGGCCAAATCCATTGACCCCAGGCGCCACCAGCACACCCAACCACAGGATCAGGATGATCGCTGCCCGACGTGAACAAGCACTCATTTCCTGACCTCCGAGATATAGGGCACCTTGTGCGCCTGCAAGCCGCCCGCGGTGGAAAAACGTTTCACGCGCTTGTCATCACTGGCGTATTGATCCATTTTCTTAAGCTCTTCGAAATCGGGCTCGGCTGAATTGATTTCGACTTCGCTCAGGCCGCGCACGCCGATGGTAGCGGTGCCCGAACTGGTGGTGCCGGAATCCTGGGTAAAGTAACCGCTGGCCGTGCGTGAAAAGGTGGCGAGACCGGACAGAAAACCCCGCTCGTCCTCCTTTTCCTGGTTGACGACTGAACTGTTGTAATTGCCAACACGCACCTGGTAACTGCGCACCCAGCCAATGATTGAACGTTCTTCAGAGTAGATTTCCTGCCATCCCCCCTTACGTTTGAACATAGTTACCGTAACGCCAGCGGGAACATTACCAACGCTACCGGCAGCAATGCTGGCATCGGTATAAACCGTTGCCTGACGTACGATAATTCCCTGTGACTCTGCCCGGACCTCGGATCCTAGCAGCACAAAGACTAAAAGAACTCGTAACAAAGAAAGCATAGTGGCTGCATTATACCAACAGGAAGCTAAAAGTAGTGCGCGCATTTCGTCTCGGTGCAGACTGCCACAACCACCATGAAATGAACGCAGCTTGCGACATTCGCCTCACTACAATCCGCAGCGGGTATGTGTATTGTTACGCAGGCAATGCGGTTTTAGATTCTACTCGGGAAAGATGGTTGAGCTGCGATGAATCGCTGTTTTAACTGACGGAGTATGCCCGGTGGGAAGAAATCTACCAGTGAAATTCGCTGGGCAAAAAAAAGGCGCCTATGGGCGCCCTTCTCGTCCTCGCTGCCTTATTATTTTATTTTGGCAGCTATCTCCTCCAGTTTCTTTGCCGAGCCAGGTTGATATTTTGAGGGGGCGAATCGTCTCTTCCCCGAGGCTGGCGACTGATATAAGTTGGCGGTAGTAAAACACAGCTGTCACGAAGTTTCCACTCAATTTTGCGTTTTACGATCGTTTCACCTTTATCACAACCAGGCCTAGCGATCTAAAATCGACACTCATTCCTGCTACTCCTCTTCCCGCCGATATTACATCTTGCCGGGCCCGATATGTGTTAGCCGATCCAGGCGATCACCAGTCAGTTGATAAGCCTGGCCGAAGCCGCGCACGAAACGCCCGGCCTGAAGTTGCAGTCGGAATAGATGGAAATCAGGCAAAGGTTCGATCAGATCCATGACCTTGCCGAAACAATGGCGGAACTCAGCCAGCACTCGCGCAAATAACGGGTCTTCACGCTCGACGATAACCACCGTAGCTTCAAAAGTGATGCGCCGACGTGCAAAGGCATTGGCCACCCTGTCTTCATCTTCCATCAGCAAAAGACTGATGGTGGGGCAGCGTTTCAGATTACGGGTATGGCTGGCGAGATCGCTTAGAAAAAGGTAACAATACTCATCGACCCATACCAAAGGCGCATAACTCGCACAGGGCGTCTGGGCGTCCGCAATCGTTGCCAGCAGGGCCGCTTTACTGCTATCGCGCAAAGCCACAAACTCGCGTTGTGCACTGTCTAATTCATCTACCGCCATATCTACCCATCAAAACCACAGCCATCAACATCGCGACATTCTGACATGCAACAGGCTGCCGTGCATTTCGAATCCCAAATTGCCGATTCAAAAGATCAATTGTGTCGTTATACTTAGCCCATCTGATCGCCCCGGCATGCCCCAACCTGGCCCCTATGAATAAAGATTTATCATTGCTGCAACGCTATCCATTTGAAAAGCTGGCCGAATTGAAGCGCGATCTGCATCCGCCGGCCGCGCTCGAACACATCGCCCTGTCGATCGGTGAGCCGCGACACCCTGCCCCGCAGGTAGTACTCGACAGCCTGATCAGCCACCTGCATCTGCTATCAACTTACCCAAGCACGCGCGGCAGCCCGCCGCTGCGCGAGGCTATCGCGGCCTGGCTGTCGAAACGATTTGACATCCCGGCGGGTCAACTCGACCCGGAGCGCAACGTCCTGCCCGTCAGCGGAACCCGCGAAGCGCTGTTTGCGATCGCACAGTGTCTGATCGACCGCAGTGCGGCAAACCCGCTACTGCTCATGCCCAACCCCTTCTACCAGATCTACGAAGGCGCGGCACTGCTGTCCGGGGCAACTCCGCGTTATCTTGACTGCCTGTCGGAAACAGGTTTCCTGCCGGATCTTGATGCGGTGACCGAGCGCGAATGGAGGGACTGCCAGATGATCTACATCTGCAACCCCGGCAATCCGACCGGTGCGGTGATGTCGCGCGCTTATCTGCAGCAATTGATCGAGCTGGCGCATCGTCACGACTTTGTCATCGCCAGCGACGAGTGCTACTCAGAAATTTACTTCGATGAGCAACAGCCCCCAGCGGGCCTGCTCGGTGTGGCAGCGGAAATGGGCCTTGAAGATTTCAGCCACTGCCTGGCGTTTAACAGTCTGTCCAAGCGCTCGAGCCTGCCCGGACTACGCTCCGGTTTCGTCGCCGGCGACGCTGAACTGCTGGAACAGTTTCTGCTGTACCGCACCTATCACGGTTGCGCCTTGCCACCGGCAACGCAAACTGCCAGCACCGTCGCCTGGCAGGATGAAGCTCATGTGGTCGAGAATCGTCGCCTTTATCGCGAAAAATTCGAGCAGGTTTTGGCCCTGCTTTCTGATACACTCGCGCCGCAGAAACCGCAGGCCGGTTTCTTCCTGTGGGCGCAAACGCCCCTGTCCGACGAGGAATTTACGCGTCGGCTATACGCTGAGCAGAATGTGACCGTGCTACCCGGTCGCTACCTTGCGAGAGAGACGCAGGCGGGTAATCCCGGCGAGAACCGGGTGCGCATGGCGCTGGTTGCCCCGCTTGATGAGTGCCTCGAGGCAGCCCAACGCATCAATTCGTTATTAGCAGTACTTTAAGGAGAGAGAACATGTCAGAACTTCAGCAAATTATCGAACAGGCGTTCGAAAATCGCGCTGAAATCAATCCGGCCAACGTCGATGCCGACGTTCGAAACGCGGTACAGTCCGCCATCGAAATGCTGGATTCGGGTGAACAGCGAGTAGCGCAACCGGTGGACGGCGGCTGGCAGGTCAACGAGTGGCTCAAAAAAGCCGTGTTACTGTCATTTCGCATTCGCGAGAATCAGATCATGCCCGGTGGTTTTACCCAGTATTTTGACAAGGTCGATTCCAAATTCGATGGTTGCAGTCACCAGCAACACGTCGACAGCGGGGTGCGCGTGGTTCCACCTGCAGTCGCACGCAAAGGTTCCTACGTGGCGCCGGGCGTGGTGATGATGCCGAGCTTTGTCAATATCGGTGCCTACGTCGACACTGGCACCATGGTCGACACCTGGGCAACTGTCGGTTCCTGCGCCCAGATCGGCAAGAACGTGCACCTGTCGGGTGGCGTCGGTATCGGTGGCGTACTAGAGCCACTGCAGGCGTCACCCACCATTATCGAAGACAACTGTTTTATCGGCGCCCGCTCCGAGGTGGTCGAAGGCGTTATCGTCGAAAAGAATTCGGTTATTTCGATGGGCGTGTATATCGGGCAAAGCACCAAGATATATAACCGCGAAACCGGTGAGGTCAGTTACGGCCGTATTCCTGCAGGATCCGTGGTGGTCTCCGGCAACCTGCCGTCCGACGATGGACTCTACAGTCTTTACTGTGCCGTTATCGTCAAGCAGGTCGACGAAAAAACACGCGGCAAGGTCGGCATTAACGACCTGTTGCGCAACATCTAGAGCAGACTCATGGCTGACCCGGTGACGCTATACGGCATACCCAACTGCGATACCATCAAGAAGGCACGCAGCTGGTTGCAGGAACAGGCGATCGACTATCGCTTTCACGACTACCGCAAGCAGGGAGTCGATCTCAAGCAACTGCAGACGATGGCAGCGCAACTGGGTTGGGAGGTCATGCTGAACCGACGCGGCACCACCTGGCGTGCTTTACCTGATAGCATTAAGGCGCAAATCGACGAAACCAGTGCACTGCAATTGATGCTGGACAACCCTGCCATTATCAAACGCCCCATACTGGAACAGGATGCTTGCCTGTATATCGGCTTCAAGCCTCAACAATACCAGGAGATATTCGCATCGGAATGAACAGCGCTACTCTGCAACTGGCCTGTGATTTAATCGCCAGGCCATCGATAACTCCGGACGACGCCGGCTGCCAGGACATGTTGATCGAACGCCTGCAGGCCATTGGCTTTGAATGCGAAACCATGGTGTTCGACGATGTCACCAACCTGTGGGCGCGCCGCGGCAGTGCGGCACCGCTGCTGGCCTTTGCCGGCCATACGGATGTGGTTCCGACCGGGCCGCTTGACAAGTGGCACAGTCATCCCTTCGAGCCTGAAATTCGCGACGGTATGCTTTACGGCCGGGGTGCAGCGGATATGAAATCCAGTATCGCGGCGATGGTCACTGCCTGCGAACGGTTTGTCGAACAGCATGCCGATCACCAGGGCTCGATTGCCCTGTTAATCACCAGTGACGAAGAAGCCGCCGCCATTAACGGCACGGTCAGGGTCATCGAAACCCTCGAAGCGCGGGGTGAAAAGATCGACTGGGCACTAATCGGGGAACCCTCGAGTCATTCGCAGGTTGGCGATGTCGTCAAAAACGGCCGGCGCGGTTCGATAGGTGCGAAACTGGTCATCAATGGCATCCAGGGACACGTCGCCTATCCGCACAAGGTAGACAACCCGATCCACCGCGCCATGCCGGCACTGCATGAACTGGCGCGGCATGAGTGGGATCAGGGCAACAGTTTCTTTCCGCCCACCAGTTTTCAGATTTCCAACATCAATGCCGGTACCGGCGTCCACAACGTGGTCCCCGGACACGCAGAAGTATTGTTCAATCTGCGTTACTCGACCGAAATCGACGCCCACAAGATCATGGAAACCACGCGCGCGATTCTCGACAAGCATGAGCTCGATTACCACATCGACTGGTCGATATCGGGTTACCCGTTCCTCACGCCCGAGGGCGAACTGGTGAATGCGGCGCAACAGGCAATCATGCAACACGCCGGCATCACGCCCTCGCTGGAAACCACCGGCGGTACCTCCGATGGTCGCTTCATCGCGCCGACCGGTGCGCAGGTGCTCGAACTGGGACCCGTCAACGAATCGATTCACAAACTCAATGAACACGTCAGCGTCGACGATCTCGAGCAACTGTCAAAAATCTATGAAAGCATGCTCGAACATCTATTGACTTGACCCTTGCCATCGGACGATTCGCGCCTACCCCGTCTGGAGCCCTGCATTTCGGTTCTCTGGTAGCCGCACTCGCCAGTTACTGCGATATCCGCTCACAACAGGGACGCTGGTTACTGCGCATCGAAGATGTCGACACACCCCGGGTTGTAGCCGGTGCCGCCGATCAGATTCTGCGCGATCTGGAGGCCTTCGGCTTCAGCTGGGATGGTGAGGTTTTGTACCAGAGCACGCGTTTTGAACACTACCGTCACTATCTCGATCAACTGCTGCAACAGGGCGATTGTTATGCCTGCCAGTGCAGTCGCAGAAGTCTGCGCGAACAGGGTGTCAGTAGTGGCCCACTCGGCCTGATTTATCCCGGTCTGTGCCGGGAAAAGAATCTTGATCGAAAAAACCGCTCACTACGAATGTCGACCGCCCTGGCTGCAGAGGTCCGTTTCCGGGACCGGGTTTATGGCGATTTTGCGATGAATCTCGAGAAACAGGTCGGCGATTTCGTGCTCCGGCGCAACGACGGCATTTATGCCTACCACCTTGCCGTCGTAGTAGACGATGAGTTGCAGGCTGTGAACCAGATCGTGCGCGGCGCCGACCTGCTGGAAAATACCTGCCTGCATCTGCATCTGCAACAGCGCCTTGGTTTCAGCACTCCTTCCTATCTGCACCTGCCGCTGGTCAACAACGCCGCTGGCGACAAGCTCAGCAAGCAAACCGGTGCCAGCCCGCTAGACTACGACAAGGCATCAAACCTGCTGGTAGCCGCCTTGCAGCACCTCGGGCAGCAACCGCCAGCGCAACTCGTCAACGAAAGCCCTTGCGCAATACTGCGATGGTCCTGCGATCATTGGAATCCATCCCTGATCATGCCAGGACCCTCAGCCCGGGCTCATGCGGATTGATCACGTTATGAGCTATTGAAAGGCGTTTGTTTGATGCCCATTTGACAGTAAACTGGCGCCATTGAAATCCACTTGAGGAGCAACAAGAATGCTGAAGACTGCTGATGAAATGATCCGCGAAGCCCAGCCTCACATCGAATGCGTCGATGTGGCGGCGGCAAAGAAAATTTACGACGAAAATCCAGACGCGGTTATCGTCGACGTGCGCGAAACCCACAGTGCCGACGAAGAGAAACTGTCGGCGTCGGTCAATATTTCACGTGGTTTGCTGGAGATGAAGGTGCACCAGGTTTGCCCGCAGGCAAGCACCGTCATCCTCACCCATTGCGGTGGTGGTGGACGCGCTTCGCTGGCAGCACATACCCTGAAGCAGATCGGCTATGAAAACGTCTACGCGATTACCGCACCTTTCGAGGAAATCAAGAAAACCTTCGGCTGAGCTGACGCCGCCTACTTGACCCTGTCGATAATCAGGCTGATGCGTGCCGGTGGATTAATACTGTCCACCGAGTCCTGCTCGGTGTAGAAATCACCGCTTTGTGCGACCGCATTACCGCTCAAGGACACGCGCGCGCCGACAATCACCTGATCGAAAGAAGACAGCTTCATCGACGGCATCATCGCATCGGCATCGCTCAATGACAGCGTCACCGGCAGGTCTTTCAGCTGTAAGCGCTTCACCGCCAGCGGCATCGGTGGACCCTGCATCGCCTTGGCATAAACAAAAACCGCTGTTTCCGGCGCTACCTGAGACCGTAACGCGGCCTTGATATCAACGCTCAGCGTCAATTCCCCTGCACCGGCAGATGGTTGTTGCGACTTCACTCGATCAATGGTCAGGTTTATCTGCGGGGGCGGACTGACCCTGTTGACCGAATCCAGTTCGGTGTAAAAATCGCCATCCTGGGCCACGGGATCACCACTCATGGAGACGCGTGCGCCGACGATCACCTCGTCGAACGAAGATAATTTCATCGTCGGCATCATCGCATCGGCGTCACTCAGCGACAACGTCACCGGCAGGTCCTTCAACTGCAAGCGCTTCACCGCCAGTGGCATCGGTGGGCCCTGCATCGCCTTGGCATAAACAAAAACCGCAGCTTCGGGAGCCGCTTGCGCGCGCAAATCCGCGCTGATGTCGATGCGCAGGTTTAGCGTCTGTGGCGCGGCAGTCGCAACCTCTTTAACCAGCGATGGATCACGAGCCTCCAGATCTGCCAGCATTTGCCTCACTTCATTTTCTGATTCGGGGTTGTCACCAATCATCGGCAACAACAGCGACCAGTATTCATGCGCCGCCTTGAAATCCCCTCGCTGTTCCGCCGCCATACCCGCCAACCACAGCCCGTTCGGGAAACGTGGCGCCAGTTCCAGGCCACGTTGAATCAACGTCTCTGGCTCGCCCTGCAGACTGCCATTATTTTGCATGGCAATCGCATCGGCGAGCGCAAACAGAATGCCGGGCTCATCCGCCATAAACTCGTTGCTGCGACGAAAAGCGTTTGCCGCAGCGTCAAAATCCTGTTTTGACATCTGCGTGCGACCCAGCATGAACCAGGCCTCGGCATCCTGCGGATTTTCCTGTAATCGATTCTCGATGGCCACGACCATTTCTTCGAGCGTCATCTGTGGCGCAGCATTGTTGCGCTGCTGCACTGCAGCCTGGGCCAGTTGCGGGTTTTCAATGACACGGTACTCACCGAACGTCAGGTACAGCATTACGCTGGCGCAGGGAACAGCCAGCATAACGACCAGAGCCATCCACTTTCCGCGTGTCGCTTCGCCCGGCTCTTCATCGCGGTCGAGTTCAAGTGCCAGTGCCGCCTGCAGATCCAGATAGGCCGCGTCATAACCGGCCTGGTCGATTTCACCTTCGCTCAGCTGCGCTTCGAGTGCCTCCTTTTTCTCGAGTGCTATCTGAATGTTTTGCTGTTGGCGCGGGTCCGCCTGCGATTCACGCGCAGACCGCATCAACGGAATTAACAATAGCGCAAGCGCAAGCGCCAGCAAGGCCGTGACGGCTATCCAGAAAATCATTTATTCGGCTCTTTACTATCCAGTATCTGTTTTGCCCTGGCGACCGCTTCCGCGTTCACTTCAGGTTTTGCTGCGGAAAGCAGTCGACGTATCAGAAAAACGAGCACGCATAACAGCAGCAGGAAGGGACCTAACCACAGCAGGTAGGTCGTTGATTTGAACTGCGGGCGGTAGAGCACGAAATCACCGTAACGCTCAACCATGAACTCAATCACCTGCTGTTGTGACTTGCCTTCGTTGAGCATCTCGTAGGTTTCGCGGCGCAGATCACGTGCGAGGTCGGCATCAGAGCCAGCCAGGTTCTGATTTTGACAAACCAGGCAGCGCAGTTCATTCACCAGCTGATTATAATCGGCTTCCATTTCCGCCGATTCGAACTGGTAGGCTTCGATCGACGCCTGCGCGGGCGCCAGCCATAGGAGCAAAAAAAACACTATAAAAATAACCTTCAACCCAATAACTCCTTAAGCACCGGCATGATTTTCTGTTGCAACGACTCGTGCGTCACCGGCCCGATATGCTTGTACTTGATCATACCGTCGGCACCGATGACAAACGTTTCCGGTACCCCGTAAACCCCCCAGTCAATGCCAACCCGTCCATCGCGGTCAATGACACTGGTGGCATAGGGATTCCCAAACTGCTTCAGCCAACGCTCGGCATCTGCTGGTTCATCCTTGTAGTTCAGCCCCACTACGGTCACCAGGTTACGGTTTGCCAAGGCCGTGATCACTTCATGCTCGGCGCGACAGGAAACGCACCAGGAAGCCCACACATTCAGAACCCACACCTGGCCGATCAAATCGCTAGTGGCAAGCTGACGTGAAGGTTGCTCCAGCATCGCCAGCGAAAACGCCGGTGCCTTCTTATCAATTAACGGCGATGGCACCAGTTTCGGATCGAGTTGCAGGCCATAGCCGAGCAGACCGATCATCAGGATAAATCCCACCAGGGGCAGCACAAACCGATTCATGAAGTCTGCCTTGCCGGATCCTGAACCGGGCTGCGATCACGTACCCGGCGACGATAGCGCCGATCACTGGCGGCGAATAAACCGCCGATTGCCATAATGATGGCACCAAGCCATATCCAGCGAATAAACGGCTTGTAGTAAACACGCACCGCCCAGGCACCCTCCTGATCCAGCGGTTCGCCCAGTGCAATAAACAAGTCACGCGAGAGTTTCGCATCGATAGCAGCCTCGGTCATCGGACTGGTTTGCACCGGGTAGACTCTTTTCTCGGGGAACATATCAACCTGATAATCACTGTCCTCAGAGCGCACACTGAAGCCACCCCGGGTTGCCACATAGTTGAGGACGTTATAGTCGCGCACGCCATGGAAGGTAAACTCGTACCCTGCGACCGTGTAGGTGTCGCCAGGCGCCATACGCAAATCTTTCTCCACGGTATACAGGCTGGTCAGGGTGACACCGACAACAAAAACAGCAATACCGAGATGGCCGAGCAACATGCCGTAAAAACCGGCGGGTGTTGAACGCAGAGTCGACAGGAATGCTCGATTGTGAAAACGCTCATAGATGGCAATCGCCGCAGTAACCGCAATCCACAGTGCCAGCGCAATACCGAGTAAGGCGCCCCAGAACCACTGGGAAAATGTAAAACTCAGCGCCAAAGACGTTGCCAGCACCAGCAAAGCCGGATACTTCAGCTTTGCCGAGAGCCGCGACAGGCTGTCCTGTTTCCAGCGAATCAGCATGCCGATCCCCATCAATACACCAAGCGGTGCCATCAGCGAGATGAACATCAGGTTGAAATAAGGTGGGCCCACCGAAATCTTGCCACCCATGGCGTCGATCGCAATCGGATACAGCGTGCCCAGTAATATGGCACTGGTGACCACGGTCAAAAAGGCATTGTTGAGCAGCAAGGCGCCGTCACGCGACACCAGACGGGTTTCGGCCGGGCTCTTCAATAACGGTGCGCGCCAGGCGTACAGGGTCAATGAACCGCCCACCACAACCACCAGAAATCCGAGGATATAAATCCCGCGGCTTGGATCACTGGCAAAGGCATGCACCGAGGTCAATACACCTGAACGCACCAGGAAGGTACCGAGCAGGCTGAGTGAAAACGCAAAGATGGCCAACAACGCCGTCCAGGCCTTGAAAGTACCGCGCTTCTCGGTGATTGCCAACGAATGCATGAGTGCAGTGCCCACCAGCCAGGGCATAAACGACGCATTTTCAACCGGATCCCAGAACCACCAGCCGCCCCAGCCAAGCTCGTAGTAAGCCCACCAGCTACCGAGTGCAATGCCCAGCGTCAAAAACAACCAGGCGATATTGGTCCAGGGTCGGGCCCAGCGCGCCCAGGCTGAATCAACCTGACCGGAGATCAATGCGGCGATGGAAAACGCAAAGGCAACCGCAAATCCCACATAGCCGATGTACAGCATCGGTGGATGTATCGCGAGCCCGATATCCTGCAGCAACGGGTTGAGATCCCGTCCTTCCAGCGCCCCGGGCAACAAACGGTCGAAAGGATCCGAAGTGGCAATAATAAACATCAGGAAACCAATGCTAACCAGCCCAAGCACCGCCAGCACGCGCGCGCGCATCACCCGCGGCACGTTGGGTGTGAATACTGCCACTGCAGCGGTCCAGGTCGCGAGCACCAGCGACCACAGCAATAATGAACCTTCGTGCCCGCCCCAGACCCCCGAAATAAGGTAAATCAGGGGTAGTTTGGTGTTTGAATTCTGCGCCACATACATGACCGAGAAATCGTGACTCAAAAATGCCCAGGTCAGACAGCCATAAGCTATGGCGACGAACAGCAGCTGCGCAAGCGCGGCGGGCACCGCCAGCGCAACCCAGCGCTGAATACCGAGAGTTGCTCCGGCAAGTGGCACTATTGACTGGGTTATCGCTATACAAAGGGCGATAATTAATGCGAACTGACCGATTTCAGGGATCACTGCAGACTCTCCGATGGACTGTGCATATCCGCAAGCTCAGGCGGCATATAGGTTTCATCGTGCTTGGCGAGAACTTCCTCGGCAACGAATTCACCCGACTCACTCAATTTTCCATTAGCGATGATGC
>Ga0316194_10002105_pt1 | contig 13902 bp, 11 predicted proteins | sample CroRivsedime1_MG_FD_204936 | JGI IMG/M metagenome (GOLD analysis project Ga0316194, IMG submission 204936) | Coastal sediment microbial communities from Maine, United States - Cross River sediment 1 | ecosystem: Environmental > Aquatic > Marine > Coastal > Sediment | place: USA: Maine...
ATTCGGACCCAGCCTATTGCCCCAGCACGCTCATAAACGACCCGTTTCGCCATGTGGCTAGGTACCAATTGCGCTGGTTTTGGACAAGCGAAACTCGGACGACACGAGGACGAAACGACTCGGGCCTGCATTCGGACTAGACTCCACGCAACCATGTTCTCTCCGGACGACCTCAGCATCACCACTCTCGGCCCCTGCACGTACGAGTCCCCTCTAGTCGTGAAGGGCCGCCACTTCGTCGATGAAGCGGTCCGCGTCCGCGTGAAGCGGCACATCGGCGACGCGCCGGATGAAACCGGGGAGCTCTCCTTCGAGGAGGCAGGGCCACGGCGCAAGATCTTCTTCGACCCTTCCGAGACGACCGCAGCCTTCGTTACGTGTGGGGGGCTGTCGCCTGGTCTCAACAACGTGATTCGGTCCGGGTTCCTCGAGCTCACCCACAACTACGGAGTGAAGCGGGTGCTTGGGATTCGGAACGGGTACTCCGGTCTCAACCCGGATTCGGGCCTCGAGCCGACGTTCATGACGCAACGCTCGGTGCAGAACATCCATCACCTCGGTGGCACGGTCCTTGGAAGCTCTCGGGGGATGCAGGAGCCCGCGATTCTCGTCGACTTTCTCGAAGCGCAGGAGATCGACATCCTGTTCTGCATCGGTGGGGACGGCACGCAGCGAGGGGCGCACGCCCTTCAGCAAGAGATCTCGAGGCGTGGCCTGCCGAAGTCGATCATCGGCATCCCGAAGACCATCGACAATGACGTTCCGTATGTAGAACTGAGCTTTGGATACGTGACCGCGTTGGAGGTAGCCAGCGAAGTCCTTCGCGGGGCTCACGTGGAGGCGACCGGCGCCCCCAACGGCATCGGGCTCGTGAAGCTCATGGGCCGTGACGCCGGCTTCATCGCTGCTGGAGCGGCGATCGCAAGTCAGGAGGCGAACTTCGTTCTCGTGCCCGAGGTACCGTTCCCGCTCGATGGCCCCGGGGGTTTTCTCGAGATCCTCGAGCGGCGAATGCTCACCCGCGGGCACGCCCTCATCGTCGTCGCGGAGGGAGCGGGTCAGCATCTCTTCCAGGAGCACGACTCCGAGCACGACGCGTCGGGCAATGTCCGCTTCCAGGACATCGGCACGTTCTTGCGCGAGCGCATCAAGGCACACTTCGCCGAGCGGAAGCTAGAGCTCAACGTGAAGTACATCGATCCGAGCTATGCGATTCGCAGCGTGCCCGCGAACGCTTGGGACCGAATCCTGACCGACCGGATGGCGCGGGCCGCCGTGCATGCCGGCATGGCGGGCAAAACCGACGCGATGATGGGCTACTGGAATCAAGAGATCGTGCACGTGCCCATCGCGGCCTCGGTCTCGCAGAACAAGACCATGTCGCTCGAGAGCGACCTTTGGAATGCCGTGCTCGCGACGACAGGTCAGCCGGATTGGCGCTGACGCGCTCGTCGACTCATCCAAAAAAACGTTGTGATTTCATGGGGCGAGTTCAAGACGAGGCGCAATCCGCCCTCGGGGTGGTACGCTCGGGCTTCCCATGGCTAGCGTCGCACAATTACTCGAGCAAAAAGGCCACAACGTCGAGACCATCGCCCCCGACGCGACGGTGTTCGACGCGATCCGTCGCATGTCGGACCTCGATATCGGTGCGCTCGTGGTCGCGGTGGATGGAAAAGTCGTCGGCCTCATCACGGAGCGCGACTACGCGCGAAACGTGTTCCTTCAGGGGAAGGCCTCGCCTACGACCCCCGTTCAAGAAGCCATGGCCGATGATGTGCTCTTCGTGGGCCGCGAAGAAACGACGCGCGACTGCATGGCGATCATGACCGGAAAACGAACGCGGCACCTCCTGGTCATGGAAGATGGCGAGCTGATCGGCATCCTCTCGATTGGTGATTTGGTGCGCAGCATCGTGGCAGAGCAGGACATGGCCATCGAGCAGCTGGAGCAGTACATTCACCGCGGTTAGCTGATGGTTCACTCAGGCAAGTCGTGGCTGCAGCACTTCAGCACGGATGAGATCCGTGAGCTGCGCGTCATCCGCGACGCCCACGCCTGGTTCAGTTTGTTTGTCGACTACGGGCTCATCGCCCTGTCGATGGCGATGGTGGCATTTGTTCCGAACGTGGTCACGGTCGTGTTGGCGCTCTTCGTCATCGGTGCCCGGCAGCTGGGGCTTGCCGTGATCATGCACGAGAGCGCTCACCACACACTCTTTCGAAATCGTGCTCTAAACGACTTCGTCGGCAATTGGCTTGCTGGCTATCCCCTCTACCTGAGCGCGGACATGTACCGCGCGCACCACCTCGAGCATCACGCCAAGACCTGGACCGAAGGCGACCCCGACCTCGCGCTCGCCACTCCGTTCCCGGTGAGCAAGGCAAGCATGGCGCGCAAGGTTGCGCGCGATCTGTTCGGCGTCACCGGGCTCAAGCAATTGATCGGCACGAGCGTTCTCATCAGTCGCGTTTGCCGAGGCCAGGAGGTCGAGTCGGGAACGCTTCCGCTACGCTTGGAGCGCGGCCCCGCGATTCGGATGCTCGTCGGCACCCTCGTCACGAACCTCATCCTCTTCGGCGTGCTTGCTCTGCTGGGGCACCCGATGCTCTATCTTCTCTGGGCAGGCGCCTGGCTCACGACCAACAAGCTCGTGGCCCGCATTCGTGCGATCGCGGAGCACGCGGTCGTGCCGGACCCTGCCGAGCCGATGGGGCAGACGCGTACCGTTCGCGCGGGCTGGCTCGCGCGGCTGTTCATCGCGCCCAATCGCGTTCAGTACCATCTCGAGCATCACCTCCTCATGACTGTCCCGCACTACAACCTGCCAACGTTTCACAAGATGCTTGGCGAGCGTGGGCTCCTCGAAGGGGCATGCGTCGCAGACGGCTACGCTGAGGTCCTTCGACGAGCGGTCGTTTAGGCAGACTCCATGCACGAGGGCTTGGTGACTGCGCTGCTTTGGCTCGGGTTTGGAGGCACCCATGTGGGGCTCACTCTCGCGCCGGTACGGGCCCGATTGGCGCGTGCCATCGGAGAAACGGGCTTCATCGTGTTCTATTCGTTCGTGGCGATTGTCACGTTCGGCGCGTTGACCCACTACGTCGCGCTCCACCGCTTCGATGATCCTCACGCGGCACTTCTCACCAGTGTGCCCCCGGTCCAAGGGGCGCTCTTGGCCCTCTCGGCGTTCGGCTTCGCGTTGTTCGTCGCGGGCGTTCTCATGTACCCCGCAATGCCGATGGCCACGTTCTTACACCGCGTCGGCACCCCGCGCGGGGTGCAGCGGATCACGCGCCACCCGTTCTTCTCGGGGATTTCGATTTGGGCTGCTGCACATGCGCTGCTTGCGCCGTCGTCTGTGACGCTCGTGTACTTCGTCGGCTTCGTCCTGCTCGGCTTCGCCGGAGGGCTGCATCAAGATCGACGTCTCGCTGCAGAGCTCGGAGAGCCCTATCGAGCCTACGCGGCAGCCACCTCGTTTTGGCCGTTCGTCGCCATTGCGACCAAGCGGCAGCGGATCTCTTGGAGAGAGCAGCCGTGGATCGCGTACCTCGTTGGAGTCGCGGCGAGCGTCGGGCTCTATGGAGTACATGAACACATCTTCGACCATGGAGGCGCCTACGTGATCGCTGCCGTTTCTCTGGGCTCCTTGGTCGCCATGGTGAACACCCGAATCAGAAGCGCGCGACGCGCGAAAGGTTGAGTCCATGTTCGACGAGTACGTAGAGTATGACGGTCTCGGTCTCGCCGACCTCATCGCGCAGGGCGAGCTCAGTCGCGGCGAGGTGCTCGAGGCGGCCATCCGGCAAGCCGAGGAGCGAAACCCCGCGCTCAACGCCATCGTCACGCCGCTATACGACTACGCCCGAGCAAGGGCCGCCGAGGAGCTGACCGGCCCTTTTGCCGGCGTTCCGTTTCTCTTGAAGGACGCCCATCACGCGCTTCGGGGCACCCCGATGAGCAACGGGAGCCGTCTTCACCAGGGCGAGCGTTCGGAGCACGACGCGGAGATCGTCCGCAGGTTTCTCGATGCAGGCCTGGTCGTGTTCGGGAAGACCAATACCCCCGAGTACAAGCTTTCGGTCTTCACCATCGGCGAGGCCTGGGGGGCGACCCGGAATCCCTGGGACCTCAGCCGTTCCGCCGGGGGTTCGAGTGGGGGCTCCGCCGCTGCCGTCGCCGCCGGGATCGTGCCGATGGCCTCCGCGACCGATGAGGGTGGCTCGATTCGGATGCCGGCCTCGGCCTGTGGTCTCTTTGGACTGAAACCGAGCCGGGGGCGCAATCCGATAGGCCCCGACTTCGGCTGGGAGTACGAGGGACAGTCGACCTCTCACATCGTCAGCCGGACCGTTCGTGACAGCGCGGCCATGCTCGATGCGACCTCCGGCCCGGAGCCCGGATCGCCCTATGTCGCGCCCGAGAGCGGCGGGTTTCTCGCCGCACTCGGAGCCGATGTGCGCCAATTGCGTGTCGGTATCTCGACAGACCCGCGTGTTTTTGGCGTTGCGATGGAGCCGCCACCGCTCGCTGCCGTCCGAGAAACTGCGCGTCTTCTCGAGGGTTTAGGGCACATTGTCGAGGAGGTGGAGCTCCCCTACGACGAGTGGGAGGTGCTCCGGGCTTCGATCACCTTGGCGGCGGCCCATACCGCGGCGCTCGTCGCCGACCTGGAGCTTCGGTACGGGGCTGCGAAGGTTCAGGGGACGCTCGAGCCGGTGGTTCGGCTCCTCGCCGCGATGGGGAGGGCCTTCCCGGCAGAGGTCCCGGCGGCCTCGCGGCGCACCGGTCTTCGGATCGGACTCGAGCTATCGCAGTTCTTCGGGCGGTACGACGTGCTGGTGACGCCGACTCTAGGGCGAGTGCCGGTCCCGCTTGAAGAGGCCCAACCCTCTCGCGTCGATCAGGGGCTCCTCGAGGTTCTGCTTTCGGGCGCGGGGCAACGCCTTCTTCGGGTGAACCGGGTTCGTGACGCGGTGATGGAGACACAGCTCGACCGGCTCACGAAGCAGGTCCTGCACCGGACGATGGCGGCGAACCTCACTGGGGTCCCGGCGATGTCGGTGCCTCTGCATCGGACGGAGGAAGGCCTTCCAGTGGGCGTCCAGTTCACGGGCCCCTTCGGCGATGAAACGACGCTCCTGCAGCTCGCGGCCCAGCTCGAGGCGGCGCAGCCCTGGCCGAGTCGATGCTGAGCTGTTCAGCGTGCGCGGCGGTCGGCACAGCGTGAGCTTGCCGTAGCGACCGCGACGGGGCGCAGGTCGCCGGGAATTCGGCCGCCGAAGCAATTCGTCACGATCGCGACGCCGAGCCCACGCTCGGGGTCGGCCCACGCGCCGGAGCCGCCAAAGCCGAAGTGGCCGAACGCGTGCGGGTTGGGTCGCCCGAGATCAAACAGGCGCTTGCCGAGGGAGAGGCGGAGCCCGAGTGAGACGGGCCGCATGTAGCCAACCTTGAAGCGAAGAGGGAAGGGGATGATGCGGCCGATGGCGGGGTTCTGGTCTTCGGCTGCCTCGGCCAGCGTTGCGGCCGACATCAGGCGCACGCCGTTCAGGGCGCCGCCGAGGCTGAGTGCTCCGTAGAGCCGCGCGAGCGAGCGTGCGTTGAACACACCGTTGCCCGAGGGAATCACCGAAGTGAGCCATCGTGGGTCACCGAGTACGTCACCGAGCCCAGGCGGGATCATGGCGTCGACGAACTGGCCGACGGACGAGTGCCATCGCACCGTCGATGATGCCGTCCGGCGAACCTGCGCGCGCACGCCACGAGGTCGGCCTTGCAGGATTTTCCGAGGAATGGTCGGGATCAGAAACTCGGCGACGCGGGGAAGCTCGCTCTCGGGCAAGCCCATATAGAGGCCGTCGAGGCCGAGCGGTTCTGCGAGATGTTCGGCGACCAACTCTGGGAAGCGCTTGCCGGTGACGCGCTGCAGAATCTCGCCGATGATCCATCCCCCGGTCCATGCGTGGTAACCGAAATCAGTATCGGGTCTGTGTACGGGCCACATGTCTTCGACGACACGCACCATGTGGTCCCAGTCGAACATCTCTTCGGCCGAGTCGATGATGCGTGCGATCGAGTAGAGTCCGGCCCGATGCGATGCGGCTTGCCGCACGGTGATGTCGCCCTTGCCGTTCTTGCCGAACTCCGGCCAGTACTTCGCCACGGGTGCGTTGAGCTCGATTCGACCGCGATCGACCATCAGGTGAAGGAGCGTTGCCATTACGCCCTTTCCGGTCGACATGCTCAGCGCGAGGGTCTCGGGCTCGAACGGAGTTCCATCTCGGTCCCGTGTGCCGCATGCGAGGTCGGCGACCAACTCCCCTCGGTGGTAGACCGCGACGGCGACACCGCCCGGGCCACGAGCGGGCGCACAGCGGCGCACCGTGTCGCGCAGCGGACGAAAGTCGGGGTGGCTGTACCCACGGACCTGCATGTGTTTACGAAATGACCTCGATGGAGCGGAGGAATTGTAGGGCTCGGTCGGTGACACGCCCTTTGTCGAAGTAGAGGATGTGGCCGCCACAGCTCCAGTATACCTCTGGACGCCCGAAATGCTCCCAAAGTGCCTCGGTATGGACCGCCGGAATGATCCCGTCGTTGCCGCTCGCCGCGAGCAGGACACGATGCTTCGGGATCTGGAGTGCGTGGGAGAGCGGCGTGAACGGCGCGAGAATCTTTCGAAGCTCGCGGATCATCATGGCCGGCTCTTCGAGGGCTTCTTCGAAGAAGGAACGAGTCGGCCAGCTCATCACGAGGTCAGCGATGCTCACGACCGGCGCCACGCTCACGATGAAGTCGGTGCGAGGTTCGAGGCAGGCGAGCATCGATGCGTGAAAGCCGCCCCAGCTGTAGCCCATGATGCCAACGCGGGGCGCGCCTCGTTCGAGCAGATGATTGATGAGAATGCGGAGGTCCATCACGCCCTGTGCGCAAGCCTCGCTCAAGCGCCACAGAGACGGCTGGATGATCGCCGTGCCGTGAAACGCCGCGGAGCTCGGCATCCTGGCGCCGTGCAGTGGCAGGTTCATGAAAACGACGTCGAGTCCTGCGTCGTAGAAACGTTGCGCGGAAAACCACATCTTGTTGATGCGATAGTCGGGCGCCGAAAACCCGTGCAAGAAGATCACGACCGGGCGCGGACCGTTTCGGTGGAACCAAGCACGAGATTCGACTCGGTCGTTCGGCTCGAGAGCCGCGTACTCGTCGCGAAACCTCGGGTCCAGTGTCTCGAACGGACTGCAGAAGTCGATGCTCGCCAGCTCCGCGCTCTTCGGGTCCCACGAGCGCCTGCGGCTCGCGCGCTCGATGACCGAATGGCCGCGCGGCGGTTCGTCGAAGGCCGAATCCGGGTCATCGAGGAACCGCGTCTGAGAGTAGAAGGCGTGATAGTCGATGTACTCCTGGAGGGTGGTGTCCGAGAGGTGCGGGTGAATCTTCCGCCGATAGGGAATCGACATGGCGGACGCCGCGACACGGTCGAGCAGGTAGGCGAATTTTCCAAAAACCGGGCACTCATCGCTGCTCTTGCGGAGAAACGAGTGACCGGAGAAATCGGCGCAGAGCGCATCGATCCACGCCGTGCTCGGCCGGTTAAGAGCGGTGCTTGGAAACGTGTTTCCGTGCGCGTGGTGAAATGCCGTCACAAACCCTTTCAGGTCGCCTCAGCCGCGACCGGTCTACCAGTTTGCAAATCGGGTGCCGTGCCCTCGAGGATGAGCTTCTCTTTCCAATTGTGACGAGTTATTGGGGGATGGCGCGCAGAAACTGCGTAGGCTAACGGCGCGAGTGCAGCGATTGCACGTGGTCTCGGCAGGCCGCGCTAGGGGTCGTAGGAGCAGTACGCGCCGGTTTTCACGGCGCGGTCGAGGTGTTTGGCGAGGCCGGGATGATAGCTTTCGATCCGCCGAATCGCGTCGCGGATGCGCCTCTGCACGTTGACGCGTGCTCGCTCTGAAGCGGCGCCCGTCTTCCGCGCGCGTCCGCCGAGTCCGACCGCTTGCACGAGCTCTCGTTCGATCGCGTCGAGCTCTTCGCGTGCGCGCGCGCTTCGGCCAGGGTCGTTCCAGGCCTCGGCTTCCTCGAGCTCTTCGCGAAGCTCGACCACACGAGCGCGGTACTGGCGCCGTGCTTCGTCGTCGATCACCGGGCCGCCATCGCCGCGGTCGATGGGCTCATCGGATGTGCCCGGTGCGCGGCTCAGATCGAGCACGTGGAACTCGCGCCCGGGCTCGGCCAGGAGCGTCGCCAAGAGCTGGACACCCCGCACGTCCTTCAGATGGAACTCGACGTTGCCGTAGGAGACCAGCCAGGAGTCTCCCGCGTGCTTCATGGAGAGCGCCTGTGGTTCCGTCGCGGGCTCGCTCCGCGAGAGGGCGAGCGTCGCGGGATGTTCGAGCAGGGCGTCCGCATCGGCGCTCACCACGGGCATCCCGATGTCGTCGGCTTCGGCCTTCGCAAACCGGGCCAGCTCCGCTGCCCGCGCTTGTTCAGATGCATCGGTTCCGGCGAGGAGATGCCGAGCGTATTCCATCGCGATGAACGCACTCGCAGGTCGTCCGTCGGTTCGGCGCGCCACCCGCAAGGCCTGCTCGTAGTGCTCGCTGGCTTCGTCCCGACGGCCGAGAAGGCCGGCGACCCAGGCCAAGCCCCAAGTCATCGGGCCCTCGAGCAGCATGTAGAGGATTCCTCCGGTCACTAGATGGTCTCGGTTGAGCATCATCCGGCGGTGCATTCGATCGGCGAGTTGTCGGTCTTCGAGGGCGACACACATCTTGGCGATGCAGAGATCTACGGAATGATCGCGGAGGCGGAGTAGTCGGTTGACGGTGCCGGGGTCGAAGCAGCGCTTGGCGAGATCGAGGCGCCCAGCACTCACGTGTTCGGCTCCCATCAACAGGCCGGCGGTAGTAAGGCCGATGTCCGTGCTGCCCCAATGTTTGTCGAGCTTCGCCAGCAACGGAACTTGTGCTTCGAACTGGCCGCGAAATTGGAGGAGCCGCACACGTTGCATCGTGTGGACCGCTTCCGCGTTGGGGTCCGCGCCTCGCTCTCCTTGCGCTCGTGCCTCCTCGATGAGGTGCTCGGCATCGTCGAGTCGCCCCTCCCACAAGGCTCGCATCGCCTGCATGGCGACGGGCCGCCACGCATAGGCTGGGTGGTCGAGCTCCTCTGTGATCCGCTCGCACGAGCGAAGGGCGCGAAACGCGTCGTCGAGTCGCTCGAGTGAAAGATAGTCCATGATGGACCGGAGGTTTCCGCGGAGGGCCTCCACGGGGTTGTCGAGCTCGGCTGCCAAGACCGCCAGCTCCCTGTCGAGCAGCAGTCGCTCGTCCACGTCACCGAGGTCCACCATCGCCGACCCGCCGTTGCGCAAAGTGTCGAGCAGGGTGGGTGGGTCATCGAGTCGACGGGCCATCGCGATCGCGTCGCGCGCCAGCTGGATCGGCCCCTCTGGATCTTCCGCCGGCTGTTGTGCTGCCGCGAGGCGCGCCATGACTCGCGCCCGACAGCTGCTGTCGGCCGGTGCGAGCGACGTCAAAGCCTCCTCCAACAAGGAGACGAGCTCTTCGTCGACTCGCCCGTATTGAAGCGCCGTGCCGTGCTCGAGGGCGGCTCGCGCCAAGAGCTCCGCGTCCCCTAGCTCTCGCGCCAGGCGCGCGGCCTCGACGCACGTTGCCTTCCCCGCCGTGATCGCGCCTGCTCGGGTTCTCGCATGGGCGAGCTCCAAAAGCAGTTCGATGCGGTCGCGCGAGCTGAACTGTTCGCTCTCTTCGGCCTCTCGGAGTGCGGCTTCGTATGCTGCTACCGCCTCGTCGAAGGCCAATTGACGAAGGGATTGGGCGCCCGCTGCGCGATGTGCGCTTACGGCCTGTGCACGCTGTCCGGCGGCCACCAGGTGATGAGCAATCTCGAACCAGCGTGGCTCGCCGTCGCGAGGGCGCCGCTGGAGAATCGCCGCGAGATTGGCGTGCGTGGCCGCACGCTCCTCGGCATCGATGCCGTCGTAGACCAGCTCGCGAATCAAGAAATGAACGAAGCGATAACGCTGCGGAGCGATCTCGACCAGGATCGACGCATCCGCGGCCTCCTGCGCCCCGTCCACGTATCGTCCCTTGCCGTGGCACTCTTCGAGCAGGCTGAGGTCGAACTCACGTCCGACGATCGCGCCGCATTGAAGGGTTCGCAGGCACTTGGGAGTGACCGTCGTCAAGCGTTCCAGGATGGCGGTGCGCACCGAGCGGGGGATTGCCGCGCTGCCATCCAAGGAGGTTCTTCCCTGTGCCCGCCACAAACGCGCCACTTCGACGAGAAAGAGCGGATGCCCGTCGGTCGTGCGGTGAAGAGCGGAAACGAACCGAGCCTCGGAGGACTCGCCGGATGCCGCGAGGAACGCGGCGACGTCTTGCTCGCCGAGTCGGTCGAGTGAGAGGCGTTGACCCTCTTGCGCAGCGCGCGTCAGCTGGGCCCCAGCGGTCGCGGAGTCGAGCTCGGCCTCGCGAAAGGTTCCAACGACCAACAGCGGCTGGTGCCGAACGGTCGAGGTGAGGAACTCCAAGAGAAGAATCGTGGAGACGTCCGCCACGTGCAGGTCTTCGAGGATTACGACGAGCGGCACACTCTGGGCCGCTTCGGCCAGCACGTTGCTGACCGCATCCATCAGTCGAAATCGCGCTTGGTCTGGGCTGAGCTCGGCGGGCTCGTGCGACGACAAGACCGGCGAAAGCTCGGGGAGGAGCTGCGACAGGGCGCCCATGTACGGATCGATCTGCCCGGGCGCCGCCGTTCGGTGAACTGCCCGAAGCACCTGGACCCAAGGCCAATAGGCAGGAGCGCCACCCGCCTCCCAGCAACGGCCCCAAAAGGCTCTCATGCCCCGCTCGCGTGCAAGTCGAGCGACTTCCTCGGCAAGCCGGCTCTTCCCGATGCCGGGCTCGCCGCTCAGGTACCAGACGGAGCCGCGCCCCTCCGAGGCGTCTTCGATCGCTTCGGTAAGGCGGCGGACCTCTTTGTCACGTCCGACGATGTCTGATTCGGCCATCGTGTACCCTCGGGCGCGACGTGTCGGTGCCGCTTAGCTGCCGAAGGGGCGGAAGATCGCGAAGGTGAGGATCAGAATGGCTAGGATGGAGATCACCCAGGCGAGCCGTGTGAATGTCTTCTGGCTGACCTCTTGTCCGTCCGCCCAGCGCCGAAGCTTTCCGGAGAGGACGCCGGTCGCGCCAGCTAGGAGTAGCAAGAGCGTGAGCTTGCCGTGCATCCAACCCTGCTTGGCATAGACCTCCGCAAAGTTGGGGATCAGCGTTCCGAAACCACCAGCGAATGCGAGCAGCATTGCGGGGGTAGTGACTCGAAGCGTCACTTTTCGGAGCGCCTGCGCGATCCCGCTCTCCCACGGCGTTGGGGTGGCGGCGGCTATCGCGACGGCGACGGCAGAGCCGACCCAGAACGTGATGCCCAAGAAATGCAGGTAACGGAAAACGATCATACTCATCGAGGTGCTCCTTCGCGCGGCGGAGTCTAACTGCCGTAGACCAAGGGCACAAAGACGCAGCGGCAAAGCTCCTGGGTGTGGAGCTTCCCCCCCGTTTTGCGAGAAACCTGAAGAGCCTGTCCCCACTTTCCGCCCACCGGGATCACGAGCCGGCCGCCTTCTTCGAGCTGCTCGACCAGTGCGCCCGGGATCTCCTCGGCAGCGGCGGCGACGACGATGGCGTCGTAGGGAGCACGTTCGGCCCATCCGAGTCGCCCGTCGGCGCATACGAGTTCGACGTTGTCGATGTCGAGGGCCTCCAGGGCCTGTCTCGCGTTTGCGACGAGCTCGGGGAGAATCTCGACTCCCGTGACGCGTTTCGCCAGCTTCGAGAGCACGGCAGCCTGGTAGCCTGAACCGGCTCCAACCTCGAGCACGTTTTCGTCGCCATGGAGTTCGAGCGCCTCGAGCGACATCGCGACCATCAGAGGTTGCGAAATCGTTTGACCGTGCGAGAGGGGAAGGGCTCCGTCGTGGTAGGCGAGCAGCTTCTCGGAGTCGGGGAGGAACAGTTCGCGCGGCACCTCTCCCATCGCGGCGAGGACGCGCGTGTCCGCAATGCCGCGCCGCCGGAGTTGCTCCTCCACCATCTTCCTGCGCTCTGCCGCGAAGTCCATCGAACGTGTTGATACCATCGGCCTCGGGTAGATGCGACAGGAAGGCGTCCGCAGTCCCAAGTCCTTGCGTTCAACGCGGGCCCGCGTATGGTCCGTGCCTCCAAAACGAGGAATCGACATGGCAAAGACCAATCCAGGCAATTTCTTCGAGGATTTCGAGGTGGGATCCGAGCTCGTACACGCAGTGCCTCGAACCATCACGGAGGGAGAAGCGGCGATGTACATCAGCCTCACGGGCTCGCGCTATCCGCTCCATTGCTCCGCCGAATTCGCCCGCTCACTCGGCCATCCGCGCGAGACGATCAACGACCTGCTGACGTTCCACATCGTCTTCGGCAAGACCGTGAACGACGTTTCCTTGAACGCCGTCGCGAACCTTGGTTACGCGAGCGTTCGCTTCCTCGCTCCGGTGTACCCCGGCGACACCTTGCGATCGGTCTCCGAGGTAGTCGGAAAGAAGGAAAACAGCAATGGCAAGACCGGCGTCGTGTGGGTCAAGACCGTTGGCACGAACCAGCGCGATGAGACGGTACTCGAGTACTATCGCTGGGTGATGGTGCACAAGCGCGACCCCGGTACGCCGACCGGCGCCGCCGACCGTCCCGCGATGCCAAAGGAGGTGGCGCCCGCCGACCTGGTCGTCCCTTCGAATCTCGATCTCGGCGGCTACGAAGACTGGCCCTCGGGCGGCAGCTCCTACTTTGAAGACTATGAGCCCGGCGAGAAGATCGACCATGTGGACGGGATGACGATCGAGGAGGCGGAGCATGCGACGGCGACGCGCCTGTATCAGAACACGGCGAAGGTTCACTTCGACGCCATTCAGATGAAAGATACTCGATTCGGTCGCCGTTTGATGTACGGCGGCCACGTCATCAGTGTGGCGCGCTCGCTCTCCTTCAACGGGATGGAGCGCGTTCTCGGCATTCTCGCCTGGAACGGCGGCGCGCACGCGAACCCGACCTTTGCCGGTGACACGATCTACGCGTACAGCGAGATTCTCGACAAAGCAGAGCTGCCGGGTCGCAAGGATTGCGGGGCGCTTCGAGTCCGACTGGTAGGGCTGAAGGACGTTCGGCCGAGCGATGCAGGCTTTCCGCTCAAGGTCGACAAGGATGGCCGTCAGGTCTACCACGGCAGTGTGGTGCTGGACTTGGACTACTGGCTTCTCGTTCCGAAGAGGGCGCGCTGAGTCAGTCGATTGGGGGAAGCGTGACACGACAGTTCTGGATTGCCTTGATCTTGCCCGCGGTCCTTTGCGCGTGCGGTGGCGAGGCTTCGTCCAGCGGCGGAGCGGGTGGCACGGGCGGCTCGCTCGCCTGCGATCAGCTTGCCGCGCTCGACGGCGAGCTCGGTGGTCAGTGCCTCGGCGGAGCGGCCGCTTGCAACGGGGACTTGGTCTGCCTCGAAGCGCAGACCACGACCGTGGGCCCCGGGATCCAGGATCATCCGGAGGGCCCTGACTACACCTTCGAAGTGTCGGACTTCCCTGGTGACTATTGCAGCGGCGCGTTGCCGCCATCCCCGGGCGCCCAGTGCTCGGCGGAGAACTCGAGCGCCTGTGCAGAGCTGTGTGGCGTGTGCGTCCCGCGATTCGCGGATGCGGACATTTGCCTTCGCGGCTGCCGGGCGGACGTCGACACGAACAGCACCTGCCGTGATGGCTACCAGTGTGACCTGCTGCTCGACGCATGTGATACGGGTTGCAGCGCGGACGACGATTGCCGCGTATTCATCGATCAAAACAAC
>Ga0316194_10002106_pt1 | contig 13902 bp, 13 predicted proteins | sample CroRivsedime1_MG_FD_204936 | JGI IMG/M metagenome (GOLD analysis project Ga0316194, IMG submission 204936) | Coastal sediment microbial communities from Maine, United States - Cross River sediment 1 | ecosystem: Environmental > Aquatic > Marine > Coastal > Sediment | place: USA: Maine...
ACAGAGCAGCGGCGATATGGTCTATCGCATCATCATCGTAGTCCGGGTATTGCCGCGCACGCTCCATCAGCTCCGCTCTGGTCTCAGGGCCCAGTCCCTCGATCGCGCGTTGCACCAACAGATCAGACAGACGCTCGTCGTTGAGAAATTGCGCGCTCATGCGTCTGATCCCTCGGAGCCTGTGTCCTTGCTGACTTCCATCTTCTCTCTGATCTTTATCAGGCCACGCCGCATCTGTGTCTTGACTGTGCCGAGAGGCATTCCCGTCTGCTTGGCGATCTCGCTGTGGCTCATGCCACGGAGCAGCCCGAGTTCCAGCACCTGCTGCTGGGCCGGCTTGAGAGTCTGCAATGCTCTGGCAGCGAGTTCGGCCTCGGTACTGACCTCCTGGTTGTGTTCGATCTCGCCCGCCAGGTGCAAGCCGGGCTCGTCCACCGAATCCGTGAACGGCTGTCTACCCTGCTTGCGCAATCGGTCGATCAGCCGACGCCGTGCGATGGTGGCGACGAATACCGTCTCCGAGCCTTTCTTCGGATCGTAACGGTGTGCGCTGCGCCACACTTCCAGAAAGATGTCCTGGGTCGCGTCCTCGGCGTCCTGGGGTGACCACAAGGCCCTGCGGGCCAGCGTCCACACCAGACCACCGAAACGGTCCATGCACTCGTTCACGGCCAACTGATCACCCGCGGCGACTCGTTCCAGCACGGGATTCTCGGCAGCGTCCATTGCTCTCCTCTCATCATTTCGCCGGCAAGCGGCCTGCGGTTTCGTCTCCGCCCCGCCGACAAGTTGGCATGGCCCGTCGGCAATTGTCGCACGGCCAGACCGTCGAACCGACACTTTAACGACGCCGCCGGATCCGACGCGGCGCGAATGGCAGACAGTATCGCCGGCTAGCCCTTGAGCATCACCATGAACATCAGACGACCCTGGCGTTCGACCTGTAACACCAGGGGTTGTCCGGCAACGGTGCCGTCCACGAAAGCCCTGAGACTCTCGATCGAACCGACGCGGGCACCATTGATCGCATAGATCACGTCCCCGGAACGCAGCGGCGTCGCGGCGTTGCCCAGTGCGCCGGCAAGCGCCGCCACGACGACGCCGGACTCTCCCCGCAAGCCATTGAGACGCCGCGCCAGGTCTTCGGTCAGCGTCACCGCCACGATCCCCAGGCCGGAGATCAGATTCGTCTGCAGATCGGGCAGCTCGCTGATCGGGCTCGCGACCTCGGGTCTCTCGATGACTTTTACACGGGTCTGACGCGGTTGGCCGTCGCGCAGGTAGCCCACGTCGACGCTGCCGCCGATCTCCTTGAAATACAGGTTCACCTCCAGCTGACGACCGTTCTCCATGAGCCGACCGTCCAGGCGAGTGACGATGTCACCGACCAGCAGGCCCGCTTCGGCTGCGGGGCTGCCCGGAGAGACATCGGACAGGATGACGCCCTCGTCGACCGGCAGTCCCAGCCCACGTGCCAACAATGGCGTGATCGTCTGGGCGGATGTGCCGATAAAGCCCCTGCGGACCCGGCCACGCTCACGGATATTGCTGTATACCGTTCCGACGATATGACTCGGCGCCGCAAAACCGATGCCCTCGTTGCCCCCGGATTGGCTGAATATCATCGTATTGATGCCGACGACCCGGCCATAGATATCGACCAGCGGGCCACCGCTGTTGCCCGGATTGATGGCCGCATCAGTCTGGATGTAGATCATCGGCGCTTCAGGCGCGAGCTGACGCGCCACGGAACTGACGACGCCCATCGACACCGAATTCTCCAGCCCCAGCGGACTGCCGAAGGCGAATACCAGCCCACCCTGACGCAGCTCGGCGATATCCGCCAGTTCCAGGTATGGCAACCCCGATGCGTCGATCTTGAGTACCGCCAGGTCGGTCTCCGCGTCCTGGCCAAGGAGCGTCGCCGGCAACATGTCCCCGCTGCTGCCGAGGATCGACCCCTGCCCGGGCGATCGCATTTCGGGGGGTGTCAGCCTGACGAGGATGTCCTCTGCCCCTTCGATAACGTGCGCGTTGGTGACGATATAACCCTCGGAATCCAGTAGCACACCCGACCCGCCGGCGACCTTCTTCGATATCCGCCCGGAAGCCGCCTTGCGGTCCACGGAAACGCCATAGCCGCTGACCATGATCTCCACAACAGCCGGGTTGACCTTGCGGGCCAGCGCCTCGACGGCAAGGCTGAGGTCCTGCAAGCGGCGCAGGGCGGCCTCGGAATCCTCATCCGCACGGCCGGGGCCCGGCCAGAACATGAGGACCGACAGCAGGCTGAGGGACGCAAGGACAGAGAGGGCGGCGCGCCAGTGCGGGGCGGCAATCGTCAGAGTCATGATTGATCCAGGGGCGGGGACGGGACTGTCGAGGGGGCTAAAGGGTAACGAACCGGCCGCCTTATACAAGCTCCGGGCGCGATCAGAGCGCATTGACTCAGGCCTGCTCGCTTGTCGGCACCGTGTCCGCGGACCCCAGTTTCCCGGCTTTGGCATGCATCCACTCGGTCAGGATGCTGTGGCCCACGGCAAGCAGGGTCGGGCCAAGAAAGATACCCAGGAAACCGAATGCGATCATCCCGCCGAGCAGGCCCAACAGGATCATCAGGAAGTGCATCTGACTCTCGCGACCGATAAACATGGGCTTCAGGACGTTGTCAGACATGCCGACCGCCACGCCGCCCCATGCCACCAGGAATATGGCGGAAAACAGGTGCCCCTGAGCGAGCAGCCAGAGTGCGGCCGGTGCCCACACGATGATCGGACCGGCGGGGAAAAACGCAGCAAAGCCGGCGACGGTGCCGAGGACAGTCGCGGCCGGAACACCTGTGATAGCCAGCCCGATAGCAGTCAGGACGCCCTGGGCGAAAGCGGTGCCCACCGTGCCATAGACCACCCCTTTCATGGTGCTCTCCGCTACGTGGATCAAGCGCCCGGAGTGTTGCCCGCCGATACGCTGTGCGATGCGCACGAAGTCGTGGCCGGCCTCCTCCCCATCCCGATACAAGAAGAAAAGCGTAAGCAGCCCGATCGTCAGATCGAAGACCGCCTCTCCGATCCGCGCCCCCGCCTGGATGAGCCAGTTGCCGACAGGCTGGATAGCCTTCGGGACGTACTGACCCAGGGAAATCGTTCCTGCGGCCAGATCATGCCAGACGGCGGCCAGCCGCTCTCCGACCAGTGGCAGTCCAGCCAGCCAGGTCGGCGGACTCGGAACGCCTTCCGAGAAAAAGTCTCTGACACGCTGGACGAAGCCCGCCGCGTCTTCGGCCAGGCTGGTGGCCAGCACGATGAGCGGCACCAGCAGGAGCGTCACCATGAGCAGGATCATGAGCGTCGCGGCCAACGTACGTCTGCCGTTCACCACCGCCTCGAGACGCAGGAACGCCGGCCACGTGACCAGAGCGATGATCAATGCCCACAGGATGGGCGCCAGGAATGGCAACAGAACCAGCAGGCATCCCGCCGCCAGAGCCGTCAACACGAGAAGCGCTACCGTCTTCTCTACTCCACCGTCTGAAAAATTCATCAATTCGCTGGTCCCCGGGCTTGTGATGACATTGTCATCGGCTGCGTTTGTATAATCCAGCGGGTCCAGCGCAAGGCAACATGAACAAACTCGCTTTCCTCATCCTGCTTTCTCTCATTGTCTTCATAGCGCCCGTGGCTGGCGCGGCAGAGGACAGCGAGGCATTGCCCGCTTCGGTGCAGAAGATCCTCGATGGCCACGGTCTCGGGCAAGACGGATTGAGTGTCGTCGTTCAGGCTGTGGATGCCGAGCAACCGCTGTTGTCACTCAACCCGGGCGTACCGCGCAGCCCTGCCTCGACGATCAAGTTATTGACGACATTCGCCGCCCTGGACCTGCTGGGTCCGGCCTACACCTGGCAGACCGAAGCCTGGATTACGGGCCCGCTGAGCGACGGCCGGCTGGCCGGAGACCTGATCCTGAAAGGCGGCGGCGACCCTTACCTGACCACGGAGCGCTTCTGGACTTTTCTGCGGGAGCTGACCGGCAAGGGCCTGAAGCAGATCGACGGCGACCTGATCATCGACGACTCCTATTTCGATCCTGAACCGGAGGACCCGGGGGCTTTCGACGGCCAGCCCTGGCGCACCTACAACGTGACGCCGGACGCCTTGCTGGTCAACCTCAAGGCAGTCCAGTTCCGCGTCTATCGGCCTGTCGGCGGCGGGCGCCCCCGGGTTACGACCGATCCGGTGCTGGCCAACCTGGAGATCGACAACCGCATCGGTAACGTCAAGGGCCCATGCCAGGGCTTCCAGCGAGGCGTCGCGATCAACCTGCCGCAGGGCCTGGACGGCAACATGGTACAGCTCTCCGGCCGCTTCCCCACCGGCTGCCGCGAATACTCCATCTACCGGACGGTCATGACGCCGCCGCAGTTCGCCTACGGCGTCTTCGAACCGCTGTGGACCCAGTTGGGTGGCGGCCTGTCGGGCAAGGTCAGGACCGGCGTGGTGCCCGATGACGCAAAACGGTTCGCGCGCTTCAACTCGATACCGCTGGCCGAGGTCGTCCGCAACGTGAACAAGTTCAGCAACAACGTCATGACACGGCAGCTGTTGCTGACCCTGGGGGCCGAGAAGACCGAACAACCAGGCACGGCGGCGAAGGGCAGGCAGGTCATCGGCGATTGGCTGTCCGACATGGGCCTGCAGACGGCGGAGGTATTTGTCGACAACGGCTCGGGCCTGTCGCGGGAGACGCGGATTCCGGCCGGGGTCATGGCGGACATGCTGCTGGCGGCCTGGCGTCATCCCTACATGCCGGAGTTCATCGCCTCGATGCCCCTGTCGGGTATGGACGGGACTATGCGTAACCGCTTCCGCGGATCGTCGCTCGCAGGTCGCATGCACGTCAAGACCGGCCGACTGGACGACGTGTATGGGATCGCCGGTTACGTGCAGGCGAGATCCGGCACGCGCTACGTAGTGGTCGAGTTCCACAACGACAAGGATGTCCATCGCGGCCCCGGCAAGGAACTGCAGGACAGGCTGCTGCGCTGGGTCTACGACCAGTAGCGGCCGCCGTTGCGTGCCGCGCGGCGGTGTCGCCGACAGGGGGACAGCGTGCCGATCCTGGCAGGCTACATGTTCTCGTAAGAAGCCAGTGTGACCCCTGCCCGGGCGAGGAATGCCCGCAGGTGACGCACGTCGTGCTTGCCGCAGGATCCACTGTGATGCGGTTTGTGGAGCTGCCCTTCGACCTTGTTCAGCACGACCCGGACCCGGGCTCCGTGACTGTAATCAACCTCGGCGCCCAGATGATTCAGGAGCGACTCTACTTCCCGCCAGTGGATATTGCCGCTCGCCGGTTCCCGGTAGATGGATCTGATTAAACGCTTGTGTTTGCCGCTCATCTTGGATGGCTCTTGTTTCGCTGTTTCTAATCTTAGTACTCAGGCCGCAACAGGGTACATCCTTACCCAAGCGCCATCCCGGGCAGCCGCGCCACGCTGTCGCCTATCACTCCCTGAACGAAGAGGCGACACGCTACGCGATCTACGATGGGATACGCCAGACCTACGCCGGACCCGTATCGATGGCGGCCGACAACATGGTCTGGAATATCACCAAGGACAAGATCGTCGAACGGATGGCGGTCTCGACCAACCAGGCCTGGGCCGTGTCCGGACCGACACCTGCACCGGCTCCATTGAAATCAGGCGTCCCGGATCCGATGACCGATTTCATCAAGCAGGGCCGTTGGGAGGGCGTCAAGGAAGCGCTGACGCCGATGATCGAGGACTTCAAGAAGGAACATCAGGACGCGTTCGGCAAGTAGTTCGTCTGGCCTGCCCCGGTCAAACGGACTGCCGGTTTTGGTGAGGCACCAACCGGGAGCGCTTGAAACGACAGGGGACAGAGGACTGGAGTCCGGGCTCTGCAGATCAGGGACCTGTTCCTGAAAAACGGCTAGAATCAGGGTTTCCGGGGTCGCCGGCGAAATGCATGGCAGCGCAGTGGAGAGATGAAAGAGATGCCACGGCAGAGCATAGACCCTAGACGGCGAACGGCGATTTTGCTTGCCATCGGCATGATGCTCGCGACGGCATACACCGGAGCGCAGGCCGCCGGCTTCTATATCTCCGAGGTGGGCACGCCCCTGAGCCTGGGCACTGCAAGTGCCGCCAACGTGACCAACACGTTCGGTCCGGATGCCACATGGACCAATCCTGCCGGCCTTGTCCACATCGAGGACGGCGTCATGTTTGCCGGGCTACAGGTCATCGCGCCCACCATGAAGTGGGACACGGACATCGCGGAGAAAGGCGGCATCGAGGGCGGCAACGCGGGCGAATCCGCGGTTGTTCCCAGCTTTTACTACGCGCAATCGCTGACCGACAAATGGCACTTCGGGTTCGGCTTCTCCGCCCTGCAGGGCGGTGGTGCGGACTACGGTGACAACTTCGCCGGACGTTATGGGACCATCGACATTGCCCTGACCGGTGTCGGCGCCACCTGGTCATTGGGCTACGAGGTCAACGACCGACTGGCCGTGGGGTTTGGTGCATCGCTGATCCATGCCACCTACGAACAGGACATCGCGCTCAACCTGGGGCCGCTGCCCGACGGCAAGGTCAAGATAAAGGACGCGGACGACATGGCCGTGCAACCGATCGTCGGACTGCAGTATGCGATCACCGACTCGCTGCTGCTCGGGATCAACTACCGTGCCGAATACGACGCCAAGCTCTCGGGCAATATCCAGTTCAAGAAAATCCCGGATGCCGTCCCACTGCCCTCCCAGACCAACCTCGACCTGGAGTGGGACAACCCTCAGTGGCTGGAAGCCGGTATGCGCTGGCAGATGGGTGGCGGCAATGTATTGTTCCTGAGCGGCAACTGGCAGCAGTGGTCAGAGTTCAGCGAAAACCAGCTGATCATCGACACCGGTGCGGGCAACCTGCCCAAGACCCTGGATCGCGACTGGGACGACACCTGGTCGGTGGCCGTCGGTTTCGGAAACGTGGACTTTTATGAGGGCTGGAGCGTCGGGGTGGCCTACGAGAGTTCGCCGGCAGATGACGACGTCCGCACCATCGATTTCCCGGTGGAGGAGAACTGGAAGTTCTCCGCCGCTCGCGGCCGCAAGAATGCGGCCGGCAAGGGGTGGTCCCTCGGCGCCACGCTGCAGGTCTTCGGTGACGCGAAAGTGGATCAGACAGCACAGGGAGTGCGATTCGCCGGCAAATTCGACAAGTTCTACGTCCTGTACGTGGGCGCAACGATCGTGTTCTGACAGTTTCGCAGGGAGCCCGGGGCACGCTCTTCCCGGGTCATGTGTCAGCTGAGAGCCGCTCGCCAAGTCCGCGGCCGGCGGCAGATTGAAGTCCCGTTTGGCAGGCCCGCCAAACGGTAGCGAGACGAAGAGGAAGTGACGATGAAAAGATTGATGATATTGATCATGGCGCTGGCGGCCACCGGGCTGGCGTGGGCCGAGGGCGGCACTGAAGGCAAGGCAATCCTGGATTTCTCGATGCCGCCGAACCAGCTTTCCCCGGCGCGTCTTGTCGGCCTGGATGGCAAAAATATCAGCGCGCCGATAAGCAAGACGAGCTTCTGGGTGGAGCCGGGCGATCACAACATCACGGTGACCGCTGCAATCGACGAGTCGATGGGCGTCGGCACGATCGACATCCAGCACAAGACCGATCCGGGTACCGTGACGATCACCGTAGAGGCTGGCAAACGCTATAAGATCGCCGCTCAGGCGACCGACAACAAGGGTAACTGGGAGCCGGTTATCTGGAAGGAAGAAGACGTCAAGTGATGTTTCATCGCTTCGTCTGAAGTGCAACAGGATTCTTGAGATTCACTCTGTCTGCGGTCCGCCCGCGCCCCGGTGCGGCGCGGGCCGGTTCGTACTGCCGGCACTTTCACTCTCCGCCTGATCCGAGTTCCTGACACTGCCAGCAAAGGACTCCTGCGATCCGTTGCGCTACCAGAGGTTTGCCGACGCATGCTAGCCTCGCAACGTGACCACGAGACGCAATGATCCTTGTCCCTGTGGCAGCGGCAGGCGCTTCAAGCACTGCTGTGGCCGACCCGCGGCAGACAACTCCCCCATCCCCCTGCAGCCCGTTGGCCCGATTGAGCCCGACCTCGCAACCAGGGATGAGGTACTCACCGTGCGCCACTTCCTGTCCCGGGCCGAGTGTGGCCGGTTGCTGGAGGTCGCCGGCGGCCTGCGATCGGAAGAGGCGGAGATCTCCCGCTTGCAGGAAGGCGATGCGGAACTCGTCCGGCAGCGCTCGGCCAGGCGGGTGACGACCACGATCAAGACGTTCGACGCACCCGATGTCTTCACACCGGTGGTAGCGCGCGCACTGCGTGATCACGTCGAACCTTTCTACTCACTTCGCACCGAGTGGTTCGAGTGGCCGGATTTACTGCTTTACCGACCCGGCGGTCACTACGACATCCATACCGACGCTGATGTTCGCGACCCGAACACCGGGAGGTGGCGGCGCGTCATGGATCGTGACGTCAGCCTGCTTGTCTACCTGAACGATGATTTTGCCGGTGGGGTACTCGAATTTCCCGAGCGTGGCGAAAGCATCCGTCCCGAGTCCGGCATGCTGGTCGCCTTCCCCTCGGACCACCGCTTCGCCCACGCCGCCCTGCCAGTCCAGACGGGCAACCGGTCCGTTGTAGTCAGCTGGGCCGCGGCCTTCGACAGCCCCAGAGTCATGTCCGGGCCCCGCCTGCACGTCGTATACCCTGACAGGTCCGCCTTACCCGCCTGGATCCCCATGAAAGAGATCGAGCACGCCGGTTTCTTCATCGAACCGCCCCCTCACAAGTCCCGTTAGTGCTCAGCCGTCACGGCGGTGACCTGCGGGGCGGGTAAGGGTCATTCCGCCATGGTCCGTATCTGAATCGCCCGCCACCCGGCGCCTTGTCCACCGGGGCTGCCGCGAGATCGATCACCGGGATCCGGGGCGACACGGGAGGGGCCCAAGCTCATCCAGGCCACAGCTTCTGCAAACCTGCCGCGGTCCTGCCGACCAGAGGCGGTTCGGGGACTTGTTCGAGGTTATCGCGGCACACATTGATCTAGATCAGCACACCGCACGCGGTCGGGAGTTATAAAGGCTCAAGCGGCCCCGCCGCTGCCGGGGCTGCGCGTGAATTCGAATGGTGTCCGTCATCCTGTGCTCGGGAAGATGGCGACAGAAAAACAAACACGGTTCACCCGAGTCTGAGTCCAGCCAGAGGGGCAAATGCTATGGCAGTTCATGAAACTTATTACGAGGTCATGCGCAAGCATGGCATCACGAGACGCAGCTTTCTGAAGTTCTGCAGTCTGACCGCAGCGGGACTTGGGCTGGCGCCGGAGTTCGCGGGCAAGATCGCTCACGCGATGGAAACCAAGCCGCGGACCCCGGTCATCTGGCTGCATGGCCAGGAGTGCACCTGTTGCACCGAATCTTTCATCCGTTCCGGCCATCCTCTGGCGGGCGACGTGATCCTCTCCATGATCTCTCTTGATTACGACGACACCATCATGGCTGCCGCCGGAGTGCAGGCCGAAGAGATCCTGGAACAGACGATCGAAAAGTATGACGGCCAGTACATCCTGGCCTGCGAGGGTAATCCTTCGCTGGCCGAGGACGGCATGTACTGCATGCAGGCCGGACGTCCCTATGTGGAGAAGCTGAAACACATGGCGGCCCACTGCAAGGCCATTATTGCCTGGGGTTCCTGCGCTTCCTGGGGCTGCGTTCAGGCCGCGCGTCCGAACCCGACCCAGGCGGTTCCGATCCACAAGGTGATCACCGACAAACCGATCATCAAGGTCCCCGGATGCCCGCCGATCGCGGAGGTCATGACCGGCGTGATCACCTACCTCGTCGCTTTCGACCGCTTCCCGCCGCTCGACCGGCAGGGCCGCCCGTTGATGTTCTACAGCCAGCGGCTGCACGACAAGTGCTACCGGAGGCCACACTTTGACGCGGGCCAGTTCGTCGAGAAATTTGACGACGAAGGCGCGCGCAAGGGCTATTGCCTTTACAAGGTCGGCTGTAAGGGCCCGACCACCTACAACGCCTGCTCGACCCTCGAGTGGAACGACGGCCTGTCCTGGCCGGTCAAGTCCGGCCACGGCTGTCTTGGCTGTGCCGAAGACGATTTCTGGGACAAGGGCTCATTCTATGACGCGGTCACCAACCTGACCGTGCTCGGTGGCGCCGAAGCCAACGCTGACCGTGTCGGCGGGGTCCTCGCAGGCGCGGCGACCATCGGCGTCGCGGCCCATGCCGCGGCCTCCGTGGTCAGCCACATGACGAACAAGAACCGTAAGGAGAGCAGCAATGACTAAGACGGTCACCCCAAACGGCTTCTCTCTCGACACCAGCGGTCAGCGGGTGGTCGTCGATCCAATCTGCCGGATCGAAGGGCATCTCAGGATCGAGGTCAACGTAGACGAGAACAACGTTATCCAGAACGCCGTATCCACCGGCAATATGTGGCGCGGCCTGGAGATCATCCTCAAGGATCGCGACCCGCGTGACGCGTGGGCATTCGTCGAGCGCATCTGCGGCGTCTGCACCGGCGTGCACGCCCTGGCCTCGGTCCGAGCGGTCGAAGACGCGCTCCAGATCACCATTCCGACCAACGCCAATCACATCCGCAACCTGATGATGCTGGCCCAGTACACCCAGGATCACCTGGTGCACTTCTATCACCTGCACGCCCTGGACTGGGTGGACGTGGTCAGTGCGCTGTCGGCGGACCCCACCGAGACCTCCGCTTTGCAGCGGAGCATCTCCAACTGGCCGAAGTCCTCACCGGCCTACTTCCGCGACGTGCAGAACAAGCTGAAGCGCTTTGTCGAATCAGGACAGCTCGGGCCTTTCGCCAATGCCTACTGGGGCAGCCCGGCCTACAAGCTGCCGCCGGCGGCCAACCTGATGGCGGTGACCCACTATCTCGAGGCGCTGGAGTTCCAGAAAGACATCGTCAAGATCCACACGATCTTCGGTGGTCGCAACCCGCACCCGAACTGGGTGGTGGGCGGTATGCCGTGCTCGGTCAATGTCGATCAGGTCGGCTCCACCGGCGCCATCGGCATGCCCTGGCTCAACATGGTGTCCGACATCATCAACAAGTCGATCGACTTCATCGACCAGGTCTACATCCCCGACCTCAAGGCGATCGCCTCTTTCTATCTCGATTGGGCAGGCATCGGCGGCGGCCTGGCCGGCAAGAATATGCTGGCCTACGGCGACTTCCCCATCGATGTGAAATCCAATCGTGATGCCTACTGGGCCAACGACAACCTGATGATGCCGGCAGGCGCCATTATCGACGGCGACCTCAGCACGGTGCATCCGGTTGATGTGACCAACCCCGAGGAGATCCAGGAGTTCGTCAATCACTCCTGGTACACCTACCCGGACGAGAGCAGGGGCATGCACCCCTGGGAGGGCGTCACCGAAGGCAACTTCGAGCTCGGCCCCAACTTCAAGGGGACGAAGACGGCCATCGAGCAGCACGACGAGAGCGGCAAGTACTCCTGGCTGAAAGCACCGCGCTGGCGTGGACATGCCATGGAGGTCGGACCGCTGTCGCGCTACGTGGTCGCATACGTATCCGGCCGGGAGGACGTCAAGGAGCAGGTGGACAGCATCCTGACAGACCTCGGCGGCCTGCCGATAACGGTCCTGTTCTCCACCCTTGGCAGGACTGCGGCACGCGGCCTGGAGTGCTCGTGGGCAGCCCACAAGATGCGCGAGGTCTTCGACCGCATGATGGCTAACATCAAGGCGGGCGACACGGCCACGGCCAACATGGACAGCTGGGAGCCCGCCACCTGGAACCCGCGGCCGGGTGTTGGCCGGGTCGAGGCACCGAGAGGGGCCCTGGGACACTGGATCCAGATCGAGAACGGCAAGATCGACAACTATCAGGCGATCGTGCCCTCCACCTGGAACGCCGGACCCAGGGATCCCGAAGGCAATATCGGCGCCTACGAGGCCGCGTTGCTCGGTACGCCGATGGCAGACCCGGCGCAGCCGCTGGAGATCCTGCGCACCATTCACAGCTTCGATCCGTGCCTGGCCTGCGCCAGCCACGTGATGTCGCCGGATGGTGAGGAGCTTTCGGTCGTCAAGATCCGCTGATCGGGAGGATTCCGATATGACTACACAAGTAGCAGCCAGCGGCCATGACCCCAAGTACCAGAAGGCCGTCTACGTCTTTGAGGCGCCGGTCCGTATCTGGCACTGGGTGCATGCGCTGAGCATCGCTGTCCTCTGCGTGACCGGGTACTTTATTGCCAATCCGCTGCCCGCGTTGCAGGGCGAAGCCAGCGATCATTTCCTGATGGGCACCTTCAGGGAGATCCACTTTATCGCCGCTTACGTCTTTGCCATCGCCTTCGCGGTGAGGATTTACTGGGCCATCGTCGGCAACCAGTACGCCCGGGAACTGTTCATCCTGCCGATCTGGAAAGGGGCATGGTGGAAAGGCCTGGGGCACGAGTTAAAGTACTACGCCTTCCTCACCCGCAAGAGTCACAAGATCATGGGGCACAATCCATTGGCCCAGATAGCGATGTGGTTCTTTAACGTGGTGCTGACCCTCTTCCTGATCTTCACGGGCTTTGCCCTTTACGGGGAAGGGCTGGGTCTGGGCAGCTGGGCTGACAGCTGGTTCGGCTGGGTCATCCCGGTGCTGGGTGGTTCCATGGAGACCAAGATGTGGCACCTGCTGTCCATGTGGATCATGCTGGTGTTCGTCGTCATCCACATCTACATGGCCATCCGTGCGGACATCATGGATCGCGGGAGCAGCGTCAGCACCATCATGGGGGGCTGGCGCATGTTCAAGGATGATCAGCCCTGATGCTGGGGGATGCCGAGATCAGGGGCTCGCTGGAGAACCCCTTTGAGACCCTGATCCTCGGTCTGGGCAATATTCTGTGGGCCGATGAGGGGTTCGGCGTCAGGACGGTAGAGGCTCTGAATGCCGCCTACCGATTCCCGGATGACGTCCGGCTCATGGACGGCGGCACCCAGGGCATCTTCCTGTTGCCTTGGGTGCGTGCCGCCAAACGCTTGTTGATCCTCGACGCCATCGATTTCGGGCTCGAGCCTGGCGAATTGCGTGTGATGCACCAGGAGGACGTGCCGCGATTCATGGGCGTCAAGAAAGTCAGCATGCACCAGGCCGGTTTTCAGGAAGTATTGATGTCGGCCCAGTTGGCCGACGAATTCCCGGACAAGATCGCGCTTGTCGGCGTCCAGCCGGAACTCCTCGACGACTATGGCGGCAGCCTGCGGCCTGTTGTGAGGGATCGGATACCGGAAGCCGTGGCCGCGGCAATCGCAGTGCTGCGTGACTGGGGAGTAAAGGCGGAAGAACGCCTTGAGCCCATGGATCCCGGCGAACGTATCGCACCGGACGAACTGAAGATCGACGCCTACGAGCAGGGTCGCGCTCCCTAGATCAGGAGATCACGATGACACATCCCCTTGTCCAGAGACTCTTGGAGGAGTTTGGCTATCCGGAGATCACGCTGGAGAATCATGACGAGTTCACCGCACCGTCCACCCCGGGTGTGCTGTTCTTCGGCGGCGATCCCAACCGTTACAAGGAGACCACCGATGTCGCCGTCGTCCTGCCGGAGCTGATCAAAGCCTTCGGGGGCCGGCTGCGAGCCGGCGTGGTCGCCGCGAGCGACGCAATCGAACTCCAGAAACACTACGGTTTTCGCGCCTGGCCGTCCCTGGTTTTCGTCCGCGACGGCGCCTACCTGGGAACCGTGTCGAAGATGAAGAACTGGTCGGAGTACCTCACCGAGATCAGCGAGCTTCTTACTGCAGAAACGCGCGAAGCACCCGGCTTCCGGGTCCTCCGG
>Ga0316194_10002107_pt1 | contig 13900 bp, 10 predicted proteins | sample CroRivsedime1_MG_FD_204936 | JGI IMG/M metagenome (GOLD analysis project Ga0316194, IMG submission 204936) | Coastal sediment microbial communities from Maine, United States - Cross River sediment 1 | ecosystem: Environmental > Aquatic > Marine > Coastal > Sediment | place: USA: Maine...
TCCGCATGACCCGGACAATCCACATGCGCATAATGACGGTTCTCACTCTCATACTCAACATGCGCCGTCGCGATGGTTATACCCCGCTCCTTCTCCTCCGGAGCCTTGTCTATCTGGTCAAACGGTACAAATTCCGCCATCCCCTTCAAGCCCATGTGCTTTGTTATCGCCGCCGTCAGGGTCGTCTTGCCGTGATCTATATGCCCTATCGTGCCCACATTAACATGCGGCTTGGTCCTCTCAAACTTTTGCTTCGCCATCTTTATTTCCTCCCTCTAAAACGGGTTAGCGATGAACACCTTTTTATTTCTTCCAACCCCATGGGGTTATTTCTTTCCATTATGGACACTGAACCCAAATGATTCCAAAATCTTACCATCTGTAATGCGCAAACGCCTTGTTCGCATCGGCCATCTTATGGGTGTCTTCTCGTTTCTTTACGGAAGCACCACGCTTATTGGCCGCATCCAAAAGCTCCGCTGCCAGTTTATCAACCATTCCCTTTTCAGATCTTTTACGAGCAAAACTGATAATCCAGCGAATCCCCAGAGCCGTTTTCCGCGACGGTCGAATTTCTGTTGGAACCTGATAGGTTGATCCTCCGACTCGGCGCGATTTAACCTCGATCATCGGCTTTACATTTTCAAGCGCCTGCTCAAAAATCTTCAAGGGAGACTCTTTGGCCTTTTGCTCGATGATATCGAATGCATCGTACAGAATTGACTCGGCCGTACTCTTTTTCCCGTCACTCATAATACATTTTATGAATCTTGATACCAGCTTGTTGTTATACTTGGAATCCGGTACAATGATTCGTTCGGGAACTTCTCTTCTTCTCGGCATAGATTACACCATCGTTGCTATTTTGTTGTTTATCTTCCTGCTCCAAGATCCAGGCACCCTGTATCGTGGATTATGGTTCATTGTTCTACTTGGGTTTTTTTGAGCCGTATTTTGATCTGCCCTGTTTCCGATCCTCAACCCCTAAGGTATCAAGTGTGCCTCTGACGATATGGTACCTGACACCCGGCAGGTCCTTAACACGTCCGCCACGAACCAGAACAACCGAGTGCTCTTGGAGATTATGGCCGATACCGGGTATATATGCGGTCACCTCCACCCCGGTGGTCAACCTGACCCTGGCAACTTTCCGCAAAGCAGAATTGGGCTTCTTGGGCGTGGAAGTGTATACACGCGTACAGACGCCTCTTTTTTGAGGCGCCCCTTTGAGTGCCGGAGTTCTGGTCTTCTTCTTTATTCGCTTTCTACCTTTTCTTACCAGTTGATTAATTGTCGGCATTTTTCAATCAGATCCTTTTGTTTTTATAAGCAAGATTCTAACGTTGGCAAAATTACAAACATTAAAGATTATAGCTTAACTTGTCAAGCTTTTTATAGGGTATAAATGATATTATTTGTCCCAATTAATACCAGGCGGATCACCGTTTAAAGGAACCGTTCAAAACAACAGCACCACGGCATACGACTAGCTCGTTACAATCTCCACATCTCTATATATGGAAAGTCCGGTACCGGCAGGAATGATCCTTCCCATAATAACGTTTTCTTTGAGACCTTGTAAGTGATCCACTTTTCCGGCAATGCTGGCGTCGGTAAGAACTTTTGTCGTCTCCTGAAACGAGGCGGCTGAGATAAAACTTTCAGTGGAAAGTGACGCTTTGGTGATCCCCAGAATCAGCGGTTCTGCAACAGCGGGTTTCTTTCCATTTTCGACGATTGAACGGTTAACGGCCTCAAAGATTTTCCGGTCGACCTGTTCTTCAATAATGAATTCGGTATCTCCGGCATCGAGAACCTTAACCCGCTGCATCATCTGTCGCACAATGACCTCGATGTGCTTGTCATTAATCCGGACACCTTGCAAACGATAAACTTCCTGAACCTCATCCACGAGATATCGTGCCAGTGCAATTTCGCCCTTAATATTCAATATATCCTGGGGGATCGCGGACCCACTGATCAGCGCCTCACCCGCCCGGATATAGTCCCCTTCATATACGCTTATATGCTTGCCCCTTGCGATCAAATATTCTTTCTTTTCACCAACGTCATCTATGGGGGTAACGGTAATTCTCTGTTTTCCTTTTTTGGTTGCCTTCGCTATTGAAACATACCCGTCAATCTGGCTCAAGACAGCGGTTTCTTTCGGCTTTCGAACTTCAAAAAGTTCAGCCACCCTTGGGAGGCCACCGGTAATATCTTTAGTCTTGGTGGTGGCTCGGGGCAGCTTCGCTATAACATCTCCAGCGTTAACATCATCCCCTTCTTCAACGAGCAAAATGGCATTTAATGGCAGTAAATAGCGTGCCTTGCCGGATGATTCCGTAAGGTTAGCGGTTTTTCCATCTTTGTCCTTGATTGAAATCCTCGGACGTTCCTCACCACTTTTAGATTCGATGATCGTTCGACTCGATTTTCCGGTGACAGGATCGACTTTCTCCTGCATGGTTTTACCGTGGCTGATATCGCCGAATTTAACCGTTCCATCGACTTCCGTTATAATCGGCGTTGCAAAAGGATCCCACGTTACGAGAAGGTCTCCGGATTTGACACGAACACCGTCTTTGACCTCGATGAGAGCGCCGTAAATGACCGGGAAACGCTCTCTTTCGCGCCCGGAATCTCCGACGATGGCAATTTCACCCCCCCTGCGGTTCATCACAACAAATCGATTCTCTGTTTTTTCCACCACATTGAGATTAATAAACTTAATCTTCCCGTCCGTCCTGGCTCTGATATCCGCCTGTTCAACTCTTCGGCTTGCCGTTCCACCGATGTGGAAGGTGCGCATGGTCAACTGGGTCCCGGGCTCTCCGATGGACTGGGCCGCAAGAATTCCTACGGCCTGACCGATTTCGATTTTGTTGCCGTGTGCGAGGTCTCGACCGTAGCACTGGGCACACACCCCTTTCCGACTCTTGCATGTCAGTACGGACCTTATTTTCACCCGAGTGAGCCCGACTTCTTCAATGGCTTTTGCAGCGTCTTCGTCCAGATCTCCCCCGGCTTTGACCATCACTTCATCTGTAAACGGATCGACGATGTCCTCTACGGCAACCCGCCCTAAAATTCTTTCTTTCAGGCGCTGAATAACTTCTCCACCTTCCATGAGAGACTCCACCTCGACACCCAGCATCGTCCCGCAATCTTCATCCCTAATAATGCAGTCTTGAGCAACGTCGGCGAGCCTCCGGGTAAGATATCCGGAGTTGGCGGTCTTTAGGGCCGTATCGGCAAGACCCTTTCTGGCACCGTGGGTGGAAATGAAATATTGAAGCACGGAAAGGCCTTCCCTGAAATTGGCGCTAATGGGCGTTTCAATGATTTCGCCCGACGGTTTTGCCATAAGACCGCGCATCCCTGCAAGCTGACGCATCTGATCTTTACTCCCCCTGGCACCGGAATCCGCCATCATATATATGGGGTTGAAGCTTTCTTCCACAAGGGGATTTCCCGCCTCGTCCAGGACAGGCTTACCATCGCTGTCGGTGACAGGGGCCACACGCAAGGCTTTCATCATTTCATCCGCCACATCGTCGGTTGCCTTTGCCCAAATATCGACGACCTTATTATATTTTTCACCTTGAGTGATAAGCCCCTCGGTATATTGTCCGCCGATCTTTTCAGCCTGCTTTTCGGCGTTTTTTAAAATATCCCATTTGGTCGACGGTATGATCATGGCGTCGATGGAAATGGATAGGCCGCCTTCGGTTGAGTACTGGTACCCGATGTTTTTTAACCGGTCGGAGAGGATGACCGTTGCCTTTGGGCCCAGGTTTCGGTATGCATAATCCACCAGTTCAGTCAACGTCCTTTTATCTCTGATATTGTTGATCATAGAAAACGGTATCTCAGGTCGCTTGTCGATCACCTGGAAAATGTGGTGGGCTTCATCGGCAAAAACAATGTCGCTGATATCTCCTTCTCCAAGGGCAAAAATTTGGTCCGCATTCTCGTCTGAAACACTGAATATACGCTTGAACTCGTCCTTTCTGCACAGACCGATGAGGCCTTCATTATCCCGGTCAAGCCCCTTGGAATATTGAGCGACCATTTCGATAAAATCGGCACCCGACTGTATATTTTCAAAAACAGCCTTAGCCTCGTCTTCCTTGAGAACCTCGATATGGCGGAGCATCATGATGTTATCTTTGGGAATGATTTCCCATAAAAGGATGCGTCCTACCGTCGTATCAAACCTTTCTCCGTCTATACGAACCGTAATTTTTGCATGAAGCTCCACGGCTTTGGCATCGTATGCACATCGGACCTCTTCAGGATTTGCAAATATTTTTCCTTCGCCTTCTGCCCCGGTTACCCCTCGGGTCATGTAATAGATGCCGAGGACAATATCCTGACTGGGCACAATGATCGGACTGCCATTTGCCGGAGAAAGGATGTTGTTGCTCGACAGCATCAAGGCCCTGGCCTCAATCTGAGCTTCTACGGAAAGCGGTATATGAACCGCCATCTGGTCACCGTCGAAGTCTGCATTAAACGCCGTACAAACCAATGGATGGAGTTGAATGGCCTTGCCCTCAATGAGAATCGGCTCGAATGCTTGAATGCCCAGCCTGTGAAGTGTGGGCGCACGGTTTAAAAGAACTGGATACTCTTTTACAACCTCATCCAACGTGTCCCAGACCTCCGGAACTTCTCGTTCCACCATCTTCTTGGCGCTTTTTACCGTGGAAACAAGCCCCTTTTGTTCGAGACGATAATAAACGAACGGTTTGAACATCTCTAAGGCCATTTGCTTCGGCAAACCGCACTGGTGGAGCCTTAGATTCGGCCCGATGCTGATAACGGTACGACCGGAATAATCGACCCGCTTGCCCAATAGGTTTTGTCTGAAACGCCCCTGCTTGCCTTTCAAAGTATCGCTGAGGGACTTTAACGGCCGTTTATTGGTCCCCATAATCGCTCTGCCGTGCCGGCCGTTGTCAAAAAGAACGTCCATCGATTCCTGAAGCATCCGCTTCTCATTTCGGACAATGATGTCAGGCGCTTTTAATTCGATAAGGCGTTTTAAACGATTGTTCCGGTTAATGACCCTGCGATACAGATCATTGAGATCCGATGTGGCAAATCTTCCCCCCTCCAGCGGGACAAGGGGTCGCAAATCCGGCGGCAGGACAGGAATAACACTCATGACCATCCAGGTGGGATCGATTCCAGATCGTCTGAAGGCATCAATAATCCTGAGTCGTTTTGAGAGTTTCTGACGTTTGGCAACAGATCCGGTGGAATTAATATCAGCCTTCAATTCCTTGTACAGTGTTTCAAGCTCGATCTTCTCCAACAGTGCCTTAATGGCTTCGGCACCGATCCCTGCTTCGAATTTCGTCCCGTAAATCTCGCGGGCTTCTCGATACTTCTCTTCCGATAGAAGTTGATAGGTCTTAAGATCTGTGTCTTTTGGATCTATGACAATGTAGCTGTCAAAGTAAATTACCTTTTCAAGATTTTTTAGCGTCAGGTCGATCAGATTGCCGATCTTGCTCGGAAGGCTTCTCAAAAACCATATATGGGAACAGGGTGTGGCGAGCTCGATGTGTGCCATCCGCTCCCGCCGGACCTTGGACTGAATCACCTCCACGCCGCATTTCTCACAAATGACGCCCCGGTGTTTCATTCGCTTGTACTTGCCGCAGTTACACTCGTAGTCCTTTGTCGGCCCGAAAATCTTGGCACAGAAAAGACCGTCTCGTTCAGGCTTAAACGTTCGATAATTGATGGTTTCGGGCTTTTTAATCTCTCCATGCGACCATTTTAAAATCTCTTCGGGTGATGCCAGTGAAATCTTAACACCTGAAAAAAGCTTTGGATCAGTCGGTTTGGTGAAGAAATCGTATAAAGTTTCCATTTTTTATCCTGTTTTTATGGTTCTTCAATTAGGGTTATGTCTAAACCCAAACTCTTCAATTCCTTTGTCAGCACCTTGAACGACTCGGGAAGGCCCGGGTCGAGAGTATTCTGGCCTTTTACGATCTTTTCATACATGCGGGTTCTTCCCGCCATATCGTCAGATTTTACGGTTAAAAATTCCTGCAGCGCATGCGCCGCGCCATAAGCCTCCATGGCCCAGACTTCCATCTCGCCCAGACGCTGGCCGCCGAACTGAGCTTTCCCTCCCAGGGGTTGCTGTGTCACAAGTGAATAAGGACCGATCGATCTGGCATGGATCTTGTCGTCCACCAGATGATGAAGCTTCAATACATACATGGTCCCGACGGTAATTTTTTCTTTTAAAGGTTCGCCGGATCGGCCGTCATACAGCGTTGTCTGACCGGTCGAACTCAGCCCAGCTTCGGTGAGAAGAGACTTGATTTCAGCTTCCTTGGCCCCGTCAAAAACCGGTGTGGCCATGTAAACACCGTCTTTGTAGTGTTTCGCAAACTCGCACAATTCTTCAGGGTCGAAGCCGTCGACCTTCTCCTGATCAGACGGTTCTGTAAATATTCGTTTAATTTTCTCCCGAAGGGCTTCAAGCTTTTGTTCTTCCAACAGCTTGTTGAGTTGATCCCCAAGACCTTTGGCAGCCCACCCCAAATGAATCTCCAGAACCTGACCGACATTCATCCGGGAAGGCACGCCCAGTGGATTCAAGACCATATCCACCGGTGTGCCATCTTCAAAATAGGGTAAGTCTTCCTGGGGAAGAATTCTCGATACGACACCTTTATTGCCGTGACGGCCGGCCATTTTGTCGCCCACGGACAGTTTTCGCTTCATCGCCACATAGACCTTGACCATTTTAATGACCCCCGGCGGAAGATCGTCCCCTTTTTCATAACGGCTGACGTGTCGCTCAAAAGAATCTCTGCAAATCTCACGCTGGCTCCTGTATTTTTCCAGAATATCATGGACCTGTTCGGTCAGTTTCGGACTTTTTAAGACGATCCCTTCGAGCTGGGCCAGGGGTATTTTGGCCAGAGTGTCGGAATCTATCTTGTTCCCTTTTGGGATGAAAACCTTCTTTCCTTTTTTCAGAGATGAAAAGCATTTCTGCCCCACGAGAACTTTTTCCAACTGCGTGCGGACAACCCCTTCGATGACGGCAAGTTTTTCATCCCTTTCCTTTTCAAGGGCAGCGATCTCGCTGTCCTCGATGGATCGGGAACGGTCATCCTTTTCAACACCACGTCTTGAAAACATTTTGGCATCAATGACAATCCCCTGAACGCCGGGGGGTACGCGTAAAGACGTGTCCTTAACATCTCCGGCTTTTTCACCGAAAATGGCCCGTAAAAGTTTTTCTTCCGGAGAAAGCTGCGTTTCACCTTTGGGGGTAATCTTTCCCACCAGAATATCTCCCTGACCAACTTCAGCGCCGATTCGAATAATGCCGCTTTCATCAAGATCTTTTAGGGCTTCTTCTCCAACATTCGGAATGTCTCGGGTAATATCCTCTTTGCCCAGTTTGGTGTCCCGGGCAAGAATTTCAAATTCTTCAATATGGACGGATGTATAAACGCCGTCCCGGTGAAGCCTTTCTCCCACCAGAATCGAATCCTCAAAATTATACCCACCCCACGGCATAAATGCCACGGTAATGTTTTTCCCCAAAGCGAGTTCCCCGAAGTGCGTCGCCGGACCGTCTGCAATGATTTCCCCGGCCTTGACTTCTTGTCCATTTCTGACGATGGGGCGTTGATTGAAACAGGTATTCTGGTTTGAACGGACGAATTTTGAAAGATTGTGAACGGTCACAGGCAGATCGACACCGTCGTCACCGTCCAAATTTTTATTCCTTAAAACGATCCGAGAAGCATCCACGTGCATCACGGTGGCATCGTGCTGAGCAACAATCGTAACCCCCGAGTCTTTGGCAACCACGCCTTCAATCCCTGTACCCACGAGGGGTGCTTGATTTACGATCAGCGGAACTGCCTGACGCTGCATGTTCGACCCCATCAGTGCTCTGTTGGCGTCATCGTTTTCCAGAAACGGAATAAGGGACGCGGAAACACTGACAAGCTGATTGGGAGAGATGTCCATGAGCTCGATATCTTCAGCCTTGACCATCATAAATTCTCCGGAGACTCTGGATGTTACCAACGGATTAACATATTTTTTATTTTCATCGATCAGTGCATTGGCCTGAGCAATCGGATGCTCTTTCTCTTCAAAGGCCGTGAGAAACTTGACTTCATCCTGAACGGTGGAATTTTTGACAACGCTGTACGGCGTTTCAATGAATCCATATTCATTGACCCGGGCATACGTGCTCAATGAGACAATAAGGCCGATGTTCGGACCTTCCGGCGTTTCTATGGGGCAGATTCGTCCATAATGGGAAGGATGGACGTCTCTGACCTCAAACCCGGCTCTTTCGCGGGTTAACCCCCCCGGTCCCAGGGCGCTCAGGCGCCGTTTGTGGGTCGTTTCTGAAAGGGGGTTTGTCTGGTCCATGAATTGACTGAGCTGGCTGGTCCCGAAGAACTCTTTAACCACAGCGGAAACAGGCTTGGGGTTAGCCAGATCATGCGGCATCAATGCATCGACCTCCTGCAGACTCATCCGCTCCTTAATGGCGCGTTCCATTCGAACCAATCCGATACGATACTGATTCTCCAAAAGTTCTCCCACCGCACGCACCCGTCGATTCCCCAAATGATCGATATCGTCAATGGTCCCCTGGGCGTCTTTGAGTTCTATGAGGGTGTTAGCCGCAAGGAGAACGTCCTCTTTTCTGAGTGTTTTTAAATCGATGGAGGAGTCAATGCCAAGACGGGTGTTAATCTTCATTCGTCCCACACCCGAAAGGTCGTAATAGGAGGATTTGAAAAACATGTGGTCCACAAAGTCCTGGGCCACCTCCGGAGTTGCCGGATTCCCGGGCCTGAGTCTTCGATATATTTCAATGAGACCTTCTTCTTTTGTTTCGACCTTGTCCAAAAGCAGGGTTTTGTGAATTGAGTCACTGGTCGTTACGCCGTCGATAAACAGCAGTTCAAATTCAGATATACCGGCATCACGCAGGGCCTGATAAATGTCTTCGTTAAACGTCTCGTTGCATTTTACGATGGATTCTCCGCTGTCGGGATGGACAATTGATCGGGCAAATACTCTGTTGAAAATATCTTCGACGCTTATGGGAAGAAAAGTTACATTGGCCGATTGTAAACGCTTGATTGCGGCCTTCGTAAACATGCGTCCTTTGGCCACAATGGTATCGCCCTTGTCGGGGTCTTTGACATCCCGGCTGGCACGCTGCCCTTTCAGCAAATCCTCGTCGAATTCTTTAAAAATCCGTTTGCGGCGAACAACATACTTTTCTGTTCTATAAAAATAAGCCAGAATGTCTTCCGTACTAAATCCAAACGCTTTGAAAAGGATTGTGATCGGAAGTTTGCGACGCCTATCGATCCGAATATTGACGATATCTTTATGATCAATCTCCATATCGATCCAGGATCCGCGAACAGGTATAATCCTGCACGTGTAGATAACTTTGCCGCTGGAATGGCTCTTCCCTTTGTCATGATCGAAAAACACTCCGGAAGACCTGTGGAGCTGACTGACCACAGCACGTTCGGTCCCATTGATGATAAACGTTCCATTTCCCGTCATCAAAGGAATGGTTCCGAAGTAAATTTCCTGCTCCTTGATATCACGAATATTGGTAATTCCGGTCTCTTTGTCGATATCGTATACAACCAGTCTCACGGTGAGACGGAGCGGAATTTCGTAGGTCATTCCCCGATGAATGCATTCCTGGACACTGTGCTTTACCTCGTTGAATCTGTAGGATACAAATTCGAGGGAAGCACTTCCGGTAAAATCTTTTATCGGAAACACCGACTTGAATACAGCCTGCAATCCAATGTCTTTCCGCTTTTCCGGAGGAACATCTCTTTGTAAAAGCCGGTCAAATGATTCCCGTTGCACTGCGATAAGGTCAGGGATGTCGACAATCTTTGGTATCTTCCCGAAATTCTTCCTTATCCGCTTATTTGCCAAAATCCTTTCCGACATGGGGTCTCCAATATATTAAATTGGGTTATGGGATATGGGTCATGGGGTATGGGATATGGGGTATGGGCGATAGGGCCCAATCCCCCTTCCCGGTTCACCATTACCCATGGCCAATCACCTGTTGTCGATGATCTATCATCGGTTATTTGATTTCAACCTGAGCACCGGCGTCCTCAAGTTGGCTCTTGATTTTTTCGGCCTCATCTTTAGAAACGCCTTCCTTGACGGGCTTGGGGACTTCATCCACCAGCGTTTTGGCATCCTTTAAACCCAGGCCGGTAATTGCCCGGACTTCCTTGATGACTTGTATTTTTTTATCCCCAAATGTTGTCAGAATAACATCAAATTCGGTCTTTTCATCTTCCGCGGCACCACCGGCTTCAGCAGAAGCCCCACCCGCAACAACCATGGGCGCGGCTGCCGAAACTCCGAATTTTTCTTCCATTTCTTTAACGAGCTCCGACAATTCAAGTACTGTCATATTTGCAATAAATTCAATTACATCTTCTTTCGTAATATCAGCCATTTTATTTTTCCTCCAGCTTAGCTATCAATGTCCTTTAGATCTGTAGAATCAATTGTTGTTAAAATTAAATTGCTTTGGATTAAATACATCCCGTCGTTATTGTTTTAATCCATTGTCAACCCGCTTCTTTCTGCTCCTTAATGGCCTGCAATACATTTAAAAATTGGGCCGGGATGGCGTTAAGGGTTCGGACAAAACCGGTAACAACCCCGTTTGCCGTCGAAAGAAATTGGCCGAGAAGGGCTTCACGGGAAGGCAGGGCCGCCAACGTCTTGATGGCACTTAAATCGAGCACCTTGCCGCCCATAACACCGGTTTTAATTTCGAGTTTTTTGAACTCGCCAGAAAATTGCGTTAGAACCTTTGCCGGCGCAATCGGGTCGTCATAGCTTAAAGCAACGGCACTCGGCCCTATGAAGCACTCTTTGATCAGAGCAACATCGGTCTCTTCAGAAGCTCTGATAAGCAGCGAATTCTTTACCACCTTGTATTCGATTTCATGCTCTCTGAGCCTTCGCCTTAAATCATTAATGGTAGTTACATCAAGGCCCTTGTAATCGGTTACAATTACAGCCTTGGACTTTATAAACTTTTCATGAAGATCTTTTACGATCTCTTTCTTCTTATCTATCCGCACAACTCAATACACCTCCTTCCTTAATCCGCAAAAACCGGAGGGAACAACTTATCACAATAGTTTGTCTCGGTAGGCCGGCGCCGCCGCTTAAACACAAACAAGTGCACCTACGGTCTTTGACAGAATTAATTTTATGAAACACGTCTGTTTAAAAAAAATGTCGCCATCGGTACGCAGACAATCCGTTTATCAAACAGGCTTCCTTCAGCAATTACGTCCGAAATCCTCTCGATTTGGTTGTTATTGGGGTGGTAAAATCAAAATTGTAAAATCCACACCGGAAGCAGTCTATTTGACTAAGTCTTTGATACTGGCGGCATCAATCTTGATGCCGGGCCCCATGGTCGTAGATATGGCAATACTTTTTAGGTAGGTTCCCTTACTGGAAGCCGGTTTAAGACGAATGATCGTTTCTAAAAATGCGGATGCATTCTGGACAATCTTTTCTACCCCGAAAGAAACTTTTCCCATTGGAACATGCACGATACCGGCTTTTTCAACCTTGAAATCAATTTTACCTGCTTTGAGTTCTTTCACCGCTCTGGCGACATCAAACGTTACGGTTCCGGTTTTTGCATTGGGCATCAGCCCCCTTGGACCAAGAAGCTTCCCGATTTTTCCAACAGAACCCATCATATCCGGAGTTGCAACGGCTTTATCAAAACCAAGCCACCCTCCTTTGATTTTTTCTATCAGATCATCGTTCCCGACAAAATCAGCGCCTTCGTCTGTCGCTTCTTTCTCTTTTTCACCTCTAGCAAATACGAGAACTTTAACTTCCTTGCCAAGACCGTTCGGCAAAACCAACGTCCCTCGAACCATCTGATCGGCATGTCTTGGATCCACCCCGAGACGCACCGCAACGTCAACCGTTTCATCAAATTTGGCATAAGACGTATCAATGGCTATTTGAACGGCTTCACTGATACTCAGCTTTGCCGTTGCATCTACCTTCCTACGCGATTCTGTATACTTTTTACCCCACTTCGGCATTTTTTTTTGTTCACTCCTTTTTTAGATGACCTCAATCCCCATACTTCTAGCAGTACCGGCAATAATCTTACAGGCACCATCCAAATCGACTGCATTTAAATCGACCATTTTCTGCTTGGCGATATCTTCGAGCTGCTGTCGTGTAACCTGACCAACCCTTTCCCGCTTTGGATCACCGGCGCCCTTTGCAATCTTTGCCGCCATTTTTAAAAGCACGGATGCGGGTGGCGTTTTGGTGATAAAAGTAAAGGATCTATCTTGGTAGACGGTAATCACAACCGGTATGATCATACCTTCATCCTGGGCAGTTCGGGAATTAAACGCTTTGCAAAAATCCATGATATTTACGCCGTGCTGTCCCAGTGCCGGGCCAATCGGGGGAGACGGATTGGCCTGACCGGCTGTCACCTGCAATTTTATCTGTGTCATAACCTTTTTTGCCATCTTTTCTTATTACTCCTGTTTATTTTCTTCCCCGTGAAATTTCACCGGGGTCATGGATGTCGTTTATCCCTATATCTCTATATCTCTGCCAATGATTTTTGGCCGGAAACCACCGGCGATTATAACTTTGCAACCTGTACGAACTCGAGCTCCACCGGTGTCGAACGACCGAAGATGCTCACGAGAACTCTGATCTTCCCCTTTTCAGGGTTAACCTCGTCAACAACGCCGTTAAAATTCTTAAAAGGCCCGTCTACCACACGAATTTCATCCCCGGGTTCAAAGAAGTATTTTGGCTGGGGTTTAAGTTTTCCAGCCTCCATTCGGTTTAGGATGTGCTGAGCCTCCTCATCGGATATGGGTGTCGGTTTCTCTCGCCCTCCGAGGAAACCGGTAACCTTGGCAGTGTTGTTGACAATGTGCCAGGTTGCATCGTTCAGCTCCATCTTAACCAGTATATACCCGGGATAGAACTTGCGGGAGGATGTTTTTCTTTTGCCTTTTACCAGTTCGACAATCTCCTCGGTTGGGACGACCACCTCCCCGAATTTCTCAGGCTGAGGAAAAGACGCAATTCGTTCCTCCAGGGCCGATTTGACCTTGTTTTCAAATCCGGAATAAACATGGATAATATACCACTTTAGCGCCAACTTCCTATTCTCCCTTTTTATTGAAGAACCACACGGAATATACTCGACAAGCCGATATCCACCACCCCGAGAAATAAGGATATTATCATCACCAGAATCAGTACGACAACCGTAGAGCCGATGGTCATCTTGCGTGAGGGCCATACAACCTTTTTCAACTCTATTTTTACTTCTCTCAGGAACTGAACCCATGAATCTATGGTGCGTTTAATCTTTCCGGGCTCCCCCTTGGTTTTGGACAACGCTTTTGTTCTGGACAAAGATTGCGGTTTTTGGATATCTTTTCTAGAACCTGAAAATAATGCGGTCTTTTTTACAGCGGCATCGCTTCCTGCCTGGGATGATGCCCCGCTTTCAGTATTCTTTTTTTTCTTCTTCTTTGCGATCGAACTTTTTTTTCTTTGTAATCTTGCCATTATTGTCCTAAACTTAAATTCAAAACAAAACGAGCAAATGTTACTTGACGACTGGATTGAATCGAAAAATTAAACCGTCAGGAAAATTTTAATCGTTGCTTGACGTTTTTGTTATACTCCCAAAATGATGTGGCAGGCCAGGAGGGATTCGAACCCCCAACACCCGGATTTGGAGTCCGACGCTCTACCGTTGGAGCTACTGGCCTGCACGGTTCAACGCATTTCAAATCCT
>Ga0316194_10002109_pt1 | contig 13895 bp, 19 predicted proteins | sample CroRivsedime1_MG_FD_204936 | JGI IMG/M metagenome (GOLD analysis project Ga0316194, IMG submission 204936) | Coastal sediment microbial communities from Maine, United States - Cross River sediment 1 | ecosystem: Environmental > Aquatic > Marine > Coastal > Sediment | place: USA: Maine...
ACCGGGGGTGTCGAGGTGGAAGCATCACCATGCGTGCACAACAGCAGCAAGATCGAGGAGTACCGACCAGCCGTCACCAGCAACGTGCTGTTGGATGAAGCGCCGGTTACTGCCACGTTTGTAATCTGGGGCGGGAAGATAGAACAGGTGGTGGCGTAGGTGCCCGTGCTTACTGGGTTTCGCGCGACAGGTGTGTCGTTCTGGTACGCGGCAACTGCATGTTATTGTTGCGAAAAGTTGCCCACCCTAGGTGAGAAGACCAGCGGAGCAGCCTTCTTTTCAGTAACCCGTGAGTTTTGAGGAAAAGCAAGAATGAGCGAAGCAGTCCTGGCGGCCAAAGTTGTCGAGTGGATGTCGGACGGTTGGGACGTCTACCAAGAGGTGAGTTGCTACGGCGGTTACGCGGATATCGTCGGTGTCCGCGAAGGTATCGTGTGGATCGTCGAATGCAAAATGACGCTGTCACTCTCCCTGATTGAGCAGGCCGTCACGCGGCTGCAGGGCGCGCATTATGTTTCCGTGGCAGTGCCACCAGCCAGGCGCTCGACGTTCCCGCAAGACCTGCTCGCGGAAAAAGGCATCGGGGTCATTATCGCCGGCAGCACCGTCGAGCAGGTACAGGGCCCGCGGATAAGCCGCGCGGGCCGACATTGGGCCAAGCGCCTCTTGGATAGCCTCGAGCCAGAGCACAAGACGGCGGCGATGGCCGGAACGAACGGGGGCGGGCGCTGGTCTCCGTGGCGCTCTACCTGTCGCAACGCGGTCGAATACGTGCGTAGGCACGGTGAGCCGACCGTCGTCGACATGATGCGCCACATCAATCACCACTACGGCAGCGACAGCGCAGCGCGTTCGTCCATGGTAGAATGGCTGCGACGCGGCAGCGTCAAGCATCTGCAGATCATCGAAGGACGCCCGCTCAGGGTCAGAATTACAGGAGGCAAGTAGCATGGGACGCCGAGGGCCAAAAGGAGACACAAAGAAAGAAGCCGAGGCAATCCTTGCTTCGGTGCCAGCCACGATACCGACCCGCCGACCGCCGCCAACCACCCTGAACGAAGCAGGTCAGGAACGCTGGCGCGAGCTCGTCGGTGAACTGCCTGTCAACCGCCTGCGGGTGAGCGATTACAAAATGGTCGAGGCCATGATCCGCGCCGAGCAGTACGTTGAAGAATGCGACCAGAATATTTCCGAGCACGGCTTGGTGATTGGCCCGACCCCGAAGACAAACCCGGCAGTCCGCATCCGCGAATATAACCTGCGCACGATTGTGCAGCTGCAGCGCGCGTTGCGGCTATGTCCGTCGATGCGCATGAGGCAAGACAGCCCAGTGCTGCCGGCGACATCACCAACGACGAAACCATGGGATTCCGCGAAATGAGCGACAGAACAGCAGAGGAAATTTGGGACGGCTTCGTTGAGACTGGCGAGATGCCAACGCCAGCTGAACTCGAGGCGTTGTGCCACGCCGCGATGGCGACTGAAATCACTCAACTGGCACTTGACGCGCTATCCGAAGAACTGTCCAAGGCAGGCTGGTCCGTCGTCGATACAACAACCGACGATGACAAGGGCGGCGCGTCGGTGATGCTCACACCACCTAGCGAGGCCGAGTAGTGGGCCCTCAATGCATCGCCTGCGGGGCGGCGAAGCCGAACAACGACCCACGATTTCCCCGGTGCCGACGGTGCGCGCGTGCCCATTTCGCTCGACACTGCCGTTGGTGTGGCCAAGAGGGCCACGATCAAAGGACCTGTGAGCGCAATGTGGGCGCCAGGGAGGCGCAAAGGCGCCGCAGCACCCACGGTGCAGCGCGCCGCAGAAGGGCAAGGACTCATGACAACCAAGGGTGAAGAGTATATCCAGTGGGTTGAGCGCTACATGCGCGTACCTGAAGGCGACTTCGTCGGTCAACCACTCATACTGCGACCGTTCCAGAAGCATATAATCCGTAGCATCTACGACGCCGAACCCCGCCCCCGCTACGTGATAATCACGATGGGGAAGAAAAACGCCAAGACGACGCTGTCGGGCGTGCTGCTGCTTCTCAACATCTGCGGACCAGAGTCGAAGCCCAATTCGCAGCTCTACAGTACCGGCCAATCACGCAAGCAGGCCGCAACGATCTACAAGCTGGCCTGCAAGATGCTGAACTTTGCGCCCGACCTCGACGCGGTTTGCGTGCAGAAGGATTCAACCAAGGAGATCGTTTGCCCCGAACGCGGCACGGAATACATGGCGCTTTCGAGCGAGGCGAAGTCGCAACACGGCGCATCGCCGCGGTTTCTCGTACACGATGAACTCGGAATGGTTCGCGGCGACAACTGGGAGCTCTACGACGCAATGGAAACGGCCGACCAGGCGCACGCTGACGCGATGACAATCATCATCAGCACGCAGGCGCCTGGCGACGGTGACCTGCTGTCGATACTCACGGACGATGCGGTCAGGACATCTGACGACCCAGACGCGCACCCGGTCGTTTCCGGCGACAAAAAAACGCTCGTGTTCTCATGGGCAGCCGACGAGAAGGGCCACGAAGATGACAAATACTGGGTATTCACCGAGGAGGCTATGCGGCAAGCCAACCCGGCCCTCGGCGATTTCTTATCGATCGAATCCATGATGAAGAAAGCCAACGACGCGAAACGGATGCCATCCAAGGAGAACGTGTACCGTAATTTCCAACTCAACCAGCGCGTTGAGGCGGTCAACCCGTTCGTGCCGCGCGGGCGCTGGATGGCATGCAAAGGCAAACCAGACACCGAGGCGCTCGAGTCTGGCCGGCTCTATTGTGGGCTTGATCTGTCGAAACGAACCGACCTCACAGCACTGGCGACAATTGCTCAAGGGCGCGACGGTCTCTGGCACGTCTGGCCGGAATTCTGGGCACCTCGACTTGGCGTGATCGAGCGGGCGAAAAAAGACCGGGCACCGTATGACCAGTGGATGGATTCGGGCTACATCAAGGGGACACCGGGTTCGACCGTCGACTACGAATTCCCGGCGCAACGAATAATCGACCTGTGCCGCAGCTACGACGTAGGTGCCATCGCCTTCGACCCATGGAGGTTTGACGTCATGCTCAAGGAGCTGGCCAGGCTGCTCGATATACCGACGCGTGCCGACGACATGAAAGACCTCGTACTCGAACGAGTCCCTTTAGTGCCGATTCCGCAGACCTACCGTGGCATGTCTGTGGGGATGGAGACGTTCGAGGCCAGGCTGCTAGGTGAGGCGTTCCGCCACGGCGGGCACCCCGTGCTGACCATGTGTTCGGCGAATGCGCGCGCCGATGTGGACGTCAATGGCAATATGCGACTCGACAAGCTGCGCTCAACCGGCCGCATCGATGGGTTGCAGGCGCTGGTGATGGCCAACGGCGTCTCGGTTGGCAAGGAGGTGCAGACAGAGATGGCCGAATCGGTGTATGAATCGAGAGGAATGGTCGAGGTATGAAACGCTTGGGTAAACTGCTATCAGACCTGTTTTCGGACGCCCTCGTTGTCGGTGGCATCGCCGCCGTGTCCTACGGGGCATTTCTGGCATCCGGACCTGATGGTTGGGGAGGCTGGGTCGTTGGTGGCGGGCTGACAATCGTCATGGGCGTGTTCCGAAGCTTCATCGCCGCCAGGAGCGACAGCTACGCCGAGTACCTCGACAGCAAAAACAAACGGGAGTGATTCCTATGCTGATGTCGTCGATATTCAAGCCGGTGTTTTCCGCGGGTCCAGTGATCGGCGGCCCAATAGCATCGTCGCAGTGGATGCCGTTGAGCCTCGACCTGAGTTCCGCGACGTTCGCCGGCCCGCATGTCGACGAAAAGCGTGCACTGACAATCACGGCCGTGTTTCGGGCGGTCTCGCTGGTGTCCGAGGCGGTGGCCATGCTCCCGCTGGTCGTCATGCAAAAGGACGGAGACAGGCGCGAACGCGTCGAGGATCACCCACTCAACGAGCTGTTTGCGTACCCGAACGACCTGATGAACTCGGTCGACCTGCGGTCAACGACCCAGGCGCATGCGTTGCAGTACGGGAACGGGTACCAGAACATCCAGCGCACCGCCTCCGGCCAACCGGTGAAGCTTTGGCCGTTGCTGCCGGACCGGACGCGGCTCGTTGGTATGGATGGCATGGGGGGTGACCGCGAACTCGTTTACGTGACGTCAATCGACGGCGAGCAGCACGTGATAGACCCAGCAGACGTTGCGCATGTCCGCGGACTGAGCTTCGACGGGATCCGCGGCTACTCGCCGCTCCAACTCGCGCGTCAGGGGCTCGGGCTGGCCTTAGCGCTCGAGGAATATGGCTCAAAGTTCTTCCGCAACGACGCCAAGAGCGGCGGCGTGATTGAGCACCCTGGACCGTTGTCTCAGCCTGCACAAGAGCGATTGCGAAAGGCATGGAACGCGCAAAGTGGGCTAGGGCATGCGCACCGGGTCAAGGTGCTTGAGGAGGGAATGAAGTTCAACGCGACCTCGATCCCGCCCGAGGACGCGCAATTCTTGATGACGCGGACATTTCAGGTCGAGGAAATCGCGCGGCTCTACGGAATCCCGCTGCACATGATGCAGTCGCAAGCGAAGTCGACGTCTTGGGGATCGGGCATCGCGCAAATGTCGCTCGGGTTCTTGATTTACACGGTCATGCCGTGGCTGCTTCGCTGGGAGCAAGAACTTGGGCGCAAGCTACTCACGGACCAGGAACGCGACTCTGGGATGTATTTGCGCCACAACGTCAACGCCCTTCTACGCAGCGACCCAGCGACCCGCGCAGCGTTCTACACGGCCGCGCTCAACAGCTCGACCGGGTGGATGACGCGCACAGAGGTTCGCGCTCTTGAGGATCTGAACCCGGACGATGTCGAGAATGCGGTGCCCAGTGCGCCATTTGCGCCGCCGGCGCCGAGCGAAGAGCCGGTCGAAGACGACGAACCTGAAGACGACGAATCTGCCGCAGATTGACAAGTCGCGCCGAGCCGTGCCACAAATAAGGCGAACCCTCAAGCAACGAGGTCGCCAGTGCCTTTCGGCTATCTACTGTCCTGGGTCGCGAACCAACTGTGGGCCATGGAGCCGGAAAAGGCCGACGAAATCCTATCGTTTCTGCTGAGCCGCGCCACCGACCCCGCCAACAGCAAGCAAGCCGCGAAGATTCACCCGTCTCGCGAGCGCTCTGTTGCGCGCGCCGAGGGCAAAGTCACGCTGATCCCGATGTTCGGCGTCATGGGTCAACGCCGGCTTCCGGGTGAATCTACCGGCCCGGGCGTGCAAACCGAGGCTCTGGGCCGCATCATTGACGACAAAGCGGCCGACAACCGCGTCAAGACGATCATTCTGCAGATCGACTCCCCCGGTGGGACGGTGGAAGGCACAGCGGAACTCGCCGCCAAGGTCGCCGCCGCCAGCGACCGCAAGCCGGTGATCGCCCAGGTCGACAGCCTCGCCGCGTCGGCAGCGTATTGGGTTGCGTCACAGGCCTCTGAGATTGCTATCACCCCCGGTGGTCAGGTTGGCTCGATTGGTGTCCGAATGATGCACCAAGATATCAGCGGGCAGCTCGAGCAAGAGGGAATCAAGGTCGAGATGCTGTCTGCCGGCAAATACAAGACCGAAGGCCACCCGTTCGGCGCGCTCAGCGACGAGACTAGGGAGCATTTCCAAGACCAAATCAACGATGCTTACCGCGATTTTGTCGGCGCCGTCGCCAGCGGCCGCGGGGTCAGCACCGGTGTGGTGGAAGAAAGCTACGGCCAAGGTCGTGTTTTTCTGGCCAAACAAGCCCTAAAGGCTGGTATGGTCGACCGTATCGCAACCCTAGACCAAACCTTGGCACGATTCGTCGCGCCGCAGACAGTGACAACACAACAACGCCGGGCGCGAGCCGCGCAGGCCATAGCGAGGACAAAGTAAATGAATCTCAAAGAACTGCGCACGAAGCTGAAGACCCTCGCCGACCAGATGTCGGCGCTCTCGACCCTCAAGTCGATGACCGAGGAACAGCACGCCGAGTTTGAGAAGCTCGACGCCGAATTCCATGAGTCGTCGGCGCAGATCGAGCGGATGACCAAGGCCGCAACAGCCGCCGCCGCCGCGCAAGCCGCCGCCGACGCGGTACAGCCCGCCGTTGGTGAGCTGCAGGCAGCCGCGTCCGCCGACGAGCCGGCGCCAGCCCCCGAGCCGGCGCGTCGCCTGGTTGGTGAGCCCGCGCGCAGGGAATTCGAGAGCTTTGAGCAGTTCTTGGCCGCGGTGCTGGACGCCTCCGAGGGGCGCAGGTTCGATGCACGCTTGGATTTTCATGAGGGTGTTGGTGGCCGCAGAGCTGAACAGCAGATGGGCGTTGGTGAGGACGGCGGATTCATGGTCCCTACCGAGTTCCGCAATCAGCTGCTCGAGGTCGACCCGGCCCAGACGCCGCTGCTGGCAAACTCGACCCGGCTCCCCGCGGGCGCGAACCCCGACGCCGAGGTCAAGTTGCCTTACCTCAACCAGGCAACCAACCAGCACGGCGGCGTGACCGTCAGTCGTATCGATGAGGGCGAAGCAAAGCCCGAGACCACCGGCAAAGTCGGGCTCGTCGGCTGGACGCCCACCGAGGTTGGCGCCCACATCGCCTTGACCGAAAAATTGATCCGCAACTGGTCCGGGGCAACCGGTCTCGCCCAGCGGCTGCTGCGCTCGGCCCTCAATGAACACATCGAAAACGAGATCTACCGCGGCGACGGTGTCGGGAAACCCCTCGGCATCATCGCGTCGCCTGCGGCGTACAAGATCAACCGGACCACGGCCAGCGACTTCGTCTTCGCCGACGTTGCCGACATGGTCGCGCGGTTTCTGCAACGCACGGGCAAGGCATTCTGGCTCTACAATCAGCTACTGCTGTCCAAGTTGATCCAGATGAAGGACGGCAACAACAACCTGGTGTGGCAGCAAAGCATCGTCCCCGGCAGCCCCAGCACCCTGTGGGGCCTCCCCGCGTTCCCGTACGAGTTTGCCTCGGCGGTGGGTTCCCTCGGCGACGTCGCTCTGGTTCGGCCGGATCCGTACTACGTCATCAAGGATGGCGCGGGCCCGTTCGTGGACATGGGTCGCATCAACGACGACTTCACCAAGGGCAAGGTTCGCGTTCGCATCTTCATGTCGAACGACGGCGGTCCCTGGCTCAACGCCCCGTTCAAGCTCCAGAACAGCACCGAGGTAAGCCCCTTCGTGCTGCTCGACGTGCCCAGCGCGTAACCTTCACGCAACCCACCAACCACAACCCTAATGGGCCGGGCCACGGCCCAGGGAGAAGACCCCATGAATACTCACGGCAAACTCAACGAGAAGGTCAAGGTCGACGTCGGGCTCGATCCGCAGTCGCTCGCCAGCGGCAACGACACAGGTGCCTACCACTCCATGGACGGCTACAAAAGGGCGTTGTTCTACTTCAACGCGGCGGCCATCGCCGCGACGAAAACCGTCGTTGCTCAAATCATGGAAGCAAAGGACGGGATTGCCACCAGCGCCCAGGCGCTCACCAGTGCCACGGCGACGATCACCGCCAACACCAAGGTAACGAAGGGTTTGTACACGGCCAACACCGTGGTTGACACCAACGTCGTCACCGTCTCGATCTACGACGAGTCGGACACGCTGGTCTCGACGCAGGCCTACACCTGCGAGGACACCACCCCGGACGCGACGGCCGGCGAGTATGCCTCGGGCGCAAACGACGCAGCGGCAATGGTGAATCTCGCTGCGGTCATCAACAGCCTACAAGGCACGTACCTGTATGCCGTCGCCGGGGCGTCCCCGGATGTGGTCACCCTCAATATCCGCGAGCCGGGCAAATACACGATGACGATGACCACGATCGCGACCTTGATTGCCTCGACCCTCGAAGCCGCTGGCTACGTCGAAGTCGACGCTATCCAGCTGTCGTCCACCTACACCCACGTCGCGTTGAAGCTGACCACCGACGCAACCATTGTCGTTGGTGGGACCCTGGTCCGCGAAGGCCTCACCCGTGGGAACGCTCAAGCCGGGCAAGCCGTAGCCGCCGGGACGGTGCTGTAATGAGGCAGTTCTATGTCAAGAGCGGGTTCCGCTTTTGCGGACAGCACGTTGCGCCGGAGACGCAACCGCTGTGGACGCCGCCCAACGAGGAGGTCGCAGCAAAGCTTGTGGCCTCGGGCTGCATCAAACCCGTGGGGGACACCCCGAAAGACGAGAAGCTTGTCAAGCGGCTGCTGTCCCCCACCAAGGAAATGGCCAAGGCAGAAACGGAGGCTCGCGCCGCTCTCGGTATCGCCTTGGTCAATATGGGTGTTGCTGTTGGGTTCGCGTTCCCTGCCGACGAGGATGCGGCAGATGACCGGCCCAAGGTCGCTGAGCTCGTTGACAATATCGTTGCGTCGATGACTCGGGACCGACCCAAACCAGCGCATATGGCCATTGAGAAACCCAAAGCTCAACCGGCTCCAAGGCCGGAACCGAAGACCAAAACCAAAGCAAAGCCGCGGACCAGCGGCGAGAAGTAGCGCACCATGCTCCGCTACTCCCAGGGCGACATAGGGCGAGTATCGGTGGTCACTCCGGCCACCGTGCTCCCCCTGACTGTCGCTCAAATCAAAAAGCATCTTCGAATCGACCACAACGAGGAAGACGACGAGCTCGGGGACTGGCTTGCAACGGCCATCGGTGAGATCGAGCACCCGAACGGCTGGCTTGGCCGTTCGCTGATGCCACAGCGGCTCAAGCTCACGTTCGACGCTCCACCACCGCGCGTGATTGCGCTTCCGGGCCCGCCTGTGACCGAGGTCAAGACAATCAAGACGCGCGGTGCTGACGACACGATCACCACAATCTACAACGCCGATTTGGCCATCGACACAATCGGGTTGATCACCGACTACGACGCCGAGCCTGCCTTGATTTGGCCGGATGACGACATCGGCTGGCCCAGTGACATCAAGACCGGTCCAGACTCGATGCAGATCGAATACCTCGCCGGATACGCCGACGCGGCCTCGCTGCCCGGCCCGATCCGCAGCTGGCTCTATGTGCGAATCGGCGAGCTCTACCGCGACCGCGAGCGCTCCATGCTCAACGCCACGTCGACGCGGTTGTCGCACGTCGATAGGATGCTCGACAATCTGCGGATCCGCTCCTGATGGCGGTGCGTGTTTTCGGCAAGGACTTCGTTGTCCGGCAACTGACCCAGCTGTTTCCTCGCGAACTGAAGGCGACGATGCGGCGAACCACTCTGGCGATAGCGAAAGAAGCTCGCGACAGGATCCGGAGCCGTGCGCCGAAACGGACCGGGACCCTCAAGAAAGCGATTCGGCACAAGCGGGCCCGCGGGCTTCGCGACTTCATCGAGGCGCAGGTGATTATCACCAAGGGTGCGACCGAGAAAAATGACGGCTTCTACTGGCACTTTCTCGAGCTCGGCACAGTAAGGATGTCGGCCCGCCCCTTCATTGCGCCAGTAGTCAAAGAGATGAGTCCGGGGTATGTTCCGCTGATGCGGAAAGAAATCCAGAAGCAGGTTGTGAAGCAGCTGGAAAAGCGAGCCGCGAAGCAACGGAAGGGAACGACATGAGCACGGCGCCATATATCAAGACGGGAAACATGCGCCAGCTCGGGCGCCTCGAGGTCAAGGCAGAGACCGAGGACGGTTATGGCGGTCGTGCCGGTGAGTGGCAGACGGAGCGCGCTATTTGGTGCCAAATCAAGCCGGTTTCCGGGACACAGCGCCTCGAATCGAATCAGAGACAATCGCAGGTCAGCCACACGATATTCGTGCGTCACCAGGACGACGTTGCTCCGGGGGTCGTCGAGAAAAAGCGGATCACCTACAACGGGTTCGGCTACAATATCGTTGCCGCCTGGAATCCGGAAAGTCAGCCTGAGTTCGTGCACATGACCGCGACTCGAGGGGCCGGCACATGAGGAGCCTCGACCTGCAAAAGGCGATTTACGACGTGCTCGCCGCAGACACCGACCTCGCCGCCCTCGGAGCCGAGGTTTTCGACCATGTTCCGCAGGGCGAGGACTTCCCGTGGGTTGTGGTCGGCGACGATTCGTCTATCCAAACGGACACAGACGACCGCCTCAACGCCGACTACGAAGTCGAGTTGCACCACTACAGCCGCGATGCGGCGCCCGGCACGCCGCCGAGGACGCGCCACAGCGGCAAAAAGCAGGTCAAACTGCAGGAACAGGCTTGCTACAAGGCCCTTCACAGAGCCACGCTGACGATGGTTGGGGCCGTGGTAACGGATATCCAGGCAACCAGCTCAGAATCGTTCCTAGACGATGATGGCTTGACAAGACACCTTGTGCAGCGTTTCATGGTGCTAGTTGACGACATCACTCCCTGATTAGAGGTGACCCATGCCCGCCGCTTCCGGACGCGACCTGATTATCAAACGCGATGGCACGACAATCGCGTCAGTGACCTCCAAGAATTTTTCGATCAACAACGAGCCAATCGACATCACCACCGACGACGACGCCGGGTTCCGAACCCTGCTCGACGAATCCGGGGTGCGCACAATCGATGCGTCGGTCGAGGGCGTTTACGTCGACGACACGTTGTTGTCTGAAGCAGCCGGGGCGTCCCCAACCCTCATCACTGCCGACACAATCGAGCTTCCGAGCGGCGCCACGATCACCGGCAGTTTCCGCCTCAACAGCATCGACATCACCGGCGAGGTCGCTGGCCGCTGCGAGTTCTCGGCGACTCTGCAGAGTTCCGGCGCCTGGGTCTTCACCCCGTAAACCGCAGCACGTCCCCAACACCACCAAACCATAAGGAGCGCGAACCATGGCAACCATCGCACAACAAACCATCGTCGACACCGGCTTGGATCCAACCTACGCTGCGGCCTCGGCCGGCGGCGACACGTTCGCAAACGACGGGTCCCAGCAGTTTTTGCACTTTCTGAATGCCAACGTCGGGTCAGCTCGCCAGGTGACGATCACCGCGGAAGTGGCGACGACCGATAAAGCCGGCTTCCCGACCTTGACGGTCCCGAATATCGTGGTTTCGATCCCGCTGTCTGGCGAAAAAATGATCGGCCCCATCCCGAAGCAGGCATACGGCGCGAACCCTGCAATCACCTACGACAGCGAGGCTGACCTGACCGTCGCGCTCCTCAAGGTCGGATAAAGGACACATGGCCCCGATTTACGAAAAAATCACCCTCGAGTGGAACGGTAAGACCTACAACGTCACTCCCACCTACGAAATGATTGAGGAAATCGAGCAGCGCCTGAGTCTGGCGAAGCTCCTAGCCCGAGTGAGTCAGAACGCGCCACCGCTCTCGCAATACGCGCGCCTCCTGTCCTACGCCTTGCGGTTCGCTGGGTGCGAGGACGACGACGCTACCCCGGAGGCGATCAACGCCGAAATGTACACAGCAGAAAACTGCAGACGGCTGTCAGAGTCAGCAACGGCGATCCTATTTGCCCTGGTCCCGACGAAGGTTCCACGGGGAAACGAGGGGGCCCCACCCCAGGGGGCCGAACAAGGCGAGAAGGGTTCGACATCGACTGGGGAGAGCATTACCGAATCATCGTCGGCTGCTTCAAAATTGCTCCCTCCGAATTCTGGAAAATGACGCCGGCCGAGTTTTGGCTGCTGGTGTTTGACGAGCGCTACCGCCCCTATGTCAAGGGGCGTACACTTTCCGACGACGAGTATGATAGGCTGGCGGCGAAGCTCGACGATTGACACGGAGTTGTAGCCATGGCCATCGGTAGCCTTGTCGTCAAAATCGGCGCAGATATCTCGCAAATCCAACGCAACTCACAGAAAGCCGCGGCCTCACTCGGCGGAATCCAGAACGGCGCCAACAAGCTCGGGTTCGCGCTCAAGGCGGTGGGATTCGGCCTCGTCGCCCGAGAGATCAAGCAGATGGTTGGATCCGCCATGATGGCGATTGACGCGTCGACGAAGCTAGCAAAACAGCTTGGCGGCACAGTGTCTGGTATCGAGGGGCTCAATCTCGCGGCGAATGAGGCTGGCGTTTCGACCGAGGCTATGACCAGGGCCACAGAGATGCTGAATCGCCGGCTTGGCGAGGCAGCGCGGATGGGCGCCGGTCAAGCCCACGACGCCTTGACGCGCCTTGGAATTGACATCGAGGAAATCAGTCAGATGGATGTCGACGACCGCATGGCGGCCGTTTCCGACGCCATGATTGAGACCGGGATGTCTACCCAGGAGATGGCCGACACTCTTGGCCAGCTAGGGATCCGCACCGGCGAGGTTACCCGCTTGATGATCGACGGTGGCGACGCCATTCGCGCCGCTCGTGGACAGGTTGAGGCCTGGGGATATGCTATCAACGAGGTCGACTCGGCCAAGGTTGAGGCAGCTAACGATGCAATGATGCGAGCGAAAAAGGCGTCGGAAGGATTCGCCCGCCAATTGGCCGTCCAACTCTCGCCATTCATCACGGTGATAGCGAACAAATTCGTCGACATGTCTGCTGACGCGGGCAGCATGTCCGAGGCCTTCGCGAAGGCGGCGAGATTCATCGGGAAAGCAGCAGGCTTTATCGGCGACTCCCTGCGAGGCGTGCATCTGGTTTTTAAGACGCTCGAGCTGGGTGGTTGGGCGTTGTACACCGGCCTGCTAGAGGCATTCCGGGCCGTGTACAAGGCTATCTCGTTCCTAGTCGATGAGGGCATTGGTAAGCAGATCAACAAGGCGATCGGTTACCTGAACATGCTTCCGAAGGTTGATATCACACCAATCACCCTGGCGCGCGACGGCTCATTCATGAAGGCGCTCGACGCTGCGTCCGAGGCGTCACGTGCAACTGTTGTTGATGTGGCGAAGCAACTCAAGGGGCTCGCCACCAAGGAATGGCCGTCAGCTGGCATCACGAAGTTCTTCAACGAGGTCACTGTTGAGGCCGAGAGAGCAGCGCGCGAAGTAGTGAAGCGACGCAACGAAATTATAGGCCAGAAAGGCATAAGTGCCACCGAGCCGAGTGCCGCCGAGCAAAAGGAGCGCGAGGCACGTCAGAAGAAATTCGCCGATGAGCTCGAGGCGATTATGCAGCATTCGATGACCAAGGAAGAAATCGAAAACGCCGCTCACGCCAGGCGCATGGAGGTGCTCAATACGGCCCTGGGCAACGAGCAGATCACGCTGATGAAACACGCGAAGGTAGCGCAGCGTATCGAAAAGACACACATGAAGGAGATTGCCAGGATCCGTAAGGAGGGCATGGACAACTCTACGAAGATAATGGCGGAGTCGGTCTCCCGTTCGTCGCTCACCATACTCGGGATGCTCAAGTCCCTGACCGCCGGGGCTGCGTCAGAGAACAAGGCGATGTTTGAGATCAACAAGGCCGCGGCTGTTGCAAGCGCGATTGTCAGTGGAGCACAGGGCGTTGCTCACACATATGGATCGCTGCCGTTTCCTATCAACATCCCGTTTGCTGCGGCCCACGCTGCACTTGCCGCAGCGCAGGTAGGCATCATTGCATCGAAGCAGTTCAAGGGCGGCGGCGGGAACGTCGCTGCCGCGCCTCCGTCGGTACCGGCCGCGGCGTCTGCGCCGGCTGCAAGCCAAGGAGCTGGCTCCGTGACCGGCGGCGTTCAACAAGAGGTGGCCGTAAGCGCGAGCGGCAGCAGCTACACGCGCGACGATATCCTAAACTTGATTGAGGACCTGAACGACGCTGTCGGCGACGGCGCAAGGATTAGACTGGCATGACCGAACCGCTGACACACGCACGTATTGGCTATGATTCGATCGCGGCACGCGGGACCGTTATGGCGTCCGGCGCAGACACGGGCTTCCCTGCATCTGCGGCCGCCAACGCTATGACCTACTCGTTTTGGAAAACCGGCGTCCCGTCGACATGGCAAGTCAATCTGACGGGAGACA
>Ga0316194_10002110_pt1 | contig 13892 bp, 13 predicted proteins | sample CroRivsedime1_MG_FD_204936 | JGI IMG/M metagenome (GOLD analysis project Ga0316194, IMG submission 204936) | Coastal sediment microbial communities from Maine, United States - Cross River sediment 1 | ecosystem: Environmental > Aquatic > Marine > Coastal > Sediment | place: USA: Maine...
CCAGGTCTGTATCCGCCCCACCAAAGACAACAAGACCATTGCCGACATCGAAAAGCTGCTGGACAGCCCCCTGGGTGATTTCACCGGGCGCTGTGTGCGCAAGGGCAAAGCGGTGTTCGTGGAGCCGGATCTGCCGCAGTTGAAGCGCTGGCTGTTCATCCCGCCACATGCGCGCAACGGCGTAAAAGAAGGTGACTACGTGCGTTGCGCCATCCTGCGCCACCCCATTCGCGATGGCAAACCCCAGGCCAAAGTGCTGTCGGTGGTTGGCGACGAGAACACCCCGGGCATAGAAAACCTCTACAGCATGGCCAAGTATCACCTGGCAACCGAGTGGAGCAGCTCCAGCAGGAAGGAACTGGAACAACAGCTGGAACAGTGCAAACCGCTGGAAACCGAGCGTCGCCGGGACCTCACTGACCTGGAATTCGTCACCATAGACGCCGCCAAGACCCAGGACATCGACGATGCCCTGTACGCGGAGATCAGCAGCGACGGCTGGACCCTGTTCGTGGCCATCGCCGATCCCACCGCCTATATTGATGCCGATTCCGGCCTGCACCGGGATGTGGCCTCCCGGGGCACCTCGGTGTATTTCCATGGGGACGTACTGCCCATGCTGCCGGAAGGGCTGTCCCAGGACACCTGCGCGCTGTCAGAGGGCTGCGACCGCCCCGCACTGGTCTGCAAGGTCGCTATCAGCGACAGCGGCGAGGTGGGCGACTTCGAATTTATCGAGGGCACCGTGCGCTCCCGGGCCAAACTTTCCTACTACGCGGTGGATCGCTACCTCAACGGCCAGTACGACGAACTGATGAGTCACGCCACCCCGCTGGAAGCCCTGTACCAGGTATACCGCGCCCTGCGCGCCAACCGCGCGGAGCAGGGCCTGGTCATGGAAGAGCGTCGCGAATATCGCTGGATAATGGGCGAGAACAAGCAGATCGATAATATCGAGCCTTACGAGAAACTGTTGTCGCAGAAGCTGGTTGAAGAGTGCATGATCGCGGCCAACCGCTGCGGTGCCCGCTTCCTCGCCCAGCACCAGGCCAGCGGCCCCTTCGTAGTCCACCGCGGCTTTCGCAAGGAACGCCTGGACGAGGTGCGCAAGTTCCTGGAAATGCACGTACCGGCCCTGGCGCAGGAAGACCCCCAGAGCGTGGCAGGTTATCGCGCCATCATGCGCGGCCTGTCCGACCCGGCCAACCCCCTGCCCTTGCGCCCCATGGTCAACCGCCTGATGACCCGCGCCGAACTGGGCTGTGAGCCGGCACCCCATATGGGCATGGCGTTGGAGTGCTATACCAACTGCACCTCACCGCTGCGCAAATACGTGGACTTCCTGGCGCACCTGCAGATCAAGTCGGCTCTGCACGGCGATTCCGCCAGCCAGGTCAGCGAAGACACGCTCAAGTTACTGGGGGAAAGGCTGAGCATCTCGCGGCTGGCTACCCAGGAAGCCGAGCGCTGGCTGGCCAACAAATACCTGGCGCGAATCAGCAACACCGACGGCGACAAAGTAACCTTCCAGGGGCGCATCGCGCATGTGAACAGCAGCGGCTTCAATGTGCGGCTGGATGACAATGGCCTGGAGGGCTTCGTCGACCTGCGCAAGGATCCGGAGAAGTTCAGCTACGACAAGTGGACTGCCAGCCTCACCAGCACCACCCGGCGCTTCCAACTGCAGCAGTCAGTGGAAATTACCTACCAGGGTGTGGATGGGGAAAACGCCTACCAGAGCCTGTTCAAACTGGTGCAGGGTTGTGGCCTGAAGCCGCCAAAGGTGGAAGAAGCGAAGCAGGAGCCCTCTGCGGACTAATGCGCCCGGCGGTTCATCGCCTCGTAATTGGCGCCGTCGACAAGCGCAGCAGCACCCTTGAGAGCCGGCAGTCCTTCGACCAGCTGTTGCTGCACCCGGGCCACCATCTGGATCATCTCCCGCACCCCCAGGGCGCGCAGGTACTCGCCCATATCACGGTGGGAATCCAGCGCCACATTGGCATCCACGGCACGTAAGGCCTTGATAATAAGAAGTTCTTTTGCACTATAGGCGTTGTCTTCGCCAAAGATCAGCTTGGTAAAGGTATCCACGATGGCCATGTCGCTGACATGGCCCAGCTCTCCATCGCTACACGCACGTTGCATCTCACATCTCCCTGCCAAAACCGCGCTTCCATCGCGGTTGACTCACTACCAACCACACCTATTATGGTTGAAATTTGAACGCCCGCTGATCAATTTTTAGGCAATATGCCGCAATTTTCGATCATTTAGTGAGCAACAGACCCATTTGGGTTACGGATTTTTGCAGGTATCTGGCAGCTAACGCCCGGCGGTCTCAAAAAACCGCATGCCCCGGCGTGCGAGGAAACGGAATCGCGTCCCGCACGTTTTCCATCCCGGTGATGTAGTTCAGCAGACGCTCGAAACCCAGGCCAAAGCCCGCGTGGGGAACCGTGCCGTAGCGGCGCAGGTCGCGATACCACCACAGCTCCTCCCGCAGACGCGGGTCCATGCGCTCATCCAGCACCTCCAGGCGCTCCTCGCGCTGGCTGCCACCGATAATCTCGCCGATACCCGGGGCCAGAATATCCATCGCCGCCACCGTCTTTTCATCGTCATTCAGGCGCATGTAAAAGGCCTTGATATCCTTCGGGTAGTTCATCACCACCACCGGCCGCCCCACGTGCTTTTCCGCCAGAAAGCGCTCGTGTTCCGAGGCCAGGTCCACACCCCAGGCCACCGGGAACTCGAATTTCTCGCCGCAGTGTTGCAGGATATCGATCGCCTCGCTGTATTCCATACGTTCAAAACTGTTATCAATCACACCGCGCAGGCGATCCATCACCGTGTTGTCGATACGCTGCTGGAAGAAGGCCATATCGTCCTCGCGCTCCTCCAGCACCCGGGTGAACACGTGCTTCAACAGGGCCTCCGCCAGGTCGGCGTCATCGTGCAGGTCGGCGAAAGCGATTTCCGGCTCCACCATCCAGAACTCCGCCAGGTGGCGACTGGTGTTGGAGTTTTCCGCGCGAAAGGTGGGGCCGAAAGTGTAGACCTTGCTCATGGCCAGGCAGTAGGACTCCACTTCCAGTTGGCCGGAGACGGTAAGGAAGGATTCCCCGGCGAAAAAATCCTGGTGGTAATCCACTTCCCCCCGGTCATTACGCGGCAGGTTGGCCATGTCCAGGGTGCTCACCCGGAACAGCTCGCCCGCCCCCTCGCAATCGCTGCCGGTGATAATGGGGGTGTTGATCCAGTGAAAACCGTGGTCATGAAAGTAGTTGTGAATGGCATTGGCCAGGGTGGTGCGCACCCGGGTGATCGCGCCTATGGTATTGGTGCGCACCCGCAGATGGGCCTGGGTGCGCAGATACTCGAAGGTGTGGCGCTTCTTGGCGATGGGGTAACTCTCCGGGTCGTCCACCCAGCCCACAACCTGCACGGCGCTGGCCTGGATCTCCACGTTCTGGCCCTTGCCCTCCGAGGCCGCCAGCTCGCCCGTAACCACCACAGAACACCCGGTAGACAGGTGCAGCACCTCCGAGTCATAGTTTTCCAGGGTATTGGGCACCACCGCCTGGATGGCGTCAAAGGCAGAGCCGTCGTGTACCGCCAGGAAGGAAATGCCGGCTTTGGAATCGCGCTTGCTGCGCAGCCAGCCGCGCACGGTGACAGTCTGGCCCAGGGCCACCTCACCCTTGAGAGCATCGACCACAGAGGTGAGTTGCGACATAAAAGCGGTTCCCGGCAGAAATTACGATGCGCAAGAGAATACCGATAACATAGGGGTCAGGTCTAGAATAGCAGGAGTCAAAACCAAGGGGTCAGGCCTAGAATTTATGGGTTCTGGCTAATGCCAGAACCCATAAATTCTAGGCCTGACCCCTTGGTTTTTGGTTAGCGGGCGATGCGGGCGAAGGTGGCGCCGGTGAGGGTTAGCTCGCTCTCCAGGCCCTGGTCGGAAAATACGAAGCCCAGCACCGGCTCACCGGCAGATACAGCGCCGCCGGCGGCCACGCGCACCAACGCGACCTCACCATCCACGCCTACCTTCCAGGACTGCACGTCGCGGAAGGCCTGCAGCGCCTGGGGGGTCATAAACAGCACTACCTCGGATTTGGAGCGCGCGCCCAGGGGCAGGCCGTAATCGGCTCCCGAGGTGGTGTAAAACGCCACCGGCTTGCCGTCCACCAGCAGGCAACCTTCACCGTACTCGGCACCGCCGCCAAAACCCACCTTGACCACCTTCGGGTACACCAGCACCCCGACGGCCTTATCCAGCAGTTGCCCCGCACCGCTGGCATGGGCGCGCAGATCCACCAGGGCCCGTTGCGCATCGGCCACGATGGCGGCTTTGTCATCCGCCAGGACACCCTGTGCCAGCAGCAGCGTTGCGGCTGCCAGCAGCCGGGCAACATGGCGCCGCACTGTCAGCGGCATGGGAGTAATCCTTTTTATGGTCATTGAATCGTTTGACCAACCAACTGCTCTGAGAGTTCCCACAGGCGTTCGGCCTGGGCCGGGTCCACGGCGTGGTCCATGACGCCGCCGTCAGCGCCCTCGACAAACGGCGCGGCTATATTGCAGTTCTCCAGGTAGCAACCGCCCTTGTTTTCCAGTTCCGGCGATGTGGCTGCCCACACGGAGGTAGCGGCGCCCTGCTCCACGCTCTTGAATACCATGGCCTCCCCCGGTGGTGCTGCGGCAGCCAGGTCCTCGAAGTCTGATGGGCTCATGTGGCGGGACAGCTCGGTCATGATCACCCCCGGGTGCACCGAGACCGCGCGCACGCCGCGCCCGGCAAAGCGCTGGTCCAGGGCCACCGCAAACAGGGCATTGGCGGTTTTGGCGCGACCATAGGCCTGCCACTTGTCGTAATCCGTGTGCTCGTAATTGGGGTCATCAAAATCCACGGCGGACAGCTTGTGCCCGGCGGAGCTCAACGACACCACCCGGCTGTGGCTGTCACTGTTCTGGGCAGCCGCTATGAGTGCTGGCAACAGCAGTCCGGTAAACAGGAAATGCCCCAGGTGGTTGGTGCCAAACTGCATTTCGAAACCCTGGGCGGTGCGGCCCAGCGGACAGGCCATCACCCCGGCATTGTTGATCAGCAGGTCGACCCGGGGGTAACGCGACAACAGTTGCGCAGCGCAACTGCGCACGCTCTCCAGGTCCGCCAGATCCACGATGGCGCTATCGAGCAGCGCGGCGGGGTTTTCCTCGCGCAGTTGCGCCAGGACAGGCGCCAGTTTTTCCGGGTCCCGGGCCAGCATGACCACGGTGGCCCCCGCACCGGCCAGCACCCGCGCGGTCTCAATCCCCAGCCCGGCGGACGCGCCGGTGACCAGAGCGACCTTGCCGGCCAGGGAGATGCCGGCAATCACGTCCGCGGTGGTAGATTGTGCATCGAATGCTGACATTGTTGGTTTCCTTCTGCTCATTGGCTCATTGACATAGCGCTATTGTGACCCGGCACGATTCCCGTTTTAATGGCGCCTCGGGCCAGCAAAGGCTGAACCCAGCATACAGGATTGCAATTATGAGCCAAGCGAACATCGAATTCCTCGAGGGCGGCAGCTACATGAGCTTTGCCACCCGCAAGAAATCCGGCGAGTTCGTCGCCACCCCCGTGTGGTTCGCGCCGGATGGCGACAGCTACTATGTGTTCTCCGCCGGCAATGCGGGCAAGGTCAAGCGGCTGCGCAACTTCAGCGAGTCACGTATCGCACCGTGCACGGTGCGCGGTCTGGTGACCGGGGAGTGGATAGACACCCGCGCTTTCGTGCTGGAATCCAAAGATGAGCAGGACACCGCCCTGCGCGCCCTGCGGCGCAAGTACGGCTGGCAGATGGCCATTGGAGACCTGTTCTCGAAATTGACCGGCAAAATGGACAAGCGCGCCTATATCCGTGTGGACAAGGTGTAACGCCGCTGCCACCCCCACGCCGGCACTAAATACCTGCCACCATCCGGCTCATCACCGCTTCCAGCTGCAACTCATAACTGTCGATATCCGAGCGCAGGGTGGCGGTCTCAATGGCCCGCTGCAGGTAGCCGGAGGCCTGTTCCAGTTCGTCCATGCGGTAGTACAACATCCCCGTGGCGTATAACATCGCGCTGTCGTCGGGCAGCAGCTGCAGCGCCTCCTCGTAGTGTGCCAGGGCCTGCTGCCAGTCACCGCGCTCACCCGCCTGATCACCCAGCCAGGCGTGGTAATAGGGGTTGTTGTCGCGATACACCGCCACCTGGCGCTCCCAGTAGCTGCGGTCTTTTTCACGCCCCTCCAGGCCATACAGCACCACCAGGTTGTTCATTGCCGAGCGATCCCAGGGGTCCAGTTGCAGCGCATAGAGGTAACTGCTCTCCGCCTCCCGGTGCTGCCCCGCCATCCGGTAGATAGCCCCCAGGTTGACCCACAGATGCGGTATTTGCGGACTCAACTGAAGGGCGCGCACAGCCTGCAGCCAGGCCTCGGTAAGATCCTCAGCCGCCAGTGCTTCCATGGCAATATTACTGTGGTACAGCGCCTGGGCGTCGCGATCACTGATACGGCGGCTACCGGCAATATCGCGGGAGGGCAGCGGATCGATGTCGACCATGTAGTGATCGCCACTGCGCAGTGCCACCGCCACATTGACGTGCAGGCGCACCATTACGCGCTCACCCAGCCGGGTCCACTGGGGGCGCACTTCCAGCCATTGGTAGGAGGCATCCAGACCCGCTTCGCGCGCCAGCGCCACGAATAAACTGGCGTAGGACAGGCAATTGGCGCTGCCGCGGTGAAATACCTCACGGGCGTCGCCACCGGCCAGGGGGTCGTACTCCATGCCCAGGGAGCCGCGGCCGATTATTGCCCGGTGCAGCATATTCAGGCGCTGGCGCTCATTGCGCACCTCGCCGGTATAGCGCGCCACAAAGTCGCGCATGTCCTGATCAGTGGCAAGTAAATCGGGTGTGTGCACCCGCTGGGCCACCGCCGCCACCGGAAGCGTCTGGCCGGGCAGGTGCAGGGGCGCGAGGTCGGCCACGGAGCGGGTGTGCCATGCCTTGGAGGCACAGCCGGCAAGCACAAATGACAACAACACTGCGACAAGCAATGCCAGGACACGGCGATCAGGACGCGGCGGATACCGCGAATGCACTGCTGCGGGGTAAGCCATGGGCCCAGTATAGCGAATTTACGGGTTTTGTATGTGCCGGGCTTTTGATCTCAGTCAATGCGCAGCCGGCAACTTTGCGAGAATCTGCGCCGGTCAACGTGTATCCGCTAACTATAATGAGGAGCATTGCCATGACCCAGCATCAGCTGCAGGAACACACCGAGGAAGACCGTCGCATCATGCGTCAACTGGCCATCGTGGTCGGGGGCTTTATTGTCGCCACCGCCATTATGGCGGTCACCGTCGGGGTGATAATGGGGTAGCGCTCAGGCCGCGGTGTGCAAACCGCACTCGCGGCCGTCGTGCACCTTGGTAGGATCGAAGTAATGCCGGCAGGTCGGCAGCTGGTGTTGCTCCATGTAGTCCTCTACATCCTCTTCTGACCAGTAGAAGATCGGCGCCACCTTGATGATGCCGCGGTGGTCCATGGAGACGATATCCAGGGACTGGCGGTGTTCGGTTTCCTCGCGCCGGATCCCGGTGAGCCAGATTTCCGGCTGGAACTCGTCCAGCGCCCGGCCAAAGGGTTCCAGCTTCACCTGTGCGGTGAAGTCCTGATGCCGCTCCTGTTCGTCCACCGTGGGAATGCCGCCCATGATCGCGTTGCGCCGCTCGGAAGTCATCAGCGGGGAGTAGACGTGCATATTGAGCTCGAGATCACGGATCAGGCGCTCCGCCACCACGTAGGTGTCGCGCAGGTTATAACCGGTATCGACCCAGATGGTGGGCACAGACTTGTCGAGTTCGCTCACCAGGTGCAGCATCACCGCCGCGTTGCGGCCCATGCTGGTCGTGGCGATAGTGCGACGACCCTGATCCAGCGCCCACTGCACCGCTTCCCGGGCACTGGCATCGCGCAGGGAGGCGTTCACGCTGTCAAAATCGATTTCCACGAGGGGGAAAAACCCACATTTACCGTCCAGGGCTGCGAACTCTATAGAATCAAAAAGGCAGTTACAAATAACTATGCTTTATATGGATATTCTCCGGGTTCAGTGGGGTTTGTTTTCACCGGGGCGGGGTGAGCACCCTGTGGCCTGCGCCCTGGAGCCCGAAGAGGTTCGCAGCGCAGCGTAAACAGGTTATTCTGCAGGGGTGACGGCCTTTCGAACTTTGAAACTACTCCCGGGGCTGATGCTCGCGCTGCTGAGCGCCTGCGCCAGCCAGCCCCAGGCCCCCTCACCGGCGGAATCCGCCGCCGAGTTGCAGCAGCTTATCCGCGATGAGGGATTACATGACGGACGCGGACGTTTTCGCGAAACCTTGTGCGCGGTACTCGAAGAACATGGCACCGCCCTGCCGGATTACCGCAGCTGCGACGCAGCACTGACCACGGTCGGCTCGGAGCGGGGCGGCAGTGGCGAACCGGTAAACCTGAAGCAGGCCACAGGCGATTACCTGTTCCTGCTGGTGCCGGGGCTTGGCTGGGAGTGCTTCGCAAACTGGCTGGATATCCAGAACTCTGCGCCACAACACGTATCGAGCCTGGGTTACGACTTCGCCATGGTGAGCGTCGACGGGCTGTCCAGTTCCACCCATAATGCGCGGCAAATCCGCGATTTCGTCGCCGCACTGCCCGCCGAACAGGCTGAGCGGTCGCTGGTCATAATGGGCTATTCCAAAGGCGCGCCGGACACACTGGAAGCGGTGGCCAGCTACCCTGAACTGGCGCAACGAACCGCGGCCGTGATCAGCCTGGCAGGCACCATACGGGGCTCGCCCCTGGCCAACGATGCCAGCCAGGGCCAGGCCAACCTGTTGACCAGGGTACCCGGGTCAACGTGCGACGAGGGCGATGAAGGCGCAATAGCCAGCCTGCGCCCTGACGTGCGGCAGCAGTGGCTGGCGGATAATCCGCTGCCCGGGAACATCCGTTATTACTCAGTGGTCACCTACCCGGAGCAGGAACGGATTTCATGGGGCCTGAGAGGCAGCTACCGCACGCTCAGTAAGGTAGACCCCCGCAACGACACCCAGGTGCCGATTTTCGACCAGATTATTCCCGGTTCAACGCTGGTCGCCTTCCTCAACGCCGACCACTGGGCTGTCGCAGTGCCGGTGGCGCGTCAGCACCCTTTCGTAGGCAGTATCCTGGTGGACCACAATGACTACCCTCGGGAGGCGTTCCTGGAAGCGCTGCTGCGCTATATCGAGGAAGACCTGCAGAACTAGGCTGCGGCCCGGGACAGGGTTTTTTCCAGCTCGGCGTGCAAGTCCAGGAACTGTCCGGTCAACTTGTGACCGGGCGCCATATCGATCAACGGGCGGTGCTCGCGGTGCGATTCCTTCATCTTCACCGAGGTATTCAGGTAAGTGCCAAACACCGGATAGCCCTCGTCTTCCAGCTCTGCCACCAGTTCCCCCGGCAACCGCGCCTGGGAGTTGAACTGGTTGATCACGATGCCCTCGACTTCGAGGTCCGGGTTGTGGTCTTCCTGCAGCTCGGCGATATTGTCCATCAGCGAGTACAGGCTCTGGCGGGCAAAGCTGTCGCAGTCGAAAGGCACCAGCACTGAATCCGCGGCGATCAGGGCCGACTTGGAGTAAAAATTGAAGTTGGGGGGCGTGTCGATATACACCCGGTCGTACTCGCCTTCAAGTTTTTCCAGGGCGTCGCGCAGCTTGTAAATCTTGTAACGCGATTCCAGCTCCTTCTCCATCTCAGCCAGCACCGGGCTGGATGGCATCAGGTACAGGTTTTCGTAGGGGGTTTCCCAGACAAAGGAATCCGGGTTGGCGCGCATGCGGCGCGAACCCACGGTCTGTTTGAACAGCCCGGCCACGCCCTGGGCCTCGGCCGGGAATTCCTCGCTGTCGATTTCGCCTACGAGGTAGTGGGTGGTATTGCCCTGTACATCCAGGTCGATAACCAGGGTGCGATAGCCCATGGCGGCACCGATAGCCGCCAGGTTACAGGTAATGCTGGTCTTGCCGACCCCGCCTTTTTGATTGAATACAACGCGTTTCATGAGCAGAAAATCCATCGTGGAAGAGTGGTGAACGATGGTTGGATAGTGTAATCAATGGCGCGGGGCAATGTAAGCTCGAGCCGGGAATATGGCGGATTTTTTTGGCTTATCCGGCATTGGAACGTGATGGGTTCTTTACTGCCATGCGGTCGGCCACATTCGCGTATACCCCCTGCGTTCCGAACCCCAGTCACTTCGGGGGCACACACCAATGTGGTCGACCTCCTTCCATAACGACTCCAGCAGCCACTACCTATTCCTGACGCATAGTTCCAACGACGTTGGGAGAGTGCCTGCATTTCACGTCTGATCTACGCGCCCCTCCGGGGTGCCCTCAGTCGGTTGCGAGCCAGATAAAGCACTGTCTCGCGCCCTCCCTCGGCGCTGATTTGCGACGCGAAATGCAGCCGCTCTCCCAACTCAACACCGAGCTAACTGAGATTCTGTAGCCTCCTGGATAGGAGTCGGCGGTGCGGCTGAACGTGCCGTCGCAAGTGCGCGCCGAGAGAGTGGAGCGAAACGGCGCTGTTCCGGTTCGCGACCGACCGAGGGTACCCCGCAGGGGCGCGTGTACAAGACGGCATGTTCAGGCACGCCGCCGACGGCTTCAGCGCCAGACGACAGTATAGGTAGTGGAAGGTTAGGGAGATGCTGGAAGAAGGCCAGCTCGATCCCGGTGTACCCCCGAAGTGACTGTGGGTTCGGAACGCACGGGGGTACACCGGGATCGAGTTGGCCGTATGGCGCAAAAGACCGTTTAACCAGCTACCCAGCTATCCAGCTACCCAGTCCAGACGCGTTTATAAAGCTCCACAATCTCATCCGCATGGGGAATGCGGGGGTTGTTGGCGGGGGAGCCCGAATCCAGGGCCTGCTGTGCCATCAGTTCCAGGGAGCCGAACCAGTCCTGCTCGGCGATACCGAACTCGCCCGGGGTGGGTACGCTGAGATCTGCACACAGCACCCGCAGCGCCTCTACCAGCTTGCCGCAGGCCAACTCATCGCTGTCGCTCTGCCGCGCCACACCCATGAACCGGGCGCAGTGGGCATAGCGCGCCTGTGCGTGGCTGACCGACCAGGCGGTAATCTCGGGTAACAGCATGGCGTTGCTCATGCCATGAGGTACGTGAAACAGCGCGCCTATGGGCCGGCTCATACCGTGAATCAGGGTAACCGAGGCGTTGGCAAAGGCGATACCGCCCTGGGTGGCCGCCAGCATCATCGCCTCGCGGGCATCGCGGTTGTCCGGCTGGTTGCAGGCGGTGCGAATATTCTGGTAGATACTGCGCATGGCGTTGAGTGCCACATCGTCGGTAAAAACATTGGACTTGCGGCTGACATAGGCCTCCAGCGCGTGGCACAGGCTGTCGAGACCGGTATCCGCCGTGAGCCGGTAGGGCATGGTCAGGGTCAGTTCGTAGTCCACCAGTGCCGCCATGGGCATCAGGCCCAGGCCCATGCACAGCATCTTCTCCTGGGTCTGCGTATCGCTGATCACCGCTACCCGGGTCGCCTCGGAGCCGGTGCCGGCGGTGGTGGGGATGGCGATGATAGGCACCCCGCCATCAATCAGGTACGGCACCTTGTAGTTGCGCATGGGCGCGTCGCGATTGACCAGCACCGCGGCCGCCTTGGCGGTGTCCATGGAGCTGCCGCCACCCAGGGCCACCACGCAATCGTGGCGGCCCTCGCGCAGCACTTTCAGTGCGGCGTACACGCTGTCGGTGGTGGGGTCCGGCACGCAGTCGGCGAACACCCCATAGTCAAAACCGCCGGCTTCCAACTGCTCCTCCAGACGGCGGCAGTAGCCGCACTTCACCATGAACGGGTCGGTCACCAGCAGCGGATTATTGAGATTCAGGTCCACCAGGGTTGCCGCCACCTGCTGGCTGGCCCCGGCGCCCACCCGCAGGATGCGTGGCAGATTGATATTGGCAACAATCACGGTGTCAGTCTTTAATATCGATCAGGTGAATTTCAAACACCAGGGCGGTACCGGGCGGAATCGCATCACCGGCACCCTGATCACCATAGGCCAGCTGCGGCGGACAGGCGATGCGCCACTTGTCGCCCACCGACATCAGCTGCAGGGCCTCGGTCCAGCCCGGAATCACCTGGTTGACACCGAACTCAGCCGGCTGTCCGCGCTCTACCGAGCTGTCGAACACCGTGCCATCCACCAGGGTACCGTGGTAGTGGGTCACCACGGTGGACTGGGGACCGGGCTTGCCGCCGCTGCCGGATTCCAGCACCTCGTACTGCAGGCCACTGTCAGTGACCGTCACCTCGTCGCGCTGTGCGTTCGCCTGCATAAACTGCTCCGCCAGGGCCTTGCGCTTGCTGGCCAGTTCGCTGGCCCTGGCCTCCTGGCGCTGCTGTATTACCTGGAAGCTGGGGTTGATCTGCTCGTCTGACAACTGCGCCTGGCGATGCTCGTACCAGTGGCGCACACCGGCCAGGACCGCGTCCAGGTCCATGCCATCGAATTGGTTGCGCAACAGTTGGTCGCCAAACTGCAGGCCAAAACCGTAACTGACTTTCTGTTCATCGGTGGTCAATTCCACCTCGGGGAGTAGTGCCATGAGAATAATCCGCTAAGCTGTTATCGAAAGACGCGCACTCTACCATATCCCGGTGCGCTCGCCGATGGCCAAGAGGAGGCACCGCATGGACACCCGGATAGCAGACATCCACGATTTCTGGTTCGGCGAGCTGGACGACTGCGGCCTGTCTGCGCCGGCTCAGCACGCCCTGTGGTTCACCGCCAGCGAGACGACCGACCGCACCTGCAAAGAACGCTTCGGACAGGGCGTGGATCAGGCACTGGCGGGAGGCCTGCAGGACTGGGCCGACAGCGATCGCGGGCTGGTGGCCCTGGTGCTGCTGTTGGACCAGTTCACCCGCAACATCCACCGCGGCACCCCCGCCGCCTTCGCCGGAGACGAGCGCGCACTGGCCCTGTCACAGCAGTGCATCGGCAGCGGCCACTACCAGCGCCTGCCGGCCATCCACCAGGTGTTCCTGTATCTGCCGCTGGAGCATTGCGAGGACGTGGATGTGCAGGAAGAGTGCGTCACCCTGTTTGAGGAACTGGCAGCGGTTACCGGGCTGCAACAGATCGCCGATTTTACCCGCTACGCCATAGCCCACCGGGAGGTGATCGCGCAATTTGGTCGCTTTCCCCACCGCAATGCAATACTGGGACGGGAGTCAACTCCGGCGGAACTGGCCTATCTGGAACAGCACGGGGGTTTCTAGGAGCGGTACTGGGATACCGGCAGGAAATCGTAGCGGCCCTCGGTCATCTCCGCCTGCCACACGTCAAAATCGCCACTGTCCAGGTCATCGTAGGCCTGCACGATGGTCTCATTGACCTCCGGATAGGCCACCTGGCCCCAGGGACAGTCCTCCCGGGTAAAAAACCCGCAGGCCTGTGACTCCACCCCCGGCTGGCAGAAATCCGTGTCCACGGTGGCGCGAAAGGCCACGTAGACCTGGTTGATAAAGGTGATGCTGCCGGTCATGTACAGCTGTAACTGCTGCGGTGGCAGCAGGATCCCGGCCTCCTCGTGCAGCTCCCGGGCGGCGCCTGCGGCCAGGGTCTCCCCCGCCTCCAGGTAACCGCCGGGGATCGCCCAGGCGCCGCGCTTGGGCTCCAGGTTGCGCTGCACCCACAGCAGCCGCTTGCCATTGGCGACAAAGCAGGTCACCACCACCATGGGGTGGTCGTAGTGGGGGATTTCGCAGGCCGGGCAATAGC
>Ga0316194_10002111_pt1 | contig 13892 bp, 8 predicted proteins | sample CroRivsedime1_MG_FD_204936 | JGI IMG/M metagenome (GOLD analysis project Ga0316194, IMG submission 204936) | Coastal sediment microbial communities from Maine, United States - Cross River sediment 1 | ecosystem: Environmental > Aquatic > Marine > Coastal > Sediment | place: USA: Maine...
ACAATAGCCCAATATTTTTTGCCAGCACTATAACAGACTGGGCCAATTTCACTCCCAGTTGTTTTCCAAACACCTTCTCCAGTGCTGTCGAATCGCCGGAAAAAATATCGTCTATCAAACGATGTGTGAGTTTGCGAAACCCCTCCGGCTGATTTGGTAATAAAGCGTGCGCGACAAAGCTTGATTCCTTCTCGATAATTGCAAACACCAACGAAATATATTCTGGCGTCAACGGCATATCATTTGCACACAGAGCCATCAACACAGAACGCGTCCATTCTTCTGCATCTGCCACATGTTTAGTTTTCAACAGTGTCATGACGCTGTTCCGAAGATATTCGTTAGCCGGAGAAAAAATAACCGCCTTGCATTGCGCCACAATATCCGGTGGCAAATATACCTCCACGATTGGGAACCCGGACAGTGTATCAGCGGGATCTTCACTAACAGCGCCAGGGTTAACCATCAATGCATGAACTGCCTCCAACCCCTGACTTGTAACGTCAGGCTGATGTCCTGCAACAGATACTGGTCCAGCCACCTGAACCAGTACAGATGCTATTAAAACAAGTACTTTCACCAGAATACATCGAAAAAAAAGAAACCCAGACCGGGGGACAACTGAATTCAAGTTCAAGGGAGTACACACTAATCGCCGGCAAAAGGCTTCAGGTAAAATACTGATCAGTCTGACTGCCCGGATCAGTGAACCCGTAATTTCTTCTGCTGTATGGCGAAAAAGAAGATTCACCAAACTGGCAGACACCTTATGCATTTATGAACTATTCACTTCTTTCCAATATCCTGCACATACCACCCCATAGCCTCTTTCATTCCCTCACCAATTCGATGCGCTGGCATATAACCCAGCAGTCGTTTTGCCTTTGAAATGTCCGCCAGCGAGTGCCGCACATCACCGGCACGGAAATCACGGTAGACTGCCGACACTCCGGCAAGCTCCGGTCTGTCCTCGGCTAAAAGACCTTTAATCATTTCAAATAACTGGTTCAGCGAGGTCTGCTCGCCAACGGCGACGTTGTATACCTGGTTCAGGGCATCCTCGTTTTCCGTGGTCGCCGCCAGCAGGTTTGCCTGTACGGCATTGTCTATAAAACAGAAGTCACGACTGGTTTCACCATCACCATTTATATAAACAGGCTGGTTATCCAATAGGCTGGCGACCCATTTAGGGACCACGGCCGCATAAGCGCCTTCCGGGTCTTGCCGTTGACCAAATATATTGAAATAACGCAGGCCGATCGTTTTAAAGCCGTAGCAGCGTGCGAATACATCTGCATACAATTCGTTTACGTACTTGGTAACCGCATAGGGTGACAGTGGCTTGCCAATGGCGTCTTCAACCTTGGGCAAGCCTGGATGGTCACCGTAGGTTGAACTGGATGCTGCGTAGACGAAACGTTTCACATCTGCATCCCTGGCAGCCACCAGCATATTGAGAAAGCCGTTGATATTATTTTCATTGGTCAGCAATGGATCTTCCAGCGACCGGGGTACAGAACCGAGTGCCGCCTGGTGAAGCACATAATCAACGCCGGCACAGGCATCCTGGCAGTCTTTCAGGTCACGGATGTCGCCAGCAATCATCCGGAAACGGCTCCACTGTTTTACAGAGACACTTTCCTTTACCTGGTCCAGGTTGTGCTGGTGGCCGGTAGAAAAATTGTCCAGCCCGACAACTGCCTGGTTATGTCTGAGCAATACTTCAAGCAAATTCGAGCCGATAAAACCGGCAACTCCGGTGACCGCCCATGTGTAACGGGTATCCATTAGCCGTTCTTTGAGTGCTGTATATTGTTCTGGTGTTTTCATAATTTCAAAGTCACAAAATTAACTCGCCACGGAAGCACACGGAAATACACGGAAAAAATCAATTACAAAAAGTAATCCTCGATTTTTTTACTCTCTCTCATGAGGTAATGCTGAATTATGGTTCAGCATTATTCCGTGTGTTTCGGTGGCTAATTTTAATTTCAGTCGAGAATTTACCCTGGCCGCTTAAGATACACCCCCTCGTCGGGTAGCGCATCCTATAACCAACCAGTTAAATGTTTTCGTATCAAGGATATACACTAAAGCGCCTCTCGTTAGACATCCTGACCAGGACTTACCCTATCTTCTTCGGCTAATGACAGATCCTTCCAGGCTCCAGCAAGATGAGTGATTGATTCAGGCCACTCACTTGCCACTTTTGCCTTAATCAAACTTGCTATCCACTTGCTTTTTGATAAATGTTCGGACTTTGCTAGAGCAGACATCCTTTCCTCAATCTCATCTTCCAGGTAGATTGTCACTTGGCCGATCTCTCATACCTCGCCCCATACACATATATGTGTAATTATATGGATGTCAATGACCAACCTAACCCACTCACAGCATCTTCACAAATGAAACACATCCTGTACTCAGCAGACATTCGTCCTGTGTGTGTTTTCAATAGTTACTGCATGGATTGCGGAATGATGTGCTCAGCACATCCCGCTAACCGAGTCTCTCGCATGAACAGAAAAAACAGTCGCTCTCTTTATAACCGCCACACACACAACCCGGCAGCGTGCAGTGCATCCCGGTCAAATTTTGATTTCACATCGATGAAGCAACCGCCTTCTACTACTTTCTGTTGATAGTCAGACAGGGGCCTGTCCAGAAATTCTTCGTGTGCCACGGCCATGATAATCGCATCAGCGACGGGCATATCATCCCAGCCGGTTAATTGCACATTGTATTCGTGCAGGGCCTCTGCCTCGGAGGCGAGGGGGTCATGCACATCAACGTCAATGCCGAATGATTCGAGCTCGTGAATGATATCAATCACCCGCGAATTGCGCAGATCAGGCACATCCTCCTTGAAGGTCAGTCCAAAGACATGGACCTTGGAGCCCTTTATCGGCGTGCCATTGCTGATCATCTGCTTGACCGTTTGCGCAGCGATATAGGCTCCCATGCCGTCATTGATACGACGGCCCGACAATATCACCTGCGGGTGATAGCCGAGCATATCTGCCTTGTAGGTCAGGTAGTAAGGGTCAACTCCAATGCAGTGTCCACCCACCAGTCCCGGGCGGAAGGGGAGAAAATTCCACTTGGTGCCGGCTGCCTCGAGCACCTCGAGGGTATCAATACCCATTTTCCCGAAAATAATCGTCAGTTCGTTCATCAGGGCAATGTTCAAATCACGCTGGGTATTTTCGATCACCTTTGCCGCCTCGGCGACCTGGATGGATGAAGCCCGGTAAACGCCGGCGGTAATAATTGACGCATACAGGTCCGCTACAAGTTCAAGGGTGTTCGCGTCATCGCCTGACACCACCTTGGTGATCCTGGTCAGGGTATGCTCCTTATCGCCCGGATTGATACGCTCCGGCGAATAGCCAACATGGAAGTCCTGTTTCCACTTGAGTCCGGAGTGTTCCTCCAGCACCGGAATACACTCTTCTTCTGTCGCACCCGGGTATACGGTAGATTCGTAGATCACGATGGCGCCTTTCTTCATGTTCTGGCCCACCGTGCGGCTGGCGCTGACCAGTGGTCCAAAGTCCGGCCGGCGCGCTTCATCGATCGGGGTTGGCACCGCCACAATGATGTAGTCGGCTTCCCCGATCAACCCCGGATCGGTAGTTACCGTCAGTTGGGTAGCAGCCCGGATGTCGTCATCGGGTAGCTCCCCGGTGGGGTCGACGAACTGTTTGTAGCTCGCCACCTTTTCTGCCGACAGATCAAAACCGATGGTCTTGCGGACCTTGCCAAATTCTACGGCGAGCGGAAAGCCCACATAACCCAATCCAACAACTGCGATGGTACCCATTGCTTACACTCCTTGTGCTTTCTCTATCGTTCGGCCAATACACGTATACCGAAAACCCAGATCACGCATCCGTTCCGGCTCATAGACATTGCGTAAATCAACAAAGGCCTCGCCTTTCATCAACTGTTTCAGGCGGGCAAGGTCCAGCCCCCGGTACTCGTTCCACTCGGTCATCAACACGATGATGTCGGCACCGCTAACGGCCGTAAAGATGTCATCGAAATACTTAACCTGCTCCGGCAGCAACTGCCTGGCCTCCTTGACACCCTGCGGGTCATGCGCATGAATGACGGCACCCTTGTCAATAAGGTTCGGGATGATCGCCAGTGCCGGTGAATCACGCATATCATCGGTTTCCGGCTTGAAGGTAAGGCCCAGTACGGCGACCGTCTTTCCTGATTCACTGCCACCCAGTGCCTCGCGTATCTTCTTCACCATGCGCGCCTTCTGCGCTGCATTGACCTCGACCGCCGCCTCGACAATCCGGCAGGATGCACCGTTTTCCTGGGCAATCCTGATCAACGCTGTGGTGTCTTTCGGAAAACAGGAACCGCCATAACCCGGGCCGGCATGCAGGAATTTTCTGCCAATACGACCATCCAGCCCCATGCCCTTGGCGACCGCATGCACATCCGCACCCACCTGTTCGCAAAGATTGGCGATCTCGTTAATAAAACTGATCTTGGTCGCAAGAAAGGCATTGGAGGCATATTTCACGAGTTCGGCGCTTTCCAGATTGGTCACATGAATCGGTGCCTCGATCAGGTTGATGGGCCGATACAACTCCCGCAGCAACTCCTCTGCCCGCTTACTTTCCACTCCCAGCACCACCCGGTCCGGGCGCATGAAATCAGCGATAGCCGCACCTTCGCGCAAAAATTCCGGATTTGAAGCAACATCGAAATCGGCATCCGGATTTTCCTCCCGAATAATGCGTTCGACCTGCCGCGCCGTGCCGACGGGCACCGTGGATTTGTCGACAATGACCGTGTAGCCGGACAGGTGTCTGGCCACCTGCCTGGCCGCCTCATAGACATAAACCAGATCAGCATGACCATCGCCGCGGCGAGTGGGTGTGCCAACAGCAATAAACACCAGGTCGGCCTCACTGACAACCGGGTCGTAGCTGGTCGTGAACTGCAGGCGTCCGGCCGCGACATTACGCGCCACCAGGCCATCAAGTCCCGGTTCATAGATAGGCATCTTGCCGGCATTCAATGACTCAATCTTGCCCTTGTCGACATCAAGGCAGGTCACGTTTGCACCGAATTCCGCAAAACAGGCACCGGACACCAGTCCGACATAGCCGGAACCAATCATTACTACATTCATGCGTTGCTCATCTCTCTGGTTTCAAAACAGCAAAATTCAATTGCCATAGAAGCATCCTGAATGACAGTTCAACACTCCCTCTCCTTGATGCCCGGAGATTGACCGGGTGCTTCCGTAAGTAATATCTTTATCACCAGCCGACCAGACGGTGCAGTCGACGGATGATTTCATTAATCTCGTCAATCTCCAGCTTTGCTAACCGCTCAGACTGGAGGCGACGAATTGAGATTGCACGGCAGTGTTCGACCAGCGCATAACTTTCTGCCTTAAGGCCATCACGAACAGGCAGCTTAAGATGTAATGCCTGGTAATCCGGATCGGAGCGGCCGCTTAATGGACAAACAAACACATGCGGTGGGCTCACATCCAGCAGGGACTGATCAGTCAGTACAACCACCGGCCTGAGCTTGCCAACTTCGGCACCCTTTGCCGGGTCAAGGCGAGCAAGATATACCCCGCACCGTGTGAATCGCGTTATCCCTGCCACCAGTTTTCCGGCTCATTTGGCAGATCATCCATTAAACCCTGGTCAAGGCTTGCGCTTTCCCGCTCATAATCAGGATCATGGCGCATTGCCTCAAATGCCTTTGCCATGTCCGACCGTTCCAGGCGCTTGCTGATATCGGCCAACTCATGTTCAAGGGCAACACGAATCAACTCCGTTCTGGAAATACCCATCTTCTCGGCAGCCTTTGTGCTTTCCCTGGCGAGTTCATCCGGTAGCTTCAGTGATATCGCAGTCATCAGATCACCCCATTTAATGCTATGCAAAAAAATATCATATTGTATATGCACTTTAATATGCAATCACAAAGTACTTACTCACGGGGTGACGTCATCGAGCACATCATCGGTATCGATATACCCCTCACGCAACAGGTACAGCATAATCTCCTGTACCCCCTGCATGGGATTCTTGCCAGTGGTATCAACGCGGATTTCCGGGTGTTCGGGCACCTCATAGGGATCACTGATGCCGGTGAACTCCGGGATAACTCCCTCGCGCGCCTTGGCATACAACCCCTTGCGGTCACGCCCCTCACAGACTTCCAGTGGTGTCGCGACATGTATTTCTATGAAAGCACCATGCTGTTCTATGGTTTCCCTGACATCACGCCGCATGGCGGTGTACGGAGCAATCGGCGCGCATATGGCGATACCGCCATTCTTGGTGATCTCGCTGGCTACAAAGCCGATGCGGCGCACGTTGATATTACGATGCTCCCTGGAGAAACCCAGTTCACTGGACAGGTTCAGGCGGACCACATCACCATCGAGCAGAGTGACCGGGCGACCGCCCTCTTCAATAAACCTGGCATACAGGATCTTCGCCAGCGTGGACTTGCCGGAGCCCGACAGGCCTGTGAAGAACAGGGTAATCCCTTTTTTACTGCGTGGCGGATACACCTTGCGCAACGCAGACAGCACATCCGGATATGAAAACCAGGCAGGCACATCCAGACCCTGCTCAAGGTGCCGCTGCAGGTCCTTGTCAGTAAACCGGACCCCCTCCTCCTTGCCTTGTCGGTCGTCCGGCTTGAATGTGCCGGTATCCGGCATATAGCTCATTTCCCTGACCGGCACCATGCTGATCCCCAGCTCATGCTGGTGGGCTTCCATCATCTTTTGTGCCGCGTAGCGGGGATAAAAACACCGACCATCGCCACGCACAGCGGGTGGTTCGGCATGCTGTGGCCCGACGATATAATGGGAGCAACCGTAGTTCTGGCGGATGATGGCGTTCAGCAATACTTCACGCGGTCCGGCCATACGAACGGCTGAAGGCAGCAGCGACAGTACCGCCATACTGTGCGGATAATGATGGCGAATTGCCTGGTAACAATGCACGCGTGCGTAGTAATGCAGATCACCCGGCTTGGTCATGCCAACCGAGGGGTGCAGCAAAATATTCGCCTGCGCCTCTTTTGCTGCCTGCAAGGTAATCTCCCGGTGCAGACGATGCATGGGTTTGCAGGTATGAAAACCGACGACATTCTGCCAGCCGAGCCGGGCAAACAGGTGCCGCAGTTCCTGCGGAGTGTCGCGCAGGGTTTCAAAATCATTGTGAATGGGCATCTGGATGCCAGTGACCTCACCCCCGATATAGGTGTCATGCACCTGCTCCAGCAGATAGCGCACACCGGGATGTTCAGTTGAGGTGGTACCGAATATCTCGCTGGCTTCACGCAGCTTGTCGGGTTGCCACTTGTCAGCCACGTTGAGAATGGCCAGCATAAAGCCTTCATCATCACGCAGCGCCAGTTGCTGGCCAGGTTCTATCTTCCCGGCCTGTGCGGCCGGCACATCAAAGGTGACGGGAAGTGACCAGAGTGTGCCGTCAGGCAGGCACAGCTTGTTGATCACTGATTCATAGGCCTCCTGCACCATGAAACCGGTCAACGGGGAAAACGCACCACACAGCAGCAATTCGAGATCACACAGCTGGCGCTGATTCAGTGATATGGAGAGAAAATCACCGGATGCTGTCTTGAGTGCTTCGGCCCGGTCTTCGTCAACCAGCAAGTTACAGAGTTTACCGCCGTGAGGCGCTATCAGATGTTCCATATTTTAGTGTTCAGGTCCCGAGGTAAGCCCATTTACCATAGCGACAGGTTTATCGAAGAATTGAGCGATACAGGCGTGCGCTTGCACGCAGCAGTTGCCAGCAAAATCCCCTTAAACCGCCTGTATCAGAGAGTCAGCAGCCTGTTGAGCTGTTCCAGGCCGGCAGTCACATCACTACCCAGATGTACCCGCAACACCCGACGACCGCGCTCCACGAGCACGTCAATATCGCCCTGTGCCTGAGCGGCCTCAACAACGCCAAAGGTATAGCCGCGTCCCGGCACCTGGAGGTCCTCATGGACATCGGCCGTGATCTGCAGGAAAACGCCGGTATTGGGTCCACCTTTATAGGCCTGACCGGTCGAATGCAAAAAGCGTGGCCCGAAACCCAGGCAGCTGGCTATTCTGCCATTCTGGCGCACGGCATCGCGCAGCCGCTGCAGCTGGCGTGTGTTATCCGTATTTCTGTCCAGATAAGCCAGTAATGCAACATAGTCACCGGGTTGCGCCCGGCCAAAATGCGCCTTTAACAGTGCCTCCACGGTCTCTCCACCTGCCAGGGACTGTAACTCCCTGGCATTACGCTCATCGGCAAACAGGGCCAGCTGGCTGTCGGCCGCCAGTGGCGCCTCATCCGGCAAGCTGCCGCCAGCCTCGTAGGCATCGGTAATCTTGCGCGCCTCGATTTTACTGGCCTCAACGTCCGGCTGATCGAATGGGTTGAGATCCATAACGGCGCCGGCCACCGCTGTTGCCATTTCCCAGCGGAAGAATTCCTGCCCAAGGGTATAGCGGTCATCGAGAGTGATGCGGATAACTGCCTCTCCAGCCTGTTCCAGTCGTGCAATCGCCTTGTCCTGATCAGGATCCGGCTCGCCCGCCAGGCTCAGATACACGAAGACACGGTCGTTTCCGTATGCTGCAGAATTCACCAGCGTCTCACCATCGACCGGGATGATGCCCTTGCCCTGTTTGCCGGTTGATTCCGCCACCAGTTGTTCCAGCCAGGCACCGATAGAGGCGAGTGCCGGGGAAGCAACAATCGTCAGCTTGTCCCGCCCTGCATTGGCGGCCACCCCCAGGATGCAACCCGGCAGGACACCCGGATTATCAGATAGCTCGCGCGTGGTTTCACAGGCAGTCACCATTTCCAGTGTCTTTTCGAGAAATCGTCTGCAGTCAACACCGCTGACCGCTGCCGGCACCACACCAAAATTGGACAGGACAGAGAAACGCCCCCCGATATCCGGCTTACCCGGGAAGATACACATGAATCCGTCTGCGGTGGCCTGCTTGTCAAGACTGGTTCCCGGATCCGTTATCGCAATAAAATGACCAACCGCTTTTTCGGCACCCACGGCTTCTGTCAGACGCTGTAAAAACCAGGCCATGAGGATATTGGGCTCAAGTGAACTGCCCGATTTGCTGGAAACGATAAAAGCCGTATGCTCAAGATCTAGCGCCGCTTCGACCCTCTTGATCTGGGAAGGGTCGGTAGAATCCAGCACCAGGAGTTCGGGATAACCCGGCTGCTGCCCGAAGGTCATCGCGATAACCTCGGGGGCCATGCTGGACCCCCCCATACCCAGCAAGACAACCTGCCGGATTTCACCAGCAGCCAGATCGCGTGCAAATGATTCCAGACTATCCACCAGCTGCAGCGATTGCCGGGCTATATTCAGCCAGCCCAGCCAGTCAGCTTCATCATTTCCGGTCCAGAGCGTTGCATCACGGTCCCAGAGACGCGCCAGCTTGTCAGCATGCTGCCACTCATCCAGCGTGCTGCGTAACGTCGCCTCCAGATCTGAAGGCAGTGTATAACTCAAGTGATTCATATGATTCCTTAGATATCTGTCAATGCGGAAACCACCCTGACTCCGGGCCGCACAAGTTTACACGGTCACCCGGAAGGCAGGACATAAAAAAGTGTCGCGGGATCATGTAGAACAGACACAAGCCGGTGAATTCCTGGAAATAATGGTGGCCACGAGTGGAACCTAACCAGCGGCACGGGGACTTCCAGGTCCCAGAGGTGTTTTATCTACCCTTTATTTTCAATAGCTTACAAACACAGACCCCATGTCAGATTGCCACATCGCACTCACTGGTATTGCCATGGAGTTCTCTCCGATGCGACAGACTGCTCCTCCGTGCACAGTACGAGGCCGCTGACGATTGTCGAACGGCGGGATGCCGCAATTCGGGACAATCCCGTGGTAGCAATTTTTCTATAATTACCAGACTGAAACACACAACCGTTATGGTGCCGGAAAATCAGTCTCGTTGGCAGTCGCCTGCGCCTGGATGATCCAGCCGCCACCCATGGCCTTGTAGGTGTTGACCAGTGAGGTATAGACATCGCCCCGCACGCTGACGTACTGCAGTTCGGCATCGAACAGGGAGCGCTGGGCATCGAGCACCTCGATGTAGGAGGCATAGCCCTCGTCATAACGCAGTTTCGCAAGACGCGCATAGTCGTCAAGCGCCTGCACGCGGCGACCTTCGGTAACAAGCCGTTCGCGCGTCTTCTGTACGCTGATCAGCGCGTCGTCCACGTCCCGAAAGGCCGCCTGCACGGTTTGCAGGTAACCTGTCAGGGCCTGGCGCTGCACGGCTTCACTCGCGCGCACCTGTCCGGTGATGGCGCCACCGGTAAAGATCGGCCCCAGTGCACTGCCGCCGAGGCTCCACACGTTGGCGGAGTTCTGCAGCAGCTTGTCGAGTTCCTCGCTGACATAGCCGAACAGACCGGTCAGCGAGATGGTAGGGAAGTATTGCGCGCGCGCTACGCCGATGCGCGCATTGGCAGCCACAAGGTTCTGCTCTGCGGCATGGATATCCGGGCGGTTTGCCAGCAGTGAAGAGGGCGCACCCGCGGGCACCGGCGGCAGCACCAGTGCGTCGATAGTCTTGCCGCGCGGGATGCCCCCCGGATTATGGCCAAGCAGCACCGACAATGCGTTTTCGGTGAGCGCGATCTGCTGTTCGATTGGCGGGATGGCCGCGGCTGCCTGCTCGTACTCGACTTTCACCTGCGCCAGTTCCAGTTCGGATATGACCCCGCCCTTGAACTTCAGTTCGAACAGGCGCAGGGCTTCGGTGCGCGTGGCCAGTGTTTCCTGCGAGACTTCGAGCTGGCGGTCGAACTGTCGCAGCGTGACATAGGTGTTGGCGACGGCGGATACCAGGCTGAGGATCACTGTGCGCCGGTTTTCTTCCTGCGCCAGCAGTTCGGCACGGCTGGCCTCGGTGGCGCGGCGAATCCGGCCCCACAGGTCGATCTCCCAGCCGGCGTTCAGGGTGGCACCGTAATTGTTATAGCTGCGGTCGATTCCCCGGGGGACGCCGCCAAAGTTTTCGCGCGAGGCCTGGTTGCGACTGGCCTGGCCGTTATAACCGACCTGCGGAAAGAACCCGGAGCGGGCGATATCCACACGTGCCGCAAATTCCTCGACGCGTGCGGCGGCGATGCGCACGTCCTTGTTTTCCCGCAGGGCGGTGTCGATCAGCTGATTGAGTACCGGGTCATTGAACTGTTCCCACCAGCGGGTATTGGCTGTATCGGCCGCTGCCGCATAGTCAACGCGCCAGTTCTCCGGACTCTCGACCGCCGGGCGCACATAGTCAGGGCCCTGCGTGCAACCGAACAGGGAGAACAGCAGCAGCGACAACACCGAGTTGCGCGTCAGTTTACTCATTTTCGGGCTTCTCTCCGGGTGCCTGCGGTGGCACGGCAGCGCCGCCGGGAGTCCCGGCTTCATCGTCATGGCTGCCGGCTGCCTCGCTCGCACCCCGTTTGGCGCCGAGTTTCTCCAGCACCAGGAAAAACATCGGCACGAAAAAGATAGCGATGGCCGTGGCGCCCAGCATGCCGCCGATGACGCCGGTACCGATGGAGTGACGGCTGTTGGCCGAGGCGCCGGTGGCGATGGCGAGCGGCACCACGCCGAGGATGAACGCAAAGGAGGTCATCACGATCGGCCGGAAGCGCAGCTTTGCCGCCTCGACTGCCGAGTCATACAGCGACTTGCCGTCGTGGTGCAGTTCCACCGCAAACTCGACGATAAGGATGGCGTTCTTGGCAGCCAGCGCAATCAGGGTCAGCAGGCCGATCTGGAAGTACACATCGTTGGGTATGTCACGCAGCACGATCGCCAGCAATGCCCCCAGCAGGGCGAAGGGCACCGCCATGATGACGCCGAACGGCAGCGTCCAGCTCTCGTACTGGGCGGCGAGAATCAGGAACACGAAGATCAGTCCGAAGACAAAGGCATAGGCCGAGGTGCCGCCCGCCATCTTTTCCTCGCGCGCCTCGCCGGACCAGGCGAAGCCGTAATCGCTTGGTAGTACCTCGCTGGCGATCTGTTCCATGATTTCCAGGGCCTGGCCGGAACTAACGCCGGGGGCTGGACCGCCGGTTATCTTGGCGGCCGGAAAGTTGTTGAAGCGGGTCACGAGATCCGGGCCGGTCGACCAGCGAGTGCTGACCAGCGCCGATAGCGGCACCATGCTGTCTGTTTTACTGCGCACATAGATATGATCGATATCGCCCGGGTTCAGCCGGTACTCGGGCTCGGCCTGCAGGATTACCTGCCAGAGACGTGAATTTTTCGGAAACTGGTTGACGTACAGCGAGCCGAACAGGGTCTGCAGTGTGTCATACACATCCGGGATCGGCACGCCCAGTGTCTCGGCCTTCTCGCGGTCCAGGTCGGTCAGCAACTGGCGGTTTTCGGCATTGATGGTGGAACTGACACGCGCCAGCCGCGGATCCTGATTGGCTTTGGCGGCGATCTGCTGCACGTAGCCGGCAAGTTGCCCGTAGTCACCACTGCCGCGCTGCTGCACCCACATTTCGAAGCCCGCTGTCACGCCGAGCCCCGGGATGGACGGTGGGTTGAGCGGAATCACCAGCGCCTCCTTGATGCTGGCATAATTCTGAGCCGCGGCCTGGATAACAGCGGGCGCCGAGAGTTCCTCGCTCTTGCGTTCCTCGAAGTCCTTGAGTGATACAAATAACAGGCCGCGGTTGGTCTTCATCTGCTGGTCGATCAGGCTGTAACCGTCGAACTGGGCGACATTTTCAACGGCGGGATGCTTCATCAGGAACCCGGCGGCACGATCCCCGACGGCTTCGGTTCGATCCAGGCTGGCCGCATCCGGCAGCATGTAGGGCACGAACAGGTAGCCCTGGTCTTCCTCGGGCACGAAGGCACTCGGCCACACCGAGAACAACCAGACAGCGCAGGCGACCACCGCGGCGAAGGCGCCGAACGCCACCAGCGTGTGGTGCATGATCCAGCGGGCACCGGCGACATAGCCATTGGTAGCGCGCTCCAGGGTGTTCTCGAACCACTTGAAGAAGCCGTGTTTTTCGCCGTGCCCGGGCTTGATCAGGATGGCCGCCAGTGCCGGCGACAGGGTGAGCGCCACTATCCCGGAAAACACCACAGAAATGGCGATGGTCACCGCGAACTGCTTGTACAGCTGCCCGGTCATGCCGCCGAGGAACGCCACCGGGATGAACACCGCGTTCAGCACCAGCACAATCGCAATCAACGCGCCCGACACCTCGGTCATGGCGCGCTTCGCGGCCTCCTTGGGCGACAGCCCGTACTGGGTCATGTTGCGCTCGGTGTTCTCGATCACCACGATGGCGTCGTCCACCACGATGCCGATAGCGAGAATCATGCCGAACAGGGTGAGCATGTTGATCGAGAAGCCGAACGCCAGCATGCCGATCATGGCGCCGAGGATAGACACCGGGACTGCGAGCGTCGGGATGATGGTGAGGCGCAGGCTCTGCAGGAACAGGAACACCACCAGCACCACCAGCACCACCGCTTCGAAGAAGGTATGCACCACCGCGTCGATAGACGCCTTGACAAACTGGGTGGTATCCAGCGCCACCTTGTACTCCAGCCCGTCGGGAAAGCTGTTGGACAGGCTCTCAAGCGCTGCATTGACCTGTTCAGAGACCTTCAGGGCATTGGCGCCGGGTTGCTGGTACACCGCGAGGAGGGTGGCCTCCTTGCCCTGGTACTTGGAGCGAATCGAATAGTCCTTGCGACCGAGATCAGCGCGGCCGATGTTCTTGATGCGCGTTATCGCGGCACCCTCTTCCCTGGCGCGCAGAATGATGTTCTCGAATTCGTCCGGCTCGGTGACCAGG
>Ga0316194_10002112_pt1 | contig 13891 bp, 15 predicted proteins | sample CroRivsedime1_MG_FD_204936 | JGI IMG/M metagenome (GOLD analysis project Ga0316194, IMG submission 204936) | Coastal sediment microbial communities from Maine, United States - Cross River sediment 1 | ecosystem: Environmental > Aquatic > Marine > Coastal > Sediment | place: USA: Maine...
GCCCTGCTGATCCCTTTGCACCTCGATCAAACCGATACGATCGCGGTAGTGCACCACCGCTTCCTCGATATCCAGCACGCGAAGTTGCACGTGACCTGGCCGCATAACGCCTTTGCTCATAATTATGTGCTCCGTTAATCGCGATCCGATGTCAGGACCTATAGATGAATCATCAAATTATCGATATTTTGTGGAAGTAACGATAGTTTATATTTTCGTCTTAAACAAGTTTTTATCGATATTTATTAGTTTTATATAAATTACTGCTAATATCGAATTAATATAAGAATTTCTTAGATTGTAGGCTGTTGAGGGGCTATCCTCTCAGTGAGCCAATTACATATATATTTCGTATATTTCCCGACCCAACATTCGGAAACCGGCAGATGGAAGCAAAAACACTCACCGACCAGGCCTACCAGCGTCTGCGTGAAGACATCGTCCACGGTAAGCTTCCGCCCGCTGAAAAGCTGGGCATAGAATTCCTCAAGCGCACTTATGATGTGGGGGCCACACCCCTGAGGGAGGCACTGTACCGCCTCAGTGCCGACGGCTTCGTGCAGGTGCAGGGCCAGCGGGGTTTTCGCGTGGCCGCCATGTCACAGGAGGAACTTACGGACATCACCAACCTGCGGGTTGTCCTGGAGGGCATGGCGCTGACCCAAAGTGTGGAGGACAGCGATGATGACTGGGAGTCGCGAGTGGTTGCGGCCTTTCATCACCTGACCAAGGCAGAGAGCCAACCCGATCCCGATATACAGGAGTGGGAGGTCCGCAACCGGGAATTTCACCTGGCGCTGGTGTCTTGCTGCCATTCCCCCTGGCTGATGCGCTTTCACGAGATCCTGTACGACCAACACAAGCGCTACCGCAACATAGCCCGCATCGACCGCTCTTCGCGCCGTAATGTCCACGAAGAGCACACCGCAATCTGCGACGCGGCCCTGAAAAAAGATATCGCTGGCTTGTGCAAAGCCAACGAAGAGCATATTCGACGCACAGCTGAAATTACCGGACAGATACTGGCGGAAAACACGGAGGGTTGACATGAATAACGGGCAGATCATCGCGGGGTACCTGGCACCGCACCCGCCCCACCTGGTGTACGGAGAAAACCCGGAGCAGAACGAGGCCCGATCCCAGGGCGGCTGGGAGCAACTGCGCTGGGCTTACGAACGGGCGCGCCGCAGCCTGGAAGAGCAGAAGCCCGATGTGCTGCTGGTGCACTCACCGCATTGGATAACCCAGCAGGGCCACCACTTCCTTGGCGTGCCACACCTGAGCGGCAAGTCCGTGGACCCGATCTTTCCCAACCTGTTCCGCTATGCCTTCGAGCTCGATGTGGATATCGAACTGGCGGAAGCCTGCTGCGACATGGCCGCTGACATGGGCCTTACTACCAAAATGATGCGCAACCCGAAATTCCGCGTCGATTACGGCACGATCACCACCCTGCACATGATACGCCCCCAGTGGGATATCCCGGTGGTAGGTATTTCTGCGAACAACTCCCCCTACTACCTGACTACCGAAGAAGGCCTGGAGGAAATGGACGTACTGGGCAAGGCGACGCGCAAGGCCATCGAGGCCACCGGTCGCCGGGCTGTGCTGCTGGCCTCCAACACCCTCTGTCACCTGCACTTCAGTGAAGAGCCGGTACCGCCGGAGGACATGGCGCAGGAGCACCCCCACGATTACGCAGGCTACCTGTGGGATATGCGAATCATAGACCTGCTGCGCCAGGGTAAAACGCGAGAGGTGTTCGACATACTGCCGCAGTTCATCGACGAGGCCTTTGCGGAGGTCAAGTCCGGCGCCTTCACCTGGATGTTTTCCGCCATGGGATACCCGGAGATACCCGCAGAACTGCACGGCTACGGCACGGTGATCGGCACCGGTAACGCGGTCATGGAATGGGACCTGATCAAAGCGGGGCTGGCCAGCGCAGCCGCAGGAGGAAATTTATGACCGTGGTTGCAGCTTTCCTGGTGCCCGGCTCACCCCTGCCCTATGTGCGCCGCGACAACCCGCCCTGGGGGGCGTTGGCGGACGCGATGGGCAAGGCGGGCAAGGCGCTGGCCAACGCACAGCCGGATACCCTGGTGGTGTATTCCACCCAGTGGATTGCAGTGCTGGACCAGCTCTGGCAGACCCGACCGCACCTGGTCGATGTGCACGTCGATGAAAACTGGCATGAGTACGGCGAGTTGCCTTTCGACATCACAATCGACACGGAGCTGGCAGAGGCCGCAGTGGCGGCCACCAACGAGGCCGGCATCAAATCAAAGGGTGTCGATTACGACAAGTTCCCCATCGATACCGGGACCATCGTCGCCGCGAAATTTCTCAACCCTGACAATGCACTCCCGCTGGTGATCACATCGAATAACGTCTACCACGACTGGCAGATGACGGAGACATTGGGCCGCGTGGCGGCGGAGCAAGCTGAGGCCCTGGGCAGGAAAATCGCAGTGGTCGGCGTTGGCGGCCTGTCCGGCAGCTACTACCGCCACAACATCGACATTGCCAAAGACAGTATCGCATCGGCAACCGAGGACGAGTGGAACCGGCGGATACTGTCACTCATGGAACAGGGGGACCTGGCGGAACTGTTAGAGCAATGCCCTGCTTACGCCGCCGAGGCGAGGGTCGATATGGGCTTCAAGCACTTAGCCTTCCTGTTGGGCGCACTCGGTGGACAGTTCTCCGGGGCCACTATTCACGGTTACGGCCCACTGCATGGTGCGGGAGGTGCAGTTGTCGAATTCCAGTTATAGCTTCGCAGGGATGACACCCAATGGCCCCAACGAAAGCCACTCGTATGAGCAATAGCAGCAGGTCAACCCTGGTCTCCGGCAAAGCCAAACCCCGGGGTAACTACCCTCACATTCGGCGGGCGGGGGATTTCCTGTTTGTCTCCGGCACCAGTTCACGCAGACCTGATAACTCCATTACCGGTGCCGAGGCAGATGAGATGGGCACGGTAAACCTGGACATCGAGGCCCAGACCCGGGCGGTGATCGAAAACATCCGCGACATTCTGGCGCAGGAGGGTGCAGCCCTGCAGGATCTCGTCGAGATCAGTACCTATCTCGTGAACATCAACGATTTTGGCGGCTACAACCGGGTCTACAACGAATTCTTTGACTACGACGGGCCCGCAAGAACGACGGTGGCCGTGCACCAGCTGCCCCACCCCCACCTGCTGATAGAAATCAAGGCCGTCGCGTTCAGGCCGACGGGGTAAACACAATTCGCCGCTTACTTCTCCGGGTACCACGCTGGTTTCACCGGCTGTTCCACATCCCCCTGTGACAAGTCCTGCCGATACTCTTCAGGCGACGATGCGGCGCGGTAATAAGCAACCCCCTGTTTCCGGTCAGGGCTGCTGGGCTGTGCTTCTATAGGTGTGGGTACAGTTTCCAGCGGGTAGCAGGCCAGCTTCTGGTCCCTGGGCTGCACGGACCGAAACTCCAATTCTCTGGCATTGATTCGCTTGGCGGGCACAATGTTACCGTCCTCGCCGGTATCAAGGTCCCACCACCATTTCTTCACCGGGTTGATTTTGCCGTTGCCAACCTTGTCGTCCAGGTCGGCGATCCACTTGCGCGTGAATGGCAGGTTCATCGCGCTCCACAAAAACGGCTTTTCCGCCATTACTCCCTCGAGATTAAACGGGCAGGTCTTCATACAGCGGCCGCACATTGAACCGGCGGCATTGGTGATCCGGTAGCGCGCGCATTTTTCCACATCCGGCTTCCATATCTCGTAGCCGTTGAACATGATCTTGTCGCCGAAAGGGATAGCGGTGACGGGACATTCCCTTGCACACTTCAGGCATTTATTGCAAAAATCCTGCATACCGAAGTCGATGGGCATGTCGGGCGCCAAAGGCATATTGGTAGTCAAAATGCCCGACTTGAACCGCGGCCCGACAAATGGATTGAGTACCATCTCCCCGATCCGCGGCAACTCGCCCAGCCCGGCCAGCAGGTTGAGTGGAATATGCAGCACATCCTGGTCCATCACACTGTGACCCCGGGCAGAAAAGCCCAGCCCACGCAAATGCGAACCCACGGTTCCCCCGATCAGCTGCGCACGCAAATAGGCGCGCATACTCTGGGCACCGCTGATCCAGTCGTCCCCGCTGGCACCCTCCATGGTCTCGTAACCCTGGTCGACGAGGATACTGATGGCGTACTTGTGGTAAGGCTTGATTTCGGAACCGTCCAGGTCATGCGAGTACCAGGCGTAATCCGGTATCTCACAAATCCCTACCATGTCGGCGCCGAGGTAATACATCGCGGCTTTGATCATCTGAGAGTTGGTATGCGGATCTTCGTAGCCCGCTGCCTGCTCGTGCGCCTCTTCTCCGTATTGCAACGGCACCATGCCGCCGAGGACCGGGATCATCGCATGCCCGAATGGCGACTTGGTGATCATGCGAAAATCGGTCAGCTCCTTCTGTGCCTTGTCCCCGAGGTCCCCGATACTGGCCCGGATAAACATATCATGGCGTTTGGGCACGCGGGGCACCCTGGCTGCATCGATCAAGGTCGTCGGCTCTGCCACGCGTTTGACGGTCTCCATAGGGTACAGCCCAAGGTGGAAGTCTCTGCCCTTGTACAGTGGCCCCTTGTAACCTGGCCGGGTGCCGCCCAGCCCGACCCACCACTCGAAGTCCCGCGCGCGGCGGCATGCGCCCTCTGCCAGGTATTTGTCGGCAGCCAGCTCCAGGTCGGTGGATACAATCACCGCGCCGAACCGCTCCCCCAGGAAGGGCACCTGTGCCGGGCATTCGGCGGCAGCTCCTGTCGGTTCGGCCAGGCCTGCTTCCACCAGAACATGATCGATGTCCAGTTCGGAAGCGGTTCGCGTGTGCAGGCGTGCGTCAAAACCCAGCATGCGCAGGTAATTGGCCATCACCGCCCCCACCTCCGCGGCGCGCAAGGCCGCTCGCTGCGCCTGCGTACCGTGCAACCAACTGACACCAGGTTCGTCAGGGCGAGGGTCGCGGGGATACTCCACCACAATGGCAAGGGCATGCGTGTGCCCCAGCGGCTTTTGCAACGCCGCTTGCGACTGTTCCCAGGCCGCCTTGCCCTCGCGTACGCTGATCTCAGCCATCGGGTTGTCGGCAGACCCGGTGCCGTACTCCCGCTCCGCGGCCTCGCTGAGTGAATGGTTGATGACAGGCTCTTCCAGGAAAGCCCCTTCCGGGATATGGCATACACCCGCCATACTGACATCAAGGTAATAACAGGCCGCCTTCAAATGGTTGGCTCGCTCCTGTAGATCGCCCGGAATGGGCGCCTGGCCAGGGGCGACCGGACCCGCGCGCATGCGATCCATCACGTTGATGTATTCGCGCATACCGTTGGCCAGAGAGTGTGGATTACCCGGGTCCTCAATTGGCAGTTCCGCAGGTGGCGCATTGCGCTGAAAGTCCATCGCGCTGCCGCGACGCGACAATCTCTCCAAGGGAAAGCTGCCCAGGTGGACCGGTCGGTTCCTGTGTGAAAAGAGACGAGTCATCTTTGAACCTCCAGCCATTTTGGCCATGTATTTATAGTACTAGCCAGCGCGGCATTCATGCGCCTCTACGGTAAGCGATGAACACTTTTTCTTATATTGCGTCTAGCGCCCCATCTGCCGCAGGTAACTGGTGTTGAAGGACTTGTGACGCAGCGGATTCACCGCCATCCGGGACTTCAGGTTGAGTGTGGTGCAGTGCTCTGCCTGCAGGTCAATCATACTGACGCCGTCGGTGATGGCACCTTGCCACGTCGCATTTTCCGCAGTGTGATAGCTCGAGTCGCTCACGGCGACTATGCCCAGCTTCCAGAGCTTACCGGCCCGATCGTAAATGTGGGTCAGTACGGGGACAAAGGTGGCGGCATCGATCACATAGTAGCGCCTTGACAAGGGGTGGCCGGGGTCCTGGGGCACTGCCTCCAGCCGGTGAACCCTGCGCAGCTGCCAGGTCACTTCAGGAAAGCAGCCACCCTTGCCGGCGAAACCGATGTCCCTGAACCCCTCCTTATCAGGCTCTTGCTGGTCCAGGTCCAACTGGTTGTGCCCGTACATGGGGAGTAGCAGTTCTTCGCTGCCCAGGTAAGTCCACTGCATATCCACGATGCGGCCGTTATAGCCCAGAAAGTCCTCGATCATAATGTCACTGCCGAGGAAGGCGTCGGTTTTCTGTCCGGTCGCGATACGCTTGACCCGGCGCTGGGTGTTCAGGTACATCCATGCCTGCTCGGGTTCAGTGTCAATCTCTGCCCTGTGTATCAGCAATTGGGTATTGCGGATGTCCTGGGGCTTATTGACCCGCAGGTAAAGTGCAGAAAACAGCCCCGCCGGGTTGTCCTCCAGGGTGGGAATTGGATCATGGGAGTGACGATGCGTGTAGCGAAGTATTGCCCCGTACATACTGATAGTTCGCTCGAGCTTGTCCCTCCTCATATCGCGGTAGCGCCAGATGAAGTGCTCGGTCTCGGTTTCGTCGGGTGCGTAGGCGTAGCGCATATTCCAGGCAGCCTTGATGCCGGCCAGCGGGTCCTCTACCTGCAGTTCAAGAAATGGCCGACCGGCCTGGTAATTGGACAGTTCACCAGGCGCGGGTCCTATCGTGGTTGTTCCGAGGTTGTCCCCGGTGGCATCCAGATAGACGGGGTGCGTGGAGAAATCCAGTACTGGGCCCAGGGTGATCTGAAAGTTGTCGGCGCGGACATTGTCGGCCACCACATCATCCAGCCAGCGCGCGTAATTCCCCACGTTATCGCTGTTTATTGTCCTCCCGGGAGCCATCAACGTATTGTCGAATTCACGCAGTAGCGGCGAGAACTCCTGCAACACAAGGGCTGAATCTTCCGCGTGCGCGGGCAGCGTCAAAATGCAGGTGATAATAAGGGGTAAAGTCACAGCCATTGCGCGCACTGGCCTTGCAGCCGAGCTCACCTGTGGCCACAGGCTATTTACAGAGAGCACTGCATCGCGTCCATACCAAGCGCGTACCGGGCGATCTCGAGATCCTGCTCCGCCGAGCCTCCCGACACACCGATCGCACCCACAGCCATGTCCCCGTCGATGATGGGTAGTCCGCCATGAAATGCCGCCAGGCCACCATTGCTCAGCTCCATACCGGTGAGTTGCTGGTCGGCAATCACCTGGCCGAACTCGCCGCTGCCCAAAGGAAACAAGGCCGAGGTCCGGGCCTTGCGCTGGGCGACATCAACTGCGCCGATAAAGGCGCCGTCCATACGCCGGAAGGCCTTCAGGTGCGCGCCGTTATCGACCAAGGCAATACAGGCGCCCACTCCCAGCTCATCCGCTTTCGCGCATGCCCTGCGGATGATCTCGTCGGCCCTGTCTGTAACTATGGAATCCATGGCAGCCAGCCTCCGGGCGAATCAGCTCACCACGCTAAGGAAGGCTTCGTTGAGCTGGCGATCGTGATAAAAAATGGCCTTGCCGAGTTTGTCCGCGTCCCAGGTCACCACCGGGTGGTCCGGGTAGGTGTAATCGCCACCGGCAAAAACCTCCGTGCGATTACCCGACGGATCAAAGAAATAAATGGTCTGGCCGTGGGTCAGGCCGTGGCGGGTAGGGCCGATATCCAGTGGGATGTCGTGCATGGAGATGAGGTCCGCTGCGCGCAGTACGTCGTTCCAGGTGTCCAGGTAATAGGAGGTATGGTGCAGCTTGTCTTTCTCCGGATGCCGGATAAAGGCAACATCGTGTGCCTTCATGGACACGGTAAGAAAGGCCGCGAGACGAAAATCGTCATTGTCGCGATCAACCACCTGCTCCGATAGCTGAAAACCCAGCACATTGGTCAGCAGGTCTACGGTACCGTCGAGATCGTCACCGTACAGCAGGGCGTGATCAAAGCGCGTGGCACGCATACCCTTGAGACCTTCCGGCCAGGCCTCGGGGTTGTTCTCGTCGAGACCCCACTTGCCGGTTTGTTCCTTCTCTGCAAACAGTTCCAGATGGTGGCCGGTGGGCAACTGAAAACGAATCCGCTCTCCGCAACCCTCCAGTTCACCCGCAGGGATAGTCTCCACTTCACAGCCATACGCAATCAGGTCCTGCTTGCGTGCGGCCAGGGTATCTGCGTCCGTTACCTTGAAGCCCAGGAAATCCATGCCTGCCTCGTCCGCCGGGCGCAATACGACAGACCAGGCATCGTTTTCAGTCCAACCCTTGAGATAGACACGGCCCTGCTGATCCCTTTGCACCTCGATCAAACCGATACGATCGCGGTAGTGCACCACCGCTTCCTCGATATCCAGCACGCGAAGTTGCACGTGACCTGGCCGCATAACGCCTTTTCTCATAATCTTATCTCCAGTAATCAATTGGCTATTATGGCAATTCCGGCAACGGCAGCAGTTCGATCTCCAGCGCGCTGCGCGGATAAACTCTACAGGCCAGTGCCACACCCTCCGCCTGTGCATCCTCTGAGACGTGCTTACGGCTCATCTTCTTGGCCTCGTAGTTGCCGCTGACAACCCGGATCCTACAGACTCCGCAGCCGCCGCCGCGACAGCCTACCGGGATCACTTTCAACATCGGCAGGCCGATGCGGAATGCCTGCATGCCCTGCAGCAGGTGCTGCTCACCGGTGCAGGAGAATTCCTCTGCGCTGTCGACTACAGTGACCCGATGCTTCATATTTTCTTGAACAGGGCACTCCTGGTCCCGCCTTCGGCACCATCAGCGGCGGTCAGGAAGCGTTCCATAAAGATATCCCGCTCGAACAGGCGTCCCTGCATCAACGCGGTGATAGCCGCATCAATCATGGGCGGGGGGCCGCAGAGGTAGGCCTTGTGCCCGGCGAAGTGCCCGTCAAAGTGATCGATCGCGGCTTCGTGAACATACCCACTGAAACCCCTCCAGTTGTCATCGTCAAGCGGCGCGTCCAGCGCTGGCACATAGGTGAAGTTCTCATGCTCCTGCGCGAGCTGTTCGAAAAGCTCTCGGTTATACAACTCGGAAAGGTTGCGGGCGCCCTGCAGCAAGGTGATCTTTCGCGTATCGCCGTGTTCCAGCAGATCCAGAATCATGGACTGCGGACTGGAAAGGCCAGAGCCCCCGGCAATGAAGATCAGGTCCTCCGGGGCGGATTTGCGGGTAAAAAACTGCCCATAGGGGCCGGACACCCGCAGGGTATCCCCGACCTGGAGTTGCTCGTGGACATAGCCCGTGCCCGCGCCCTCGGGTACGCGACGCACATGCAGTTCGAGAACCGAATCATCCGAGGGCTTGTTGGCGATAGAAAAAGCCCTGGCCCCTTCCACACCCGGCATATTCAGATTGATGTACTGACCCGCCTGGAACTGCATCGGGTGCTCCAGTTCGAAGCGGATGCCCTTGATGGTCGGAGAAAGGTCATCGATCGCTACCACGGTGGCCTCGAAGTCCTCGACGGGGTAGCCCAGGAAATCCGGATCCACATCGATATCCGCCTCGATTACCAGGTCGCTCTCCGGTATGGCGCAACACACGAGAATCTTGCCCTCGTCCCGCTCCATGTCCATCAGCGCAAAGGGTGAAGCGTTACCAATATCCACGTCGCCTTCGAGCAATTGGCACTTGCAGGTAGCGCAGGTGCCGTGGCCGCAGGCAAAGGGCAACCATACGCCCTGGCGCAGGCTGGCATCCAGGATGGTCTGTCCCTCCTCCACTTCCACCACGTCACCGGTGGGCTCAACAGTTACTTGATAGGTCATGTCATTGATTTCCGATTTTCAGCTCAGCTGCCACTGCCCTTGATTCCATTGAGGCCGGGAGTGGCGAAGCGAAGAATAGACTTGTGGTCGATGCCCTGCCCTGCCAGCGTCACATTAGCGTCCGGCGTGAACGACTCAGCATTCAGGTGCCACTCGACCTGATCCCAATCGATCTCGCCGAACTCCGGATGCAGGCTGAACGCGCCCGGGATGAGTTCGTCGAGTACCTTGCTGAACGGCGTCTCCGGCGGCACTGCAAAGGCCACCGGTGCGCAAAACATCAGGTGGTGATCCCAGCCGATGTACAGCACCTGGTTGCCATGGAAGTTTTCCACCCGGTCCAGGCGCTCGCCGACATAGTTTTCTGTAATTGCTGCTACTGCCATGATTGATTCCTCCTTTACGCAGCTGCTCAGCTGGCCTTCTTCAATTTGTCTTCGGCGGGGATCAGGTTATGCCAGGCATTCCAACGCGCCTCGTCCGGCGAGCCTTTAAAATCCAGATTATCCACACCCAGGTTTATCTTGTAGTAATCACCCAGCACGTCCTCCATCTCGGGACCGCCGCAGTTGCCCTGGAAAATCTGATGCACGGGCATCCAGGCTTGTACATACTTCTCCGGCTCGTAATCGAAGATGTCTTTGCATCCATTGGAACAGAAGTTATAGCGCTCGCCGTCATACACTGACTGTCGATAGGACGTCATGGTTGGATTTTCCATGTCCGTGAAACCCATGGGGATCTGGCAGGTCTGGCACAGCATGGGGAGCGTCGGGTTATAGTACCGTTCCCCGGCTTCCTCCATCTCGCGCCACTTTTCAAAACGAGGCCGGTAGTACTGGTCGAACGAATTAGGATATTTCTCCGAGAGCCAGTCCATCTCCTGCTCCGTAGGCATCCAGGTGTGGAAGGCCGCCGCGTGGCCATAGTTATAGAAAATGCTCCAGGCCTGGTGAGACAGGTGTTCCTTCTCGGCAATTGCGTCAGCGGCATAGGGAGGCATCTCGATGCCGTAGCGCGCCAGGTCCTTGAACAGCGAGCTGGCGGCTTCCTCGAAGTAAACCTCGAAAGACTCCTGCCAGGACATCACCTTGTTAGGCAGCATATAGTCCATCATCATGGCCACCAGGGTCAGCACCCGGTAACCGCGCCACAGCCACTTGTTGATCCAGCGCTGTACGATGGGTACGTTATCTTCATGCTGCTCCAGCAGGAACTTGATAACCTCCAGACCCAGGGTCATGTGCCGCGCCTCATCGGACTGGGCCGAGAAACCGAAGGTCACCGTCGCCATGTCGCCGTTATAAGCCGCGCCTGACATGAAGGGTACGAACAGCAGGTTGGTCAGCACGTACTCGAACGAGAAGCCGATCGCGACCATGAACTCGAAGGGGCCGGCACTGCGCGCATCATCGAAGAAGGACTTGGGCACGGACAGGTACCACACCCGGTCGTGCATGTGGGCGAAATCCTGGAAGCCATCGAAATGCTTGTTGTAGTGGCTCATGGCGTGAATCTGGGTCTGTACGTGACGCAGTTCATCCAGGGATTGCATCTGGCAGGCAACGCGCGCACCGGCACCGCCGAACTGGCGTCCGACATGAGCAAAGCCACTGTAGGCCTGGTATTCCAGCGGCGAAACCCCGGTCAGGAACAACTTGATGGCGTTGACGTAACGGGCGTCAGTCACATTCTGCTGGCCGTTGTTCTGGGAGAAGGCATCGAAGATCGCGTACAGTTTCTTCTCCTTCTCGGCCTGGTATTTCCAGTAGGAATCCATGGTCAGGCGGAAAGGATCTTCCCACTTGCTCCAGTCCGTGATCTTGATGCCCTCGAAATCTTCCTGCGGGAAGATTTCCTTGCGGTCCCGGTAGCTGAACTCCCACTCCAGGTCGCGAGTAAGGAGGCGGTACTTGTCTTTCAGGTTCAGTTTTTTATTGCTCATTACAATGGCTCCTCAGTTATTCCAGGTCAGGGACAGCTGGTCGTCGTCTTCGTCGACGTTACCACCCAGGGTGATCAGGTTGACATGCAGGGCTGGTATTTCCCAATCACGTCCCATTTTCTCTTCAACGGTTTCGCGCTTGATAACCATGTGGCCCTCGCACTCGATGCGAATCATTGCAGGCTGGTAGATCACCGTAACGTCAGCGTTATCTTCCTCAATCGCCTCTACAATATAGTGAGACTCTTCGTTATCCTGCAGTGCGATATAAACTTTTGACATTGATCTCTCCCGATTAAAGGCCGGCTTTGGCCAGGCGTTGGTTCAATGCTTCAGTACAGGCGTTAACAGCGTCGTCCCCTACAGCAATTTCAGCCAGCGGCGCCAGATCGGCAACAGCCTTCTCTTGCCACTCTGCCACCCAGCGGCCGATCAACTCCTTGTTGTGATCTGACTCGGCCACGGTGGATTTCAGAGTCGCGTCTACCCAGCGGGAGGTGTCCTTGTGCCATTCCTGCATGAACTCAATCAACATGGCCAGATCGGAACCCCCTTCCTCGGTGATCACCTCGTCAAACTGGCGATACATCAGGTCGTAAACCAGGGTATCCAACACCACGTCCTGGGCGATAAACACTTCGTACCAGTCTTCTACCACCAGGGTGTTCTCGGTATAACGACGCAAGCCCTGCCACGCAGGATCGGTCATCCAGTGTTCCTTGGCCTTCGTCAGCGTCTCAGCGCTATTGCCGTCCAGCAACAGGCCAATGCGCGACAGGTACTGGGCGATGCCCAGGCGATCCATGCCGTTGTAGAGGAAGGCCTGGGTCAGGACCGTGGAAGTCCCATAGGCACTGCACAGCACGTTGTTCATGTTGGCGCCCAGTTCCATATGGCGCAGAGGTATCAGGCAGCGCACGACTTTTTCCTTGACCTCTTCGCTCAACCGTTCGGCCAGTCCGCGCTTGTCGAAGAACGCGTAGTTGTTCTCGGTCACCTCCTGCAACTTGGCCCGGGCCTGAACATAGGTACCGTAGTAATACTGGCGCGGATCGCGAAAGGCGTACCAGTCTTCCATCACTACCGCGGTGCGGCTGGGATCATTAAGCAACTTGTCCGGCTGCCACATGGGACGGTAATGGAAGTTGTTCTCAGGCGCGATATCGTAGCTGGCTTCCTGGTAGCGCGACGCCGGCTTATCACCGAAGCGGCGCCGGGTGTGCTCGAAGGTGTTTCGAATGGGCTCCAGTGTTGCTGTTTTAATTTCTATAGTCATTGGATTACCTGTTACTGGGTTTGATTTCAGGGGGTTGATTTTTCTTCGCCGTAGCGCCATTTCTCCATGTCGGCATCCACCGCTGCAGCCTGCTCCTCGGTCATCATCACCACCTGGTTGTGGCGGCAGAACGCATCAAAGGCCGCTCGGGGGAGGACCAGTTCAACATAAAGGGAGGGATCGCCGATGGCGAAATCGAATTCAATAAACTTGTCGTCCACCACGCGGCGAACACGGACATAGCGGGTCAGTTGCTCGAACTCACGGGCTTTATCATCTGCAGAAGGCGTAGGCACGACTTTCATACACTTTGGTTCCACTTGCCGTTATACATTATTTAATGAAGTACAATGCAGCAAAGGGCGTGCCAGAAGCGGTTTTTGTATATATTTTAGACTGTTATATATTTTGTGGCGGGGAGGCTGTGGATTTTCGTCGAGAAAAATTAATCATATGATGAATATATTTTCCGGGATTTAATCAATTGAGCAAATCATGAAACTGTTTGCCAATAGGCTGCTGTCCCAGGATCAAGCTGAACGCAACTTCTTTATACGGTAATCCAGGGTCGCCCGGGTGAGGCCCAACAGCGCCGCGGCCCTGGTCACATTGCCGCCAGAGCGCTGCATGGCTCCTTCGATCAATGCCCGCTCCAGGCTGCCAAGATCACAACCCTCCTGCAGCAAGCGCTCCGCGGCCTCGGTGACGGCACCGGCAGCCGAGTTATCCTGCCCTGTACCTCCCTGCTGTGCGCCTACATTGGGAAACAGGTGCTGCGCTTCGATCTGCCCGCCCTGGTCCGCCAGAATAATACCGCGTTCGATCATATTGCCCAGCTCACGGATATTGCCCGGCCACTGGTAGTCACGCAGCATCGCCATCGCCCGATCGGTAATGCCCTGCAGCTGTTTGCCATGCAGGCTGGAATACTTG